>ENA-OQHN01000020-OQHN01000020.1-human-gut-metagenome-genome-assembly--contig:-NODE-20-length-67857-cov-5.762173_pt1 | contig 67857 bp, 59 predicted proteins | sample MGYA00242564_ERZ504721 | MGnify/ENA primary metagenome ERZ504721 (study PRJEB26092, sample SAMD00036212) | human gut metagenome | host: Homo sapiens | study: EMG produced TPA metagenomics assembly of...
CCGAAGGCCGCACCGCCTACTTCGCCATGGACATGTTTCCCTACCCGTCCGGCAAGGGGCCTGCACGTCGGCCACCCGCTGGGCTACCTGGCCTCCGACGTGGTGAGCCGCTACCACCGCATGAAGGGCGAGAACGTGCTGCACGCCATGGGCTACGACGCCTTCGGCCTGCCTGCCGAACAGTACGCAGTCCAGACCGGCCAGCACCCGCGCGTGACCACTGAGGCGAACATCGCCAACATGAGCCGCCAGCTGCACCGTATGGGCCTGAGCTTTGACAACCGTCGTACGTTCGCCACCATCGACCCCGGCTACGTGCGCTGGACCCAATGGATCTTCTCGCGCATCTACGATTCCTGGTACGACGAGGACGCCACCAACCCGTCCGGCTCCAGGGGCTCCGCACGCCCGATCGCCGAGCTCGTGGCCAAGTTCGAATCCGGCGAAAAGGCCATTCCGGGCCACGAGTCCGACGGCAAGCAGTGGTCCGACCTCACTGACGCCGAGCAGCAGGATATCTTGAACGACTTCCGCCTGGCCTACATCTCCAAGTCCCCGGTCAACTGGTGCCCGGGTCTGGGCACCGTGCTGGCCAACGAGGAGGTCACCGCCGAAGGTAAGTCCGAGCGTGGCAACTTCCCGGTCTTCCAGCGTGAGCTACGCCAGTGGTCCATGCGCATCACCAAGTACGGCCACCGCCTCATCGCCGATCTTGACGGCATCAACTGGCCTGAGAAGGTCAAGCTCATGCAGCGCAACTGGATCGGTGAATCCCATGGTGCCTCCGTGCACTTCACCGTGGCCACTGCCGACGGTGACAAGGACATGGAAATCTACACCACCCGTCCCGACACGCTGTTCGGCACCACGTTCGCCGTGGTTTCCCCGGAACATCACCTGCTGGAGAACGTGCCCGCCGAATGGCCGGCCGATGTACCCGAAGACTGGAAGGGCGGCTATGCCAACCCGGTCGAGGCGGTGAAGGCCTACCGTCTGGCCGCCGAAGCCAAGACCGCCAAGGACCGCGTGAACGAGGCCGGTGAGAAGACCGGTCTGTTCACCGGCCTGTACGCCACCAACCCGATCACCGGCGCGAAGCTCCCGCTGTTTACTGCCGACTACGTGCTGATGGACTACGGCACCGGTGCCATTATGGCCGTGCCTGGTGGCGACCAGCGCGATTACGACTTTGCCGTGAAGTTCGGTCTGCCTGTCATCTACACCGTCACGCCTCTGCCGGATTCCGGCGACGACTTGGCCAACTACGAGGGCAAGGCGCCGTTCGTCTCCCATGACGGCATCGTGATCAACTCCTCCGTCGAGGCCACCGAAGCCAAGGGCGACGCGCTGAGCCTTAACGGCCTGCGCGTGGACGACGCCATCGCCAAGGTCAACGCCTGGCTCGAATCCGCCGGCGTGGGCAAGGGCACCGTAAGCTACCGTCTGCGCGACTGGCTGTTCTCCCGCCAGCGCTACTGGGGCGAGCCCTTCCCGATCGTCTACGGCGAAGACGGCACCCCGCACCTGCTGCCGGATTCCGCATTGCCGATCAACCTGCCCGACGTGCCCGACTATGAGCCGCGCACCTTCGATCCGATGGACGCCGAGTCCAACCCGGAGGCACCGTTGAGCCGCAACGAGGACTGGGTCAAGGTCGAGCTCGACTTGGGCGACGGCAAGAAGACCTACTACCGCGACACCAACACCATGCCGAACTGGGCCGGCTCCTGCTGGTACTACATGCGTTACATCGACCCGACCGACACCAAGCACATGGTGGAGAAGGACGAGTTCGACTACTGGATGGGCCCGAACCACAACAAGTACTCGGGTGATGAAGGCGGTGTGGACCTGTACATCGGCGGCGTCGAACACGCTGTGCTCCACCTGCTCTACTCCCGCTTCTGGCACAAGGTGCTCTTCGACCTCGGCTACGTGGACTCGGCCGAACCGTTCCACAAGCTGTTCAACCAGGGCATGATCCAGGCCTACGCCTACACCGACGACCGCGGCCAGTACGTGCCGGCCGACGAGGTCGTGGAAGGCCCGGCCGACGCCTCCGGCGAGCCGACCTTCACCTGGAACGGCGAACATGCCAACCGCGAGTTCGGCAAGATGGGCAAGTCCCTCAAGAACATCGTGACCCCGGACTACATGTACGAGAACTACGGTGCCGACACCTTCCGCCTGTACGAAATGAGCATGGGCCCGCTGGACGAGTCTCGTCCGTGGAACACCCGCAACGTGGTCGGTGGCATGCGCTTCCTGCAGCGTCTGTGGCGCAATGTGGTCGATGAGACCACCGGCCAGGCCCATGTGACTGAGGACACGCCGGACGAAAAGACCCTGAAGCTGCTCAACAACACGATTGCCGAAGTGACCGCGGAAATGGAAGGCATGCGCCCGAACACCGCCATCGCCAAGCTCATCGTGCTCAACAACCACCTGACCGGTCTGAAGGCTGTGCCGCGTGCCGCCGTGGAGCCGCTGATCCTGATGCTCGCGCCGATTGCCCCGCACATCTGCGAGGAGATGTGGAGCAAGCTCGGTCACGCCGAATCCCTGTCCGCCGAGCCGTGGCCGGTGGCCGACGAACGCTACGTGGGCCACGACACCGTGACCGCCGTGGTGCAGATCAAGGGCAAGGTGCGCGCCAAGCTCGAAGTGCCGGTCGACATCGATCCGGCCGATCTCGAGAAGCAGGCGCTGGCCGCCGTCGCCGACCGTCTTGGCGGCAAGGAGCCGCGCAAGGTGATCGTCAAGGCCCCGAAGATCGTCTCCATCGTTCCCGCGGAGTGACTTGTTGCGAGCCAGCTCCCCTCTTTGAGGGGAGCTGGCTCGCGTAGCGAGACTGAGGGGAGCGTCAACCGCCCACCTCAATTGTGGATAACTTCATAAGCTAGAACCACATACCCCGTTTCAGCTGGACAAACGCCCATGAATCCATCAGCGTGGATGCATGGGCGTTTCTCATAACCATCGCGCAGACCATGCCGCCAACCGTTTGCGCGCATTCAGCAGGCAGAGCGCAGCCATGCCCCAACCGCGAGTGGAACGGCCCACGACGCCTCCGCCGCCTCCTGGCCATGCACGGATCCGTCCGGCTGGCCACCCGCCCCAAAGGGCGCAGAGCGGCCTGCGGCAGGCGACCCGTGACAAACGTGCGTTATCGGATCTGATTGGCGTACGTTCCGCCGATGCCGTCGGCGAATCAGCCAGACTCACCCGGGATCAGCCGCGATTGTCGTTCACCATTGGGCATGCCTTGGCCGTGATATTGCTGCTGATCGTCGCCCTTGGCATCAGCTTGGCATTGCTGGTCCAACAGTCGATGAATATGGCCATGCTGTCTCAACCGACCGCCATGCAGACCACGGGCGGCTCCGCTGGAGATCAGACGATGCCATCGCAGAACACCACGGACGAGAAACGCACGGATCCGCAGCAGTCGGAGCATTCCGATGCCACAGCGAACCCCGAATCGGATACCACGCAATCTCCGCACATGCAGACGGACGGCAGCGATGCCGGCGCTTCCACGCATGGTCTTATCAACCTCAACACGGCTACCGCTGAGGAATTGCAATCCATCAAAGGTATTGGGCCGGTTACCGCTCAGCGGATCATTGATCATCGCACGGCGATTGGCGGGTATACATCAGTCGATCAGCTGCTGGATGTCAAAGGCATCGGCTCCAAGACGTTGGAGACCATGCGAGGGCAGGTGACGGTCGGATGAGCAGGGATTGGATACTGCGCGAGCAGGGGAGCCGCGATTGGAGGATGCTGCCGATCGCCATAGTGATGTGGGTGGCGAGTCTGGGAGCGCACGCATTATTCGCATGGAGGATGTCTGATGGACTCGGCACCGGTCAGGCAAAGGCTGATGCCGGAGCTGGCATTGACGTCACCATAATCGGCATGGAATGGCCTGTCACACGAATATTGCCTATAACAGTGGCGTCATGTGCTGCCGTGGCGGCGATGATTGTGGTGTCTTTCCGCCTGCGGATCCGGTGGACGGGAACATTGACCGTATGCGTTGCGGTGGCGTGCATCGGCAGTATGACGGCAATCGCGTCGGACACCATTGCTTGGCATGATCCTGCCTCCGCACAAGCTCGCCAATCCAGTTCATACCACGAAGTCATGGCCACGGTGACGACGCCCGTGATCGCTTCGGACCAACGCACATACGATTGTCAGACGGACATACGGCTGAGCGGCATCACTGTGGATGGTACGGATGTACGTTCCACGGTCGCTGTGCGTGTATACGCCGACGAATCGTATTGTGGGCAGTTGCGTCGAGGCGCGGTCTATCTGCTGACAGGCGTATTGCAGCAAGCGCGATATGGACGCATACCACTATGGCTGCTCTTGGAAGGAAAACAGCCGGTAGCACAGGTGCGGGCTCCGCCGTGGCATCTCGCCGCGATTGCGCATGTGCAGGAGGCGTTTTTCACCGTGACCGAACAATTGTCCGATCAGGGGCGTGTGTTGGTGCCGGGATTGACGATGGGTGTGCTTGGCCAGGATTATATCGGCGGCGAGACCGGTCCGATGCCGGTCAACAGCACGTATGCGCAAACGTTGGAGAATCAGTTCCGCCAGTCCGGCATCATGCACCTCATGGCCGTATCCGGCGGCCACTTTGTACTGGTGGCGGGATTGGTGCGCCGGTTATGCATGTGGATGCTGCTTGATCGGCGGCTGACGGCGTTGCTGGTCTCTGGAGTATATGTGCTGCTGGCATTGGCGATGTTCCCCAGTGATTCGGTCACCCGCGCGTTCATCATGGGATTGATAGGTGCGTTGACGTATGCGATGGGGCGGCGTACGCAAGCGTTGAGCGCCCTGTGCTGGACGGTAATCGGTGTATTGGCGGTGAATCCGGATATGTCGGCCAGCTACGGATTCGCCTTGTCTTCGGCCGCCGTACTGGGTATCGTGCTGTTTGCGGAGCGGCTGGCCGGTGCCCTTTGAGCGAGCGATGCCGCACGGCATCGCCGAAATGATGGCGATGACCGTGGCCGCGCAGTTGTTCACCCTGCCGATTCAGGTGTTGATGGAACCGGAGTTGCCGTTGCTGTCCGTGCCGGCGAACCTGTTGGTGTCGCCGTTTGTGGGATTGGCCACGATGGCGGGATTGATGGCATTGGCCTGCGCATGGTGCGAGCCATGGCTGGCCGGCGTATTCGCGTGGATATCGTCATGGGGCACGCTGGTGATGGAACGGGTGGCGTTGTGGCTGGGTGGTAGCACGATGGCCGTCATCCCATGGAAAGACGGCGTTACGGGTGCCGTGCTGATTGTGGCGGTGGAAATCGGTATCGGCATGCTACTGGTGTTCGTCAGCCGTTGCCTCCAGCATGTCCGTCGTTATGAGGCCGGAATGCCTGGCGTGCGCTTCGGTTCCGCTTGGCGTGTCCGCCTCAGTCTCTGGTGCGAGGAGACGAGACGTCTCTTTACGCGGCGGCAAGCCGAATAGCCAATGCGGTATTCGGTGCAGCAACCATCGCAATAGCCAGCCGAACCTATGCGATAGGCCGCGCGGCATAAACCATCAGCCGGCAAAACTGCGATACAGTTGAGACCAGTTCAACCAGCTGCATGAAGGAGTGCCGGCGATGATGTTGTCTCATAATCCGATAGTCGAACCATTCGCATTGGCCCACGCCACCATCGTCACCGGAGATAAAGCCGGAACCATACTGCGTAACATGACGATCGTGGTCGGAGCCGACGGACGTATCGAACAGGTTGCACCCAGCATCGAAACCAGTATCCCAGCCGAATACCACTATCTTGACGGCACCGGCAAAATCGTGATGCCGGGGCTGATCAATGCGCATACCCATCTGTTCTCCCAAGGCAAGCCGCTCAATCCGAAGCTGGCGACGCCCAAAGGCCAACGTATGGTCGCCACATTCGCGCATTCGCCATTGGGCAAGCCGTACATGGCCGCAACCGTAAGACACAACGCCACAACATTGCTGGAATCCGGCGTTACGACGATCCGCACGCTTGGCGACGTGGGATATGAAGTCGTGACATTACGCGATCAGATTGATGCAGGCCAAATCCTCGGACCGCGTATCTTGGCGTCCGGACCGCTGATGGCGATTCCCGAAGGCCATGGCGCCCCGCTTATCGCACTGACCAGCGGCACCCCGGAAGAGGCGCGTACCGCAGTCGCGCAGAATCTCAAGGCTGGCGTCAACGCCATCAAAATCGCCGCGACCGGCGGCGTAACCGATGCACAGGAAATCGGCGAGGCCGGCAGTCCGCAGATGAGCGTGGAACAGATGCGGGCGATTTGCGATGAGGCGCATCAGTACGGTGTTATTGTCGGCGCGCACGCGCAAAGCCCGGAAGGCGTGCGGCGTTCGCTGCTGGCCGGCGTCGATACCATCGAACACGGCAGCGTGCTCGACGACGAATTGATCGGCATGTTCCGGCACAATCCGAATGCGTTGCGCGGATACTCGGCGCTGGTTCCGACACTTTCCGCCGGCCTTCCCCTGACCTTGCTTGGACAGGACGCGACCGGCATCACCGACATCCAATTGGAGAATTCCAAGAATGTGGTCGGCGGCATGGTTTCAGGTGCCCGTCAAGCGCACGAGGCCGGATTGATGATAGGCGTCGGCACCGATACAGGCATGACATTCGTGCCGCAGTACGCCACATGGCGTGAGCTGGAGCTGCTGGTCGCATACGCCGGTTTCAGCCCGGCTGAGGCCCTGCACGCAGTCACTGCCGTCAACGCCTCCATTCTCGGCGTCGATGCCGAGACCGGTTCTTTGGAAGTCGGCAAATCCGCTGATTTGCTTGTGCTGAATGCCAATCCGCTGGACGACCTGCGCGCGTTGGAACACCCGGCACTGGTCATCGCGGCCGGTCACCCGGTATGGCGTCCCGCTCCCAAGCGTTTCGCGGATATCGACGCCCTGTTGGATGAGGCATACGCCTAATCGCGGAGTGCTGCCGGGCCGTTATGCCGGCAGGTCATTGTCCAACCTGTGTGGCGAGATGGGGGCATGGCGAAAACAGCAGCGAACGTACCGGTAACCGTGGTGCCCGGAGGCGACTCGTATTTGAACGACGCGCGCACCAAGGCACTGTGCGCACAAGCGTTGAAGGCGCGACCCGACGCCGAACTCATCGAGCTCGACGCCACATCGGCCGACCAATATGCCTTCGATGAAGCCGTCAGCCCATCGTTGCTTTCCGACGTTGCCGTGGTCAAACTCGTCAACCTGCAGAATGCCGACGAAAAGCTCGCCGAAGCTCTGGTGACGTACACCAAGCAGGCCGCCAAGGATCCGAACGGCTCCAGCGTGGTGATCTGCCAGCACGAGGGCGGCGTCAAAGGGCGCAAGATCATCGACCAACTGGTGAAAGCCGGCGCTCGCAAAGAGGACGTGCCGGATTTGAAGAAACCGGATGCCCAACTCAATTTCGTACTCGGAGAATTCGAGAAACGCGGTCGTAGAATCGAACCGATGGCCGCGCAGCAGCTGGTATCCGTGCTCGGCGGCAAAACCGGCGAACTCGCCGCCATGTGCGAGCAATTGTGTTTCAACTTTGACGATAATCCGATGGGGCTCGACCGTGTCAACCAGTATTTGACCGCCAATCCGCAGGTCACCGGTTTTGCCGTGGCAGACAAGGCCGTGGAAGGCAAAACCGCAGAAGCCATCGTCATGATGCGTGCAGCTGTGGAACAAGGGACCGATCCCATCGCGCTGATCGGCGCGTTGGCCATGAAGCTCCGTACCATTGCCAAAGCCTCGGCGGTCCGGGCCGGCACGATTTCACAGGCCGAAGCGAAAACCAATCCGTGGGTGCTGAAGAATGCGATGCGCCAACTTGGCGGCTGGACTTCGGCAGGACTCGCGCATTGCATCCGTATGCTCGCCTGGGCGGATGAGCAAAGCAAAACGAACGGCGGCGACCCGGTATATGCGCTGGAACGCTGCATTGAAGACATCAGTCATAAAGGTCGGTAAAAGTCGATAAAGGGGTATTTATGAGCGAACACACTATTGCGGCTCCCACCAGCGAGGCCATGCAGGAGCTCGGCCGCCGCGTGGCCGGAATGGTACACGGCGGCGATGTATTGCTGCTCTCAGGCCCTCTTGGTGCCGGCAAAACCACATTCGCCCAGGGCTTCGGCGCGGGGCTGGACATTACCGAACCCATCGTGTCTCCTACATTCACCATTGCCCGCGAACTTGACGGGCATTTCGCCGACGGCACTCCGGCTCATCTGGTGCATGTGGATGCCTACCGTCTGGGCGGCTCAGCCTATGCGCCGGGGCAGGACGCCATCGGGCGTTTGTTGGACGAGCTGGAATCGCTGGGATTGGACGAAGAACTTGAAGACCCCGGCAAGAACACGGTGGTGCTTATGGAGTGGGGCGAACAAATGGCCACCGCCTTGGCACCAGAACGACTTGAAATCCATATCGATCGACCTCTCGATTCCTCCGATGTCGCATCCGCTGGATCAGACGGCGAACTCACCAGCAACGGCACTCGTACCGTCGCATTCGTCCCAGTCGGCAAGCGATGGGCCGCGTTCGACCTGCAATAAGCCATGCGCCCATAGACTCCTCGATGTACACTCTCTAGAGGCTTTACGACTAGGAGGATTCATGGGTTGCACGTTGGTGATTGACACCTCATTCGGCTCGACGGTCGGCATTGTGGGGCGCGAGCCCATTGTAGAGACCGATTCGCGCACCCATGTGGAGAAACTGCAGGTCAATATCGCGCGCGCGGTCGAGGAGGCCGGCCTGACTCCTGCCGATATCGAGGAGATCGTCGTGGGCATCGGCCCGGCGCCATTCACCGGCCTGCGCGCCGGCATCGTGGCCGCCAAGGCGTTGGCCTTCGCCACCGGGGCCAAGCTCGTCGGACAGAACGTACTCGACCCGCAAGGCGAGATGATGAACTTCGTGCTGGGTGACAGCGCCATGTTCGACGGCATCGATTTCCTGGCCGACGTGCCGCGCTTGAGTTCGCGCCAATCGGATGGTGACGTCCCGGACGCCGAGGCCAAGGAACACGAACTCGACCGCCACGTCACGCTGTGCGTCAACGATGCGCGCCGCAAGCAGCTGTACTTCTCGCTCAACCACGGCAGCATCAGCCTGCCGGACGAGGACGCCGCCGAACGACGCTGGATCGAGATGGATATCGACTACCCGGAGCATATCGTCGAACGGGTGAACGCGGCGCTCGCGGAACACGGCGAACGCGACGGCGTCAGCTATGTGGTGGATGTGACCGGCCACGGCGCGGCCAAATACGCATCCGTCTGGCAGGGACTGCGTGCGCTGGGCTCCGTGGTGGACGGATCGGTATTGGATGCCGGGAAAGCCGGGCTCGCCGTCTTTGCGACCACCGCGTTGAGCCGCGAACTGCGCGGCGACCAGGTCGTGCCGATCGAACCGTTGTACCTGCGCCGGCCGGACGCCGAAGTACCGAACCCACTGAAGCACGTGCTCGGCCATGCCGGTGCCGATAAGGCGTGAAGTGGGTTGTGGTCCGATGATTGTTGACATCACTGCCGTAAGTCGTGATCTTGCGGTTCGTTCCATCGCACAGTTGGAAGGCGAACTGTTCGGCCGCGGCGCATGGAATGCGAACATGGTGCGAGAGGAACTGGACGCACCGGCCCGCACGTATCTGCTGGATGTGCTGGGAGAGGCGGAACAGGCTGTTGTCCGCGGCTACGCCGGCTTCTGGTACGACGGCGAGGACGCCGAGCTCATGACCATCGGCGTGGGCAAGGCATACCAGCGGCAAGGCATCGCCGCTGCGTTGCTTCAGGTACTGGTCGACGAGGCGAAACGTCAGGGCGCCTCGCGCATGCTGCTCGAAGTGCGTGTGGATAACGACCCTGCGCTGGCCCTGTATCAGCGGTTCGGATTCGAACGCATGGGATTGCGCAAACGCTACTACCAGCCCGAAGGCATCGACGCATACACCATGAGCTTGGACCTGAAACCTAGGGTCGTGGGCTTTGCCGCCCCGCAGACGGCATCGGCGGACATTGAAGACATCACCAGCAAGCAAACGGAGAAGAACGGAGAAGCACGATGAGCGAACCGGTTGTACTGGGTATTGAATCCACCTGCGACGAAACCGCAGCCGCCATCGTACGCGGCCGCGAACTGCTCTCCAACGTCGTGGCCTCATCCATGGAGGAGCACGCGCGATACGGCGGCGTGATCCCCGAAATCGCCTCCCGCGCGCACGCCGAGGCCTTCGTGCCATGCGTGTCCAAGGCGCTCGTCGACGCGAACATGACGTTGGCGGATGTGGACGCCATCGCCGTGTCCGCCGGTCCCGGACTGGCCGGTTGCCTGGCCGTGGGCGTGTCCGGCGCCAAGGCGCTGGCCTGGGCTGCGAACAAGCCGATTTACGGCATCAACCATGTGATCGGGCACATCGCCGTCACTCAGCTGCAGTTCGGCCCGTTCCCCAAGGACACGCTGGCTCTGATCGTCTCCGGCGGCCACACCTCGCTGCTGCACGTGGAAGACATGCCGCGCAAAATCGATGTGGTGGGCACCACGCTGGATGACGCGGCGGGGGAGTGCTTCGACAAGGTCGCCCGCCTGCTCGGCTTCCCGTATCCGGGCGGCCCGCACATCGACCGCCATGGTCAGAACGGCGACCCGCACGCCATCAAGGTGCCGATGGGTCTGACCCAAGGCAAGGCCGGTGCCGCGCACCCGTATGATTTCAGTTTCTCCGGTGTCAAGACCGCCGTGGCCCGTTGGGTGGAAAGCGAGCAGGCCGCCGGCCATGAGATTCCGGTGGACGACGTGTGCGCATCCCTGGCCGATTCCGTGGCCACCGTGCTGGCCCGTAAGGCCATGCGCGGCTGCCGGCAGTACGATTCCAACACGCTGATCGTGGGCGGCGGCTTCTCCGCCAACTCGCAGCTGCGCGCCAAACTGCTCGAATTCGGCGAGAACTACGGCGTCGACGTCCGTATCCCGCAAATCAAGCTCTGCACCGACAACGGTGCCATGGTCGCCATGCTCGGCGTGAACCTGGTCGAAGCCGGCGTGGCCCCCAGCGCCCCCGACTTCCCGATTGACTCCGCCATGCCCCTGACCAAGGTCTCGATGTAAGATTTGCGCGGTATTCCCAAACTGATACTGGGAATACCGTGCCTCTCATCGGTGAATTGACAGTGACCTGTCTGCCTGATGTGAGTAGTGGTGAGGTCTTCGCCATGGATTTCCCGGTTGATGATGGGGTGTCGTGTCTGGCCACCAATACGATGAAAATAAAAAAGCCTCGGAGAACCGAGGCTTTCGATGGCTCCTGCGACTGGGCTTGAACCAGTGACCGTCCGATTAACAGTCGGATGCTCTGCCAACTGAGCTACGCAGGAATATTCAATTTTCATCCCGACCGGAGTTACCCGTTCAGGTGAGCTCCTGCGGCTGGGCTTGAACCAGCGACCGTCCGATATACGGTTCTGGCTCGCAGCCGTAGGGCTTTTTGCAACAGGAGTAGACAATACACCAGCCTTGCTGTTCCTTCAAATCGGCGTGTCATCGCGCATGTTCGCCTTGCAGCTGGTTTTCCGAAGAGTATCGGCCAGAAACGCGCAATAGTATTCCTTGGGAAGTGATGAAGAAGTCACTTCCCTTTTCTATGCGCTTAAGGAGCCCCATGAGGTATTGGAACGACAACAGGAAGAGCTGCGAACACGTCGAGCCACGGGAGGATTGGAAAGAATCCATTGAGAAATGGATCGACTGGATGGACGCCATCGGACGCACGAACGACACCCTGCGCACCCGCTGGTACCAGATCGTTCGATTCTCCAAAGCCGTCGATAAAAGCATCACCGACGTGACCGAAGACGACCTCATATTCTACCTAGCCGGCATGGGAACCGAAGGCAGACGCGGAGTGCGCAGCTGCGTCAAGGTCTTCTACCAATGGAGCATGAAGCGAGGGCTCGCCCGCCGCAATCCGGCGGACGAAGTGCCCACCGTGCCCATGACCCTTCCGTCCGGCTGCATCTGTCCCGAGGAGAACATCGAACAAGGACTCGCATCACCCGACGAGAACGCGCGGCTGGCCGTCATGCTGGGCGCGTTCTGCGGCCTGCGCCGCATCGAAATGACCAGAATCAACCTGAAGACCGATCTGGAGGAGAACGCCGAGGGCATGGTGCTCCACGTCCACGGCAAGGGCAACAAGGAGCGGATGCTTCCCGTGCCGGCAAAGCTCGCTTCGGCATTGCGGAAACGCACCGGCGTATGGCTGTTCCCCGGAGACGTGCAGGGACACTGCGGCGTCGATTACGTGGCGAAGAGGATCAAGACGGTAACCGGATACCCGTCGCACAGCCTGCGCCGTAGGTTCGCCACATGCGTCTACTACAGGAACGGCTGCAACATCGTGCTTGTCAGCCGTATGCTGGGGCACGCCAACATCGCCACCACCATGCGTTACATCGGCCTCGTGCAGGACGAAATGCGCAACGCCGTGGAATCCACCACCCGCACCGACATGAGACTGACCATGCCCATGAACCAGGTCGTCGGAACAGCCGGCAGCGTCGCCACCTATTCCCTTAGCACCGCGAGGATCGGATGAACAAACGGTATACGCCAACATGCTTCTTTGCGCATATTGGCGTATACCAACACCGCTCACCGAGTGTTCCCGAGACTGGAAAGCGGCAACGCGGCTATGTCTATCCCCAGCGCATCGGCTGCGGAGAACACCGCTTCAATCGGGGCTTCGCCCCGCTGGGGCAGAGCATCGGCAAGCCGGGGATCGATACCGGCCCGGGAGGCAAGGTCGTCGGCGTTCCAGGAATGGTTCGCGGTCTCTTCACGGAAGGCGGCTGCGATATCCGATTCGGTGCGGGCGAAAAGAGTCCGGCGTTCACGCGGCGCTTGGAAACGGCTGAGGTAACGCGCGTACTCCAATTGCGCCTTTGTCGGCTCAGGCAAGTTATAGTCCAGATTCGACATCGCAGACCTCCTTAGCGTTCAGCGGGTTGGACTGGAGTCGTTCGACGCACCGAAAATAGGGAATCCGGGAACCGCATCGGCCGACGATGGAGTGCCTGGAGTGCCGTACAACGTCCCGATCTGTTCGATCGCCCATGCGCTCCAACGTGGGGATTCGACCGTGGATGTCATCAGGCCGGCGGGGAGGAACCGGCGCATCTCGTCGGCGAAGGCATCCGAGCCGATCACATCGGCGACCCCCGCCACGCGATCAGCACGGTCTGCCCAAAGTCCTTCTTCGCCGTAATCAGATGATTTCAATTCCGCAAGCTCCATCGCCCGTCGGGAATCGACGTCGCCTCTCGACGCCAACCAGCACATGTCCCACAGGTCGCGTCGCCGCAGGTGCGATGCGCAGGCATAGGAGAGCAGCTTGTCGGCAAGAATCTCGGTGGGGCTTTCCGCATCGAGGATGATCTGACCCGACAAGGCCGGGAACATCGGATAGTTGACCAAGGCGGGACGATGCTGCGGCTCGTACGCGGGAATCGATGCCACCTCCAGCTTGATTGTCTGGCTCGGCAGATCCTTGCGCTGACCGGCCGTGCGAATCGCTATACGCCATCTGCGCGTCAGCCCATCGGCGTCGGGTCTCGGCTCCTTGACCCGGACCGTCACATCATCGCCCATCCCCGAGAGCGAATCGGAGATGCAGGAGCCAAGCCCTTTAAGGGTGTCCATGTCGAACGAGGTGCCGCCGGCAAAATCAAGGTCCTCGCTGTACCTCGGGGACCCGTGGCACAGGCGCAGACTCGTGCCGCCCTGGAACACCAGCGAGGAGAAGAAACCCTCGCGCATCATGGCGTCCAGGATTCGATAATGCAGAAGTTCCTTCTCGACCACGGGAAGCAGATTGCCCATGCCCTCGCCCCCGGCCAAGACGATCCCGGCCGCCATAGCCTTGTAGTCATAGGTGCCGTCAGCTCCAGTCATCATCGTCCTCCAATTCGTCCATGTCCACCAGATCGAGGTTGCGTCCGACGGCCTTCAGGTCACGATACGCCCACTGTTTCGACGCGAGCGGCGTCAGTCCGTCATCGCGGGCGATCAGGTTCGGCAGGATGCGACTCCAGCTGAGCTTGCAGTGCGTGAACTCGATCACCCCGTACGCGGTGCGGAACTCGCCCTCACGGCCCGTGGTCATGAACGTGACCCTATCCACCGGAATCTGGCTGATCACGTTCCAGCGCGACAGAGCGCTTTCGAGGCTTTCCCACACCAGCTCGCCGGAACGCAACCGCTTTGCGACCTGATGAAGTGTCCCCTCGCCGAGATGGGAGGAATACGCGAACACGTAGACGCCACGGGCGGCACGGACCAACGCCTTCGCCGATACCAGGCTGGACAGGGTTCGGTTCAGTTTCTGCCCCTGCTCGCCCAGCACGACGGCCAGTTCGTTCTTGCAATACACGTAGCACGAGTACTTGGCATCCATCTCGCGCAGCTGGTCAATCGCCTCGCTCCTCTTCATGCATATAAGTGTACATGAATATATGTAAAAACGCATATTCATGTACACCTATCACAATCCTGAAGCGTTCCAATCAGAGGGAACGCCCTCGTGCCGGACCGTCTTCGAGACCAATCCCGTCGATGGCGTTTTCCGAGAAAGGGTTCTCTCTTAATCTGCCGACGATCTCCGCTACGGCGCGCTCTTCCTGATCAACGCATTGGACAAGCTGGGAAATGAACGGCTTGGGATCGCCGTCAACCTGCCATGCTTCCAGACTTTTCCCATAGCTGCGGCCGGCATCATGTTTGATTGCTACGGGCCGGTAGCCGGCAGCCATGAGCATGAGATTCAGAATCTGTCGCCCGGTTCGCCCGTTGCCGTCCGTGAATGGATGGATGTTCTCGAACATCGCGTGGAATCCGGCAGCTTTGAGGATCGGGTGGTCTTTGGAACCGTTCACCGCGTCCACGAGCGCTTCCATGTCCTCGTAGATTTCAAGTGGGTCGGCGGTCTTCACTCGGGTGGCGGTGATCCTTGCCTGGTAGCCGTAGGGGCGGAACCGACCCCTGAGCGCGGGCTGCATGTCCAATGCGGTGACTTCATGCAGCTTTTGGATCATCTCGACACTCAGCGTCCGCTCCTCTTCAGCGAATCGTTCCGCATAGGCCATGCCATCCGCAACGCCACGGGCGGCGAAGATGTATCTTGCCGGCGAGTCGGTCGGCACGAACTCGCCCTCCAACACCAGTTCGGTGTCCTCAAGCGTCAGCGTGGATCCCTCGATCGCGTTGGAGTTGTAGACATAGCGGGCCATCCATTCCTTACGGTAATCCTCAAGCGCTGACTGCTCCACCCCATCCAAAGGAAACATCTGCCTGAACCGTTCTCGGGCAGCATCGGAACGACGAAGCAAGTCGGACACCTCCGCGTCCCGCTCCAGAGAGTCCAAGAGAGGAGGAAGGTTTCGGATTTTCTCAGTCAGCGCTGGATTCGGCATATCGGCTCCTTAATCGATGCTTCCATAAGTCTACAAGCGCAGGCGCGTCACATGGACAGTCCTGGCGTATCTCTACCTCCACACTGCCGTCGTGGTGGTGGCCGCGCATCTTCAGGATTCCGTTCTCGTCCCAGATGTGGTCGATCTCGCAGTCCTTGAACGGGGAATCATCGCCGTTCATCAGATCATCGAAGGTCTCGAACGAGGATATGCCCGTGCGTTTGCCGTCCCATCGGCCGATGACGCCGAACGCGATCAGCGGGTTGCCTCCCATCGGGTTCCTGTACGAGGAGAGCGCCGACTGGGATCCATTGAAGAAATCACGTAGAGCGCCGGTCTCCATCCTGTAATCGGTTTGACGGGATTCGTCCGCGAAGGCATCGAACGTGATCGACGTGCCGCTCTCCTCGTACAGCCGCCACAGGCTGTCGGCGCGGGTGCTGTGTTCACGGTAATACGGGTCCCCGTATTGCGGGTCGTAGTCGTCAGCGTTGTAGATGTACCGTTTGCGGGGTTCGGGATCCCGAATCTCGTCGATCCAATTCATGTCCATCGTGTGCTCCTTGGTTCTGTTCGTCGTTGCCGTACGGCGTCAGCGGCCGTGTGTCGTTTCCATGCCGTCATCCAACGCGAGGCCGAGCCCTGCGGTCTCAGGAGACGTTTCCTGTGGGTCGGCCCAGCCGACGGCGAGGTCCAGCGCGCCGCGCAACGCCTGGCCGGAAAGCCGGTACGTCCAGGAATCGTTTGCCTCGTAAGGGAAGGATTCGCCGGACACGATGCCGCGCTCGTCATGCAGGCTCACGTCGAACGTTCCGGGTTTGGCCGTGATTAGCGCATGACGGGCGGAACCGGGAGCCGAGACCTCCAGCGCCTTTCTGCCGTCGGGAGACCCGGTGGCGGTGAATTTGATATCGGGGTGGTGCGCGAGGCTGTAGGAAGCGTTGGACTCACACGCCAGCGGGACCGTATCTCCCAGCCCGCTGTCTGCGGCCAGCTGCTGTGGGCTGTAATCCATGCCCTGCGTGTAGTCGATGGGCTGCGCGTCGGTGTAGAAGCATCCGCCGCCATCGTCCGCGTCGATCAGGTCGCCCACGAGCCGGTCCAGGCGTGCGGGGTCGTCCCATGCGCTCACGAGTCTGGCGGGTTCGGCCTGGTTCTTCCATGCCATGTAGCGGTCGCGTTGGTCGCCGCAGATGCCGTCGAATGATTCCTGGGAGATGAACGTGCCGCCGTCCAATTGGTAGCATTCCCCGTCCGGGTCCAACGCGCGCTCCTTGAACTCCTTTTCGGCGGCGGCGTACAGGCGCTTGTCGAGCGGTTCCATGGCCGCGTCGATGCCCGCCATCATCTCGTCCACGTGTTGCCGCATGTCGGGCTGGCTCGTTTTCCACCATGCCTGCAAGTCGGCGAGCACGTCGGCGGCGTTCTCCCGTTCGCACACGTCGAGCAGGTCATCGTCGTAATTTTCCACCGTCCAGGAGTAGAAATCCCAGTCACTCGAACCGGTCAGGCGTTCGATGCCCTTCATGCGGTGGAAGTCCATCAACCCGCCGCCGTGCTCGCGCACGATGCCCGCCAACGGCAGATCGGCCTCGTCCATCAGGCCTTTCCAGTATTCGGGGACATTCCCGTTCTCCATGTCGTTCTCCTTTCCGAACGCCTTTTCGATCACGAGCGGGTCTCGTGGGTCAACAGTGCGGTCGATCCGCAGTATCTCGGGCATGACCGCCTCGCTTTCACGGCCGATGACGAACGTGCCGATACCGGCCTTGACGCGATGCTCGGGAAGCCTTCCCGAACCGTCGCACATCACCGCCGGCCGGAACAGCGAATCCCCGTAGGCGAGCGTCACCGTGTCGCCCGGCCTGGCGAGAACCCGTTCGACGGCCATGCGTGAGAGGCCGTGCGCGTCGAGACGGCCGGAACGCCAATCGTTGGCCTCGGCTGCTGTCAGGGTGAAGGAAACGGAACGCCCTTCCTGGGCCGAGGTCACGTCGAGCCTGACTGGCTGCATGGCCTCGAAACCGATCCAGATGCCTTCCGGCGTCCTGTCCGGGGCTTTCACGTCAATGTCCGTGAACCCGTATTCGGTCAGCACGTCCGTGACCCTGATCCTGAGCGCGTTGTCGGGAGGCAGATCAGGGCGTTCATTGGGAATCGGGAGCGAGGACGCCTCGAACCACACGTCCTCGCTCGGATCGGTGTCGAAGCCGCCGTCCGCGTCGGAATACGCCATGTGGACGCCGAACTCCAATTCCTTGGCATCGACGGAAGAGACCAGAATCGCGTTCCCCAGCACGAGATCGCGCGCGTTCCTGCGCAGGATGGATTGCATGTCGGGCTTGGCGGGATTCCCGGCCGCGAGCAGGTCGCGGTTCACACCCTCCATGTCAAAAGGCGTCAAGGCCATCTCGCTCGCCCTTTCTCACTTGGAAAGGCCGGAACCGGCCGTATCGGTCATATTCAGCGGGTCCGAGGGGTCGCACGCCTGCGCGCGTTCCGCGAACGAGGTGACGGCACCGGGCAGCACATATCCCAGATCAAGGTCGATCGGGCTCACGCCGTCGTCTTCGCCGACGGACGCTGCGGGCATTGCGCCCATGGTCTCGCGCAGCACGTCCACGGCGTCGCCAGTAGCGGCGCGCGCGTCGATGATCCGGTGCATCGTGTCCTCAAGCGCGGCATGGATATCGGTGGAACCCTCCTCCACGATGCACTGGTATGAGGGGGCTCCCCAGTTCGTGCCGGTGCCGGAAATCGTGTAGTCCGCGATGCGTTCGCCCGGCTGGACGAGCGAGGCGAGATCGAACGCGGCCGGCGAACCGGTCTTCGCGTCGAAATCATCCAGCCATTCGACCTCCTCGGCGATCTCCTCGCGCGAGTACCGGCCGTCGATATCGCTCGGCCAGTCCGCGTCCTCCAGATAGCCGTTGTCGCCAAGCGACACATCGCCGTCGAGCTTGAGGTCCCGGCCGTACATCTCCATATCGATCAGATAGCCGAGCCCCGTATCGAACATGGACCACACGGCATCCGATGCCCACCCATGGTTCACGGCGGTCCAGGCATACTTCGCCTCCTTCGATTCGGCCGAGGACGGCGCATCATAAGAGTGATAGGGGATCTCGTCCGAGTTCAACGCGAGGTTCGCGTACTGCAACGGGGTGCGCGGGACCGCGTCAAGATCGTCGCGGACCATCCGCACCTTCTCGTACACGTCCGGGTCGTCGTCCTCGCGCGCCTCGAACGCGCGGCACATGAGGTTCAGGTCCGTCAGCGACTCGTATTCGACGGGATTCGCCACGGTGGCGAGCAGTCCTTCCCCGCCCTCGTAGTCGTGGATCGCGTACTCCTCGTACCGGCCGCCCAATCCCACCTCGGTCTTCAGGGTGTCCTGCAAGCGTTCGGCGGGCATGGGCAGCGTGATCCACGCGCCCTGCAACACGCCCTCCACGTATTTGCCCAGGTTGGCGACGTACACGCTGATCTGGTAGTCCTTCAATCCGGCCATGATGATGCTCCTTCGCTCGGGTCTTTTATCGTGTGGCTGCGGCCGAGGCAGACGGGTCGGCAATGCTCAACGGGTCGGCCGGGTTCGCGGGATCGTAGGTTTCGGACGTTTCGGCCTCCTCGCCTTCGTCTTTGCGGGCGAGCCGGCCGTCGTCCACCATCGCGTCGATGATCTCCCATCCCTCCTCGATGCTGCGGTCCCGCAATTCCCTGGCCGAGATCATGTCGCGCATCGCGTCCATGTTCTCGTTGTTGTCGGGCCAGTCATGGTCCTTCAGCCAGTGCCGAAGGTCCTCCTCCGTCCAGCGGATCTCCGCAATCGTTTCGTTGCCTTGCCCGGCGTTGCTTTGACCGGGATGAAGCAACGCCTCAGATCGGAGACCGAAATACGCTTTGTCTTCCTGGAGGCCGGACAGGAAGCCGGAGGGCGTGAACCCGTTGCGTGCCGCGAACTCGCGGGACCAGCATTCGTCGAACTCCTCGTCGGGGTCGAAGTCGAGGAGCCCGTCCGCCATGGCGCGCCTCAGCCCCTTCTCGTCCGCCTCGGCCGGCACCGTGACCGTGACCGTGGCGTGGTTGGGGGCCTCCAGCGTCATGTACAGTTCGCTGTGGCCGGCGTCGCGTTGGATGAAGCATTCCCCGTTGCCCCAGTCGAGCTCGTGCTGCTCGATCAGCTCCTTCGCCTTGTCGGTCAGGGCCCGTTCCTGGGACGTGTATTCATCGGGTTCCATCAGCATGATGCGTCCTTCCTTCCCTTGGATGATCGGTGCCGCGCCGTCCGGCGGGCATGGCTCCGATCATCAGCCCATACGGGCGGTCGCGCGGGGCATGGCGTCTACGGGGCAGATGATTCCGCCGAGATTTGATGCTCGGTCCCTTTACGTGTCCCGCTCCTTAGTACCAGTTGTGGGCGAGCCAGAACGTCTTGGCGGCGCTGGGGCTGCCGTACCGGCCGGCGATGTAGTTCAATCCCCATTTGATCTGGGTGGCGGCGTTGTCCTTCCAGTCGTCTCCTGCGGAGGCGAGTTTCGACGCGGGCAACGCCTGGGGTATGCCGTACGCGCCGCTGCTCGGGTTGGTGGCATTCCACTGCCATCCCGATTCCTTGTTCCACAGCCATACGAGCGCGTCATAGTCGCCGTCTCCCCAGTCCTTGTACGAGGCGATCATCTTCCGGGCGATGGCCCGGGCCTGTTCCGGCGTGGCGTGGGTGCCGTCGCCGTCGTAGTCCACCACCACGTCCGTGGAGCCCGAGTCGGAACTGGAGCACGTCCATGCCGCCTCCACCGGATCCGAAGAGGAGGACGAGTCGGACGATGACGACGAATCGGACGATTCGGAACCGGATGACGTGGAATCCGTGCCGGCGGAACCATTGGTGGACACACTGCCGTTGGGCAGGATGTAGACCGCGCCGACGTTGATCCTGTGCGTGCGGTGGTTGACGATGCCCAGGCCGCCGCGCCCGTTCATCTCGCTGATGGTCACGGTGCCGGCCGTCCGGTCGACCGCCTCGACGACGGCGACGTGGCCGTACAGGGTGTCCGCGTCGGCCACGCCGGGCGGGTAGCTGACGATGCTGCCGGCCACGGGATCGGTGCGGGTGGTCTTCCATCCGGCGGCGGTGGCGCTGGCGGCCCAGTCGCCGCCGTTGCCCCAGTAGGAGCCCACGTCCAATCCGATTTTATGGCCTCTCATGCACGCCCACCATGTGCATTGCCCGTCCGGATAGGCCTGGCACACGTTGTCGGGCCCGTCGGATCCGTTGAACCACGCCTTGGTCTGCGCGATGGTCATGCCGTCACGCACCTCGCCGGTCGTGACGCTTCCCGTGACGCCTCCCGACGATCCGTTGGAGCCGCCGTCCTTGCAGCCGCCGAGGACCGCGAGCACGGTCAACGGCGTGCATCCGCCGAGCAGGGACAGCAGGCACGCCGAGAGCATGGCCGCGAGGATCCGATGGCGGCTGGCCCGGCTCATTGCGTGTTCCTCAGCGACCAGAAGGGCTTCTGCCCGCCGACCACGACCTCCACGGTCCGGCAGGGATGCTGGACCGTGCCGTATCCGGTGGCGGAGATCACCGTGTACGCCTCGTCGCCGGCCTTCACCTGATCGGGGTCGAGCTCGTTGGCATCCTTGTCCAGCAATGACGCGTCGAGCGCGGCCGGGCAGTAGACGGTGACGTGCCAGTTGCCGTCGTCCATCGGCAAGAGCACGGTGTTGTACGCCTGGCTGACGGTCTGCTGCGGATCCGTCGTGGATGACGGTCCGCCGCCTTCCGGGATCGGGAAGCTGGTTTCCTTCGTCGTCCAGAACGGCTGGGACTGGATGGCATCCGTATCCGAGCCCTCCCATTTGCCGTCGGAGGTGCAGGTGTAGGCGTAGTTGACGTACTTGTCATCGTATTGGCCCGAGCATACGGATCCGGCGTGGAAGCGGCGCTGGGTCCACCACCAGCGCGGCGCGTCGGAGACCGGATGGCTCTCCCCGGCACCGTCGTCGCCGAGCAGCGCGAACACGTTCTTGCGCCATTCGTCGTCGCTGCCGTTTGGATCGAGCAGCGCGTCCACCGTTTCCAATGCGGTGTCGATCGGGCCGGAACCATTGTGCAGCGTGATGCCGTCCGCGTTTTCGGAGAGCGTGCGGGTGCCGTCCTTGTGGGTGTCAACGGGGAACGCGGTGGTGCGCTGAGACCAGTCGCCGGGAACCGGGATTCCCGCCGCCTCCAGGCCGGCGTACCGTCGCGGGCTCGATTCCGTTTTCCTTTTGCCCGTGGACTCCTGTTTCGCGTCCGTCGCGGAACCGTGGTCGTCGCCGGCCGTTGACGGCTGGTGGTTGGCGACGATGACGCCCAGCGAGCACACGAGGAGCGCGGCGACGAACAGGCACAGGACGCGCAGCGGTTTCGGCAGCGGACGCGGTTCCGGCCGGTTCACGATTCACCGCCTTCCCAACGGTTCGGCTCGCCCGGCATGCCGCCTTGCGTGTTTTCTTCCATGGCCGGATGCTCCCGCTCGGGGTTCACGGTTCCCGGATCCGCGTTTTCGGGCGACCCGTCTTCCGCCGACCCGTCTTCCGTCCCCGTCCACCGCGCGTCTATGAGGTCGTCCGCCGTTTTCAGTTCGGCGCTGGTGTTTCCCGCGTCCTTCGCCTTCCTGCGCAGCAGGGTGGCCTTCTCGCGGGCCTCTTCCAGACGTTCCTCCAATGATTTGATGTTGACGCGCGCCGCCACGTACTCGTCCATCGCATCCTGTTTCGTCTTCTGGCTGTCGCGCACCGCCTTGAGGATGCTGCGTTTCATGTCGCGCATGGTGTTCTGGTTGTTCGCCACGACGATCTTCCTTTCGCTCGTTTTTCCGTCAAGGCGAGTCTGCCTTCCCGTCGCGCGTTCCACGGGGCATGGCGTCTACATTCCCCATGGCGGAAGGCGGGGCGTGTAGACGCCGTGCCCCGTGGCCGGCCGTTTTGCGGCCGAGAATCGGAAGCGTCGTTCCAATCAGGTGAAAGGAAAATCAATGGAATCGTTTCTCTCTATGCTCGCCGGCTGGTTCATGGGCCTGTGGACGTGGCTGGTCGAGCTCAACGGGATGCTCCAGGTGGTGCTCGTGCTGTTGTGCGTGGTCGCCTCGGGCGTGTGCGCGATCATCGGCAAACGCATGGGCAGCCCGATGATCGTGGAATCCGGCGGACAGACCTGGAGCCGCACGCTGGTGACGGCCATCGCGTGGATCGCCGGCGTCATCCTCATGCTGATCGCGGTGCTGGCCATCGCCGCCGTGTTCGCGCCGCTGCTCGGCTTCGCCGCCTGACCTTGGCGACGCCTTTCCATCCAGGGCCGGCCGGGAAGGGATTCCCGCGCCGGTCCTCGCATGTCGGACAAGAATCAAGGAATCCCAAAAAACGGAAGGAACGCGAATGAGACTCGTCATCGCGGAAAAGAAATCGGTCGCCACGGCCATCGCGCAGGCGTTGTGCGCCGCGCCCGTCCAAAGGGACGGATGCTATGAGTGCGGCCAGCTGCTCGTGACATGGGCGCAGGGCCACCTGATCGACCTTGCCATGCCCGAGGACTACAAGGACAGGGATTGGAGGAAATGGAGTCTGGACACGCTGCCTGTGGACCCGTCCGGCCATTGGCAGTGGAAGATCAGCGAGGAGCGCGGTGCCGGCTCCCGCTACCGGCAGATCGTGCGGCTGATCCGCCGAACGGATGTGGATTGCCTCGTCAACGCCTGCGACCCCGACCGCGAGGGCGAGGCCATCTTCCGCCGCATCGCGGACATGGAAGGCTCTCACAAGCCGGAACTGCGCCTGTGGGTGGCGAGCCTGGAGGCGGAGGCCATCCAGGCCGCGTGGCGGGCGATGAAACCCGAATCCGAATACCAAGGGCTCGCATGGTCGGCGGAGATCAGGTCGAAGGCGGACTGGCTGACCGGCATGAACGCGAGCCGCGCGTACTCGCTGCTCTACAACGCACGGTTCAGCGTGGGCCGCGTGCAGACGCCGACGCTCGCCATGATCGCGGAACGCGACCGGCAGATCAGGAACCACAAACCGGTGCCGTTCTGGACCGTGATCGCGGACATGGGCGGATGGCGGCTCTCCAGCGAACGGATCGACAGCAAGGATGCGGCGATGCTGCTGTGCGGCCAGGCCGAACACGGCCGCTTCCGCATCATGTCCGTGAACCGGAGGCGGGTGAACGACCGGCCGCCCCGCCTGTATGACCTGACCGGATTGCAGAAGGACATGAGCCGCATGTACGGCATGACCGCCGCGCGCACGCTCGCGGCGTTGCAGCACCTCTACGAACTCAAACTCGCCACCTATCCGCGCACCGACAGCCGGTACATCACGCATGACGACCTCGAAACGCTCACGGCGCTCCTCGAATCCGGCCGTCTCGCCCACGGGTTCGTCACCCGCGAGGGCATACCCGGACACCCGCGCCCGGAGCTGGCCGTCAACGACAAGAAGGTGGCCGGCCACACCGCGATACTGCCGACCATGCAATTGGACGCCGGGAAGCTGGAAGGCCTGGACGATGACGAGCGCAAGGTGATGACACGCATCGTGCGCCGCATGTGGGAGGCCGTGGGCGACGACCATGTGCACATCGTCACCGAGGTGAAGGCCCGGCTTTCCGACGACACCGATAGGGAGTTCTCCAGCCGTTCCGACGAGACCGTATCCGCAGGATGGAAGGCCGTCGAAACCGGCCACGGGCCCGAACCGGAAGACGAGGAAACAGCAGACCCGGCGGGAGGAAGGAACGTGATCCCATCGAACCTCACGGAAGGCGGCGTCATTCGCCCGGTCGGGAAGGTCACGGCCGAGGAAGGCGAGACCCGGCCGCCCAAACCGTTCACCGAGGCCACGCTGCTGGCCGCGATGGAGCACGCGAGCCGGTGCGTGGAGGACAAAAACCTCAAGGCGGCACTCGATGACGACGAATCACATTCCGGCGGCATCGGCACACCCGCCACCCGCGCGGACACCATCGAAAAACTCGTGCGCTCCAAACTCGTGGAACGCAAGGGCCGGCAATTGCACGCCACCACGGAAGGCGAACGCCTCACCGACGTGGTGGAGCCACGCCTGAAGGACGTGCTGCTCACCGCGCGGATGGAACAGGCGCTCTCCGACGTGGAACACGGCAAACGGGACCCGGCCGACGTGATGGACATGTTCCACCGGGAGGCATTGCGAATCCCCGCCGACGCGACCGCGAACCTCAAGGCCGCCGCCGTCACACGAACCACGAACACCGACGCGCAGGATTGGGGCGAATGCCCGCGCTGCGGCCAGCCGGTGAGGAAAACCGGCCGGATGTGGCAATGCTCCACGAACAAAAGCGAGAAGACCAAGGACGGCAAGTGGATCGCCGTCGAGGGATGCGGCTGGAAGATGTACGCACGCCTCGCGGGCAAGACCATCACCGACCAGACCGCGCGCAGGCTCCTCGCGGGACAAACCGTCACCCTGAAGGGCTTCACATCCAAATCCGGGAAGAAGTTCGACGCGGCCATCCGCATCGACAAGGAACGCGGCACGGCGTTCGACTTCGACCACTGACCAAAAAGCCAACCATCCGTGCCCGACGCACCATGCCGCGCCGGGCACGGCAACGACCAAGGAGACGATGAAACCATGCGACGATACAGCCACGCCTTCCGGGTCCTCATGGACCAGGAGCTGTTCAATCTGCTTGCCGAGGCCTCCACCAAGACGGGCATACCCAAATCCCGTTTCGTGAGATACGCCATCCAGCCGTTCAGCTACACGGAACTCGCCCCCGGCACCACCGATTGGAACGACGTGTACCGCACCGACCCCGACCCCGAACATCCGCTGAAGCAGGGACGCCAGCTCAATGTCCTGCTCACCGGCGACGAATACGAGATGCTGTGCCGGGCCGCGTTCAAGCTGGGCATCGCGCGCAGCGCCTGGGTGCGGGAACGGGTGTACGCGCTCCTCTGCCGCTCCTATGCGGACGAGCTCTCCCCGCTCACGGACGCGAGCATCCGCGACAACGCGACGATGCTCCTCAAGGAGCTCAAGACGAAGGGCACTGGAAGATGACATTCCAAAAAAAGGAAGAGCCCCTTCCCATTCGTGGAAGAAGGCATCACCCCGAACGATCATCCACCCTCATGCGTTTTCCTATGCGCTCAGATGGATATATCCATGGACACCCACATGGACATCCACATGGATACCCCATGGATATGCCCATGGACATCCACATGGATATGTCCATGGACATCCACATGGAGATGCCCATCAAATCGAAGGTAAGCAAGCTAGACGGATTGTATATACAATCCGAGCCCGCAGCCTCCCGCGCCCTGCGGCGCTGGAGCAACAACCCGAGTGCCGAAGGCCTGATAATCAATGATCCATGAGAGGAGGAAACGATGGCAAGGAAAAGACGGTGCAGGCAAAACGGTCCACGCGAAAAGGCGGTGCTGATCCGCGTCGATGACGACGAGAAACGGATGCTCCAGGATGCCGCGCGGCGACGCGGCCAGACCGTCTCCCTCACCGTCATCGAGGCGGTGAAGCTGTTGGAGGGAAGCCTGTACGTTGAGGAGGAGGAACATGATTCGCCCACCGTCCAGGCGCTCAGGGATATCGAATACCAGCTGCGCCGCATCGGCCGCAACGTCAACCAGATCGCGCACAACGCGAACAGGGAGATGAACGCGACCATCGAGGACGAGGCATCGGCGTCCTACGCCGTCCGGCAATGCCGGGAGCTGATAGACCATCTCGATGCCGTCATCGGGCAGTCCGGGGGAGTGCCTGATGACGCGAACCGGTCAGAGGAGGGTCAGGCTTTGCGGACGGTCCGCTTGTAGTCCTTGGATTTCTTCGATGAACCGGGAGAACGTCATGGTTTCTCCCTGGATCAGGTCGTCATAGGATTCCTTGACTACCTTGGGCATGACCAGGTGGATGTGCAGTTCATCGAGTTGGGCGAGCTTGGGATGGGTCACGTCGCCGGGAGTCAGGGTGAACAGGTGTTTGTCCCTGATCCGGTTGGCTTCGTCGGCGACCTGGCGGAAACGATCCTTGATGGAGGTTTTCGAGGCGAGCATACGCAGCTGTTCCTCGGGGAACGCCGGATCCTCGTAGGCGGCTTGCGAGGGGAATAGGAAATCGGGTTTCTTTCCGTTTTCCGTCTTGGCCTGTGCCTCGTATTCGATGCCGCGCGCGTCGAGGATGTGGGCGATGTGGATTTCGAGGACCTTGCCTGCGCGGCTCATGCGCCGGTTGCGCACGGAGGTGTAGAACGAAGTGAACGAGTCAACGTCGATGACGCCATCCGATACGAATGGCGCGGCATCGTAGTCGTGTTGGATGACCGCCCGTTCATAGAGTTTGAACAGCAGGTAGCTGCGGTCGTAGTATTCGATCACCACGTCGTCAGGGTCATCGTGCGTGGGGTCCACGTCCGTCAAGGAGGATTGGGAGAAGGCCGCGAACTCCTCGTTGCTGGGGAACCTGTATCCCCATCTGCCGATCATCTCGGGGAGATACGTGTCATCCCGCACTTCGACGTTGATGCCGAGAGCTTCGAAGATCTGCGCGCCGAAGGCGTCCAGCTCACGTTCCGTGTTGTCGTGGAAGCGGAACGCGCCCTCCTGTTCGTCGTAGATGCCGAAGAGCCATTTGGCTTGGGCTTCGGCCGTGCTGTCATGCTGTGCGATGATGATCAGCAGACGATTGTCCCTGAGCATACCGAAGCACATGAGGTCGCCGGGGCGGGCCATGCGGATTGGTTCGCAGTCCTTGTAGTAGAGACGCCATTCGGCGCTGCGGTTCGGGTTGTTGCGCCGTGCGTCGTACCATGTGGTTTCGAGGTCGGCGACCGCCGGTGCGTCATCGTCGCTCAGGTACATGAGCGCGGTGGGTATGCCGTGCCCTTGGGATGCTCTACGATCCTCGCCGGTGCCGAGCAGTCTTCTGAGCGCGTCGTTGCCGCCGAACTCGTGCTGGTTGCTGCTGTTGGCGTCGATATCGACGGCCGATAGTTTCTTGGCCGCGACCGGGCCGATGTAGTCGCCGATTCTTCCGTAATCGCTCATAATCCATGAGCATAGACCAATCGGACAGGGAACGCCTCGGGCGAATCAGTCGGACAGGTAGGGTTTCATCGCCTCGCCGATCGCGCGGATGACCGGCACTGCGACCGAGTTGCCGAACTGCCGGTATGCCTGCGTGTCGGATACCGGGATACTGAACGAATCCGGGTAGCCCATCAGTCGCGCGCATTCGCGCGGGGTTAGCCTTCGAGGGTTCTTTCCCTCGCCGCGTGAGACCAGTATCTCGCTGCCGTCCTTTCCGTACCGCGCGCTCAACGTGCGCGTGTGGTCGGTGGCGGCATCGACCATGCCATATCCGAAACCGTTGCCTGCGGCCTCGTGCTTCTTCTTGTAGTTCTGGAGGTACGTCCACAGCTTGTCGCTCAGAACATACTTGTCGGGAACCTGGGAGGCGGGCAGGAGGATGCTGCCGACGTTGCCGTGCGCGATGGGCTTCACGTCATCGAACGTGAACCCGTTCTCCTCGCGAAAGCCCACGATGTACGTGCGTTCCCTGTGCTGGGGGACGAAGCCCGCCGCGTCGATCAGCTTGTAGGTGACGTGGTATCCAAGGTCTTCGGTCAGCACGGAATATATCGTCTTGAACGTGCGCCCACGGTCGTGCGAGAGCAGGTTCTTCACGTTCTCCAGGAGGAACGCCTTCGGCTGCTTCGCCTTGATGATTCTCGCCACGTCGAAGAACAGTGTGCCTTGGGTCTTGTCCTCGAAGCCGGTGGGACGGCCCATGCTCTGTTTCTTGGAGACGCCGGCGATGGAGAACGGCTGGCACGGGAATCCCGCGAGCAGCAGGTCGATGTCGGGAACGTCATGCTCGTCAACCTTGGTGATGTCGCCGGCCACGGGATTCTCGTCGTGCCAGTTCGCCTCATAGGTCTGCACGCTGTACTTGTTCCACTCGGACGAATACACCACGTGCGCGGCATCGCCCAGCGCCTGCACCATTCCCATGCGGATGCCGCCGATGCCGGCGAACAAATCCGCTATCCTGATCTCACTCATACGGTTCCTCCGATTCCCGAGAAACCCAGGATAGCACATGAGAAGGGCGCGGCCCGACACCCCGCGAAATCATCGCGTAAATAATCCCGTGGCGTTCGGGAGCAAACTTCCCCCGGACGCCACGACCGTCACCTCAGTAAGCCGGAACCTCCATCGAGGCCATCGAGGGGAACACCGGGCACGATGCCCATCCCGTTCACGGCATCATTCGTCTTTTCCACGACCCCAGACGATTGGGCCAAAGTCAGCCCGCCGGGCACATGGCCGACGGCGTTCTGTGAGAGCCAATCGGAGAGCCGGGAGTAGTCGCCCGTCTCGTAGTAGCGCAGGAGCATGGAGACGAACTGCGCCTTGTCTTCGGGAGGGATCGAGAAGATGCCGATGCCGTCGTGTATGAGCTGGTGGTTGGCAACCATCAGCGCGGTGCGCTTGTTGCCGTCCGAAAACCATTGTCCCCGCGTGACCGCGCCGAACAGCAGCATCGCAGTGTCCTCCCCTTCTGACTCCTCCAGGATGCCGCGAACCCTTTCCTGTGAGGACTCGACGGCGGGGATCTCCGGCACCCATCCCGTGCCGCCGATCCTCACGCCGTATTCACGCAAGCGGCCGGCGTCGCGCACGAGGCCTTCGCCGATGATGCGGTTGTATTCGCGGATGTACTGCCAATCGACTGGATAGTCGATGTTCTCGAGCAGGAACCTCCACGCGCGCTTGATGTTGTTCACCGTGACTATATCGTCCACGCTCATACCCTCGGGCGCGCGCCCGTCGAAGATCTCCTGCGTGTCGGGGAAGGTGACGCCATCAACCTCGATCTTGGCGGTGCGCCAGATCGAATCGACCAGCAGCCGCTTCGCCAGTTCCACGGCCGTGCGCCTATCCGTCGTCGTATCGTTCTTCACCGGTTCCATCAAAGCTCCTTATCCGTTTCCGATAATTCTATCGAAGTGGCCGTGCCGGCAAAGGACGCATATCTCTCATAGACGCCATGCGCCGCCGTGCCGGGCGTGCGGGCGGAGAATCATCGTATGATACCGAATATCGTCAGGGGCTCGGACCCGGCCGGCCTGGTGCGCTACCTGTTCGGCAAGGGACGGCGCAATGAACACACCGACCAGCATCTCGTGTGCGCGAGCGGCGACATGTTTCCCTCGTTTGACATGGATGGCAAGCCGGCGGCGTCGTATGCGGAGATAGGCCGCAGGTTCGACCGACGTTACCGCGTCAGGGAACGCAAGGACGATCCGTTCCCGCCCGACATGCGAGGCAAGGACAATCCCGAACGAGAGCATGGCAGGAAGCGCGTGTGGCACTGCTCGCTCGCCATCAAGGCCGGCCAGGGCATACTGACCGACCAGGAATGGGAGGCCGTCATCCGCGACTATCTGACGCGCATGAACATCATCGACGGCGACGACGATCAGGGCGTCACGTGGCTCGCGGTCCGCCACGGACTGTCCGCCAACGGCAACGACCACGTGCACATCATGGTGCAGCTCGCCGCCGACGACGGGTGGATCAACCCGTACCACGACCGGATCAACGCGCAGAAATCATGCAGGCGGATGGAGAAGACACGCCCAGAACTGGTCGGGCTCGCACGCTCCGATACCGGCACGCGCGTCAGCTGGCAGTACGGGCAATGGCGTCAATGGGCCGAATGGAAGGCGCGAAACGAGTACGGCGACGACGAGGGATGGGATGCGTTGGACGGCAACGAGAGAAGCCGGCTCGTCACGGCGGTCGCCGCCTCCACGATGCCACGCCAGCATGTCAGCCGGATCGTGGAGGCGTGCGCCAAGGCATCGCACAGCGAGGACGAGTTCATACGCCGCGTGCGCAGGGAAGGCTTCTCCATCGACCCCAGGCTGCGCAAGGGAACCGCCAAAGACTCGTTCACCGACCCCGGCCAGGTGGTCGGCTACAGGATCACGTGGCGCAGCACGGACGGGTGGACGGAACGGTTCAACGCCTTCGAGCTCGGCGACGACATGCGATTGAAACGACTGCGCGACGACTGGGCGGACGATGCCAGAAGCCGCAGCCTCGCCGTCCAGGAATGGCGCGCCGCGATGGAGAACCGCCCGCCCTTCCTCGATGACGGACGAGAAAGACACCCCGAGAATCTGTCCACGCACGACATGGAACGCCTCGTATCCGAAGCGTTCTGCATCGCCGCCAGTCTCAACAACGCGGCTGACGGCGACGAATACCGGGCAGCGATGCGCGAGGCCTGCACACGTTCGACATGCTGCGCGAACGCTACGGAATCGCGCCGGAATACGGTCTATGGAGCATGGTCGCCTCTGACGGGGAGAACCGGCCCCGCCGTTAGGACGCTTCCCGGAAAAAGCTCAGATGGTACGGCCCGAGGAGGGAAAACCGAGCGAATCGGGCAAAGCCGATGCTGGATCGGGAGAGTTCGCCGGCTCGTCTCCCGGCATGATCGGCTCGATGGACTCGTTCGCCTTCGTCCAGCACGCGTTCAGGCGATCGGCCATCCGCGCGTCCAGGCCCTCGCAGGATTCGGATATGCCGGCGAGGACCTTCCCCGCCATACGCCGGGCCATATCCGCCACCCTCGAACCATCGAGACCGTGACGTGTCGCCAGATCCTCCCAATCCTGGGGCGTGGTGTGCTCCGCGAAGGCGTGATCCTCGTTCAACGGCATGGTGAGTTCCCAGTTGAACTCGGGCCAATACCTGGTGGCGACCGCATCATACTGGGGAGACAGGCGTATCCCCGATGCGGGGTCGAGGATCAGGGAATAGTTCTTCGCATGTGCGTCGCTGTTGGCGGACGACGTGTTGAAGGCCAGCCTTTCGAGCCACCGGTAGGACAGGGAGCCCGACGCGTCGATGCGTTGCAGGAGATCCAGGCAGTCATCGGCCGACGGATCGTATTTGTCGCGGGTCGGCAGTCCCAACGCTTGCAGGAAGTCCTCTTGCCGCAGTCGGACGATTCGGCCTTCCTCCAGGCGACGGTCGAACCGTTCCACGATATAGGCCGTCTTGTGCTGCGCCGTGATCTCGCCGCGTGCCGGTGTGTCGATGCCGCACAGTTCCGACAATCGCATCGTCGCCAGTTCCACCTTGGTCGCCTCGGGAAGGTCATGGGGCTTCGGTTTGACGATGTGGGTGGAGGGCAGCATCATATCCGGCCAATACCACTTGCCGTCCACGCGGGACAGTGTGAACTTGCCCTGCGCCCCTCCCAAGGAGAACCGGCAGTGGCTGTCCTCGTCCCACCAGTAGTTCCTGGTCCGCTCGATGCGGTCGATTTCGTTGGCTATCTGGGAATCGGAGATCAGACGAAGCGTCGGCGATGGGATTGGAGGTTCCGGGGAGAGGGAGAACACCAGTCCGCCGGTGGCGTCAACCCGGTCCAGCAGATCGAAGACGCCGGCCGAGGAGGCGTTCAGGTGCTCACGCATGGCCTGGCGGACGTTCGGATTGTCGGGCAGTAGATTGTCCAGGAAGTTACGCGGTGCCTGGTCTCTCCATCCGCCGGTTCGGGGCAGGCTCAGACTGATCGGCAGACCCTCGTTCGCGTCGTACGCGAACGATATGCGCTCCTCGTCGTCTTCCGAGAACACGCCCACATGATGCCCGTTCTCCCAGGCGTGCAGTTCCCTCACAGCAGTCTCCCCGCGTAGGCGGACGGCAGCGTTTCGGTGCGGATGTGCAGCAGGTCGAACATCCTGTACACGTAGCGGATGGAGGTCAGACCGGTCTCCACGAGCTCTTCGGCGCTTGAGAGGGGGACCCCGGCTCTCCTGGCGAGTTCGGCGGCGTCGAGACCCATGACGGACATGCGTTCGCGCACGCAACGGCGGACCGACGAGGTGTCGGGGAAGAACCGCGCCGGGTTCTCCTCCTTCTCGTCGGGAAGACCCTTGTAGGCGGTCAGGGCATCATATTTCGACAGATCCAACGTCACGTGTGCCATGCTCGTCCTTTCCGGTTCCGAAAGCCGTTGACACCATGATACGGCCATCCGATGCCGGCGCACCCCACGAACCTCATGGCAAGGGGTGCGCCGGCGTCGGCGTCAGCGTGCGTTGCCGTTGGTCTCGGGTTGCAGGATCTGCGGCGTCGGGACGTTGGCCTGGTCGGGTATCGGCTGGTCCGTGGGGTTCATGGAGGATTCCATGGCGGGACTGTATTCGCCGAACGGGTCGGGCCCGTTCCATTCCTCGGGTTCGTTCAGGTCGAGTGGCATTTCCTCGTATCCGTCGGGCTCCCCGGTCGTCAGGTCGCCGCCTCCCGTGGTCTCGGGCTCGGGTTCGGATGCCGGTTTGCGTTCATCGGCGGCGGGTTTCGTATGAGCCTTCACGGGCGCGGTGGTTCCGATGATGGGTGCGGCGTCCGCGTTCTCGGTGCGTTCGACCTCGCTGACGGTGCTGGGCTCGTCTCCTGTGGCCTTGTTGTCCGCGTGCGAGGATTCCGGCAGGCCCTGGTCCTTGAGGAAGCTGATCCGGGAGGCGGCGTCGTCCACGCCGTTGACCGGCGCGCACATCACGGCGTCAACGATCCTGTCGTGGTCGTAGCCCGTCCATTGGCCGGTGAGCCGCGAGTCCACGAAGAACGTGGCGTCGTCGCCGTGCGCGGCCTGGAACGCCTGCGTGTCCTCCACCCGTTGCAGGTCCACGGGCACGCCGGCCGTGTTGAAGGCGTTCAGGGTGGCCTGCAACGCGGGCGACTGGTCGGTGTAGGTGATGTTCACGTGGTTGGTCAATTGGTCGGCTGCGGCGTCGATGTGCGTTTCCGGGTGGCGTTTCGACCATTCGTCCTTCAGCCGGGCCTTCGCCTCGATGGTCTGCCTGCGGTAGCCGGGGTCGTTGCCCTCCAGTTGGTCGGCGACCATCCATCCTTGCAAGAGGGACGAGTCGCGCATCTTCCTCCAGCCGTCGCCGTCGGCAAGCACGGTCGCGTTCAGGGTGGACTCGAACCCCTTGTTGAGGCGTTCCCTGTTGTCCATCTCCCATTGTTCGAGGCGGATGGATTGCTGCTGCCGTCTGGTCTGCTCGTAGCGTTCGTTCTGGACGGCGCGTTCGGCGCGTTCCCTGCGTCGCGCGCGGTCGCCGCTCAGCTCGTTGTGCAGGGTGCGCAGCTGCTGGGCGACGCTGTTCCAGCTCTGGACCATGATCTGGTCGAAGCCGTCCTCGGGATCAGTTTGAGCCATTGTTTCTCCTCCTTGTTGTTGTGATGGTGTTTTCCTTGTCGCCCTTGCTGGTCTTGTCGTTCGCGGCGGGGACCGACATCTTTTCCAGGATCGGTTCGCGCCATGCACGGTTCGGGCGTTCGCAGGGCAGCGGTTCGCCCTTCCTGGTGAGATTCTGCTTGCAGTCGAGGCTGGCGACGATGCCACGGTCCTTGTCGAAAACGCGGTCGAGCATCGACGCCGCCTGGATGTAGAAGATCATCATCTGGCCGGGTGCCTTGCGCGCGTTCTCGTAGGCGCGCCACATGGCGTCGAGCGGGAACACGAGCGCCGGATAGCGCCACCAGTCGCTCACCCATTGCATGTTCACGCTCGCGCTCTGGTGGTAGCAGAACACGTTGGCCACGAACCTTTCCACGAACGCGGCGAGGTTCGGATAGTAGGTCTCGCTGCGCCGCATTCGCGCGCCGAACTGGCCGGACACGTCCCTTGCCCGCGCGGGATCGAGGTCGCCGGATTCGTCTCGGCCGAGATCCGTCTTCCCCTCCGGCGCGGGCAGTATACGGGTGTCGGATTCCTCCGCACCGGCCTTTGGAGGGGTGTCGTCACGGTCCGTTGCGTCTTCCGGCGGGTTCTCGTAGCCGTTGCCGGTTTCCCCGGCATCGGCCGGAATCCCGGATCGGATGGGTCCCGCCGCGTGCCGGCCTGCCGGCACCTCGGGTGCGGTCGGCGTCGGCTCGCCTTGGCCCGGCATGGTTTCCTCTTCGATCTCCTTGTCCTCGGGGATGTGCGGCGCTTCGGGGTTGGGCAGTCCCTTGCCGTAAGGCACGCCCTTCTCCTCCAGGATGGCGCGGGTGAACAGTTCCAGCCATCCGCAGTCCGATGACAGCAGGGTCCTGGCGGCACCGACCGCGCGCTCCCATTCCTCCCCATCAGGGCCGGACGTGGTGTTCGAGGTGTGTTCGCTCATTATGCGGCCTTTCTCTGCTCTTCTCGGGCTTTCGCCTTGGCCTGCGCCAGGGCGTCGGCCCATTGCCTGTTGCCCGTCCATGGCAGGGTCTTGACGATCTGCGCCCGGGATTGGGATGCGAGCAGCAGCGCGCGGCCGACGGGCCATTCGGTCAGGTCGGAAACGTCGAGGATGTTCTCCTTCTGGATCGAGTTGTTCACGCTGCGCCGGCCGGTGCCGTCGATGTTGACGCTGCCTCGCACGATCTCCCTCTGGCCCACCAGTTGGCTGATCTCGCCGAGGAATTTCGCGTCCTTGATGCCGCCAAGGTAGACGGTGATGTTCGCGTTGTTGAACAGCGAGCCGAAGTTCGTCTCGCCGAACGCGGCCCTGCCCTGGTCCGGGTTCTGCCAGATCGTCATGATCGGTATGCCCGCCGAGCCGAAATACGAGTACACGTCGGCCAGTTCGGGCCAGCGGCAGATGTTCGCGGCCTCGTCCAGCACGCAGCACAACGGGACCGGAAGACGACGGTTGTTGCCGGTGAACTCGGATTGGGCGCGTTGGAACGCGGTGAACGCCACCACCGCCGTCAGGCTCGCGGTCAACGCGGTCGAGGGCCGGCCCTGTGCGGAAAGCAGGTACAGGGTGTCCTCGCTCGTGGCGAACTCGTAGGGGTCGAACAGGCCGCGCCGCTCGTCGATGTTTCCTTCCGCGTCCCGGTGCGGGTCGATCCAGTCGATGATCTCGGGGTCCGCGAGGAACGCGACCATGGTCTGAAGGCTGCCGAACACGCCGCTTCGGGTTTCCGGCGTCAGCGCGATCACGCTGGACACGCGCGAGGCGATGCCCGCATAGCGCGGGTATTCGCTCAGGATGTCGGCCGGCGACGTGTCGCGCTCGTTGGAGCACCACCTGAACACGTCGGACACGGAACGGCCTCCCAGATGCGCGGCGAACAGGTAGTCGGCGAGCTGCTGGGCGGCGGTGCCGGGGAAGAAGTCGTCGCCGCCGGTCTGCGGCTGGCCCGAGGCGTAACGCCAGCAGTCGGCGATGCGTTTCCGCGTCGGCGATGGACTGCACCGAGGCGATCAGGTCCCACACCCACGGCGCGCTCTTCCGGTTCGGGTCCGCGATGCGTTCGGGGTCGAACGTCCATATTTCGCCGTTCGGATGGTCGAGCCTGCGGATCGGGGCGGTCACGTCGAGGATACCGCCCTTGTTCGAGGTCGCCGAGGCACGGGCCCGGAGCCGAGAGCACGGCCGGGATCGCGTAGCACAGGGACTTGCCGGAACGCGGGCCCGCCAGAACGATAGCCATGTCCTCCCAGCTGGTGTACATCGACGTGTTGTCCACGATGTTGAGCCCCAGCGGATATCCCGGCGACATGCCCTTGCGCCAGTGGTCCGCTTCTATGAGCCTTGACGCCATGGCCTCGGCGCGCTGGCGCGTCACCTTCTCCACGGCCTCGCCATGGCCCATGGCAGGCGCGTACACGTCCACGCGGGTGCGTGCCTTGGCGCCGGTTGCCCACGGCACGGCCTTGCTGGCGATCAGCCACGCGCCCACGCCGCACGCCACGGCCAGTACGACGAGCACGGCCACGGCCAGCGCCCACTGGCCTGCGGTCAGCGACCATTGGCCGGAGACCAGGTACATGAGCGCGAAGATCTGGAAGGGATGCCCCGCATGGGAGCACACGAGGGCGAACGTCGTGAGGATCAGGGACACCGCGATGATGATCGCCAGTTCGATCTTGCGGCTGGGACGGACCGTGCCGCCCAGATCCTTCACTCGGTTCGATTGCAGTTTCGGATCGACGTCGGCCAAGATTCATTTCTCCTTTCAAGCATGACGGCGGAACCGATGGAAGCGGTCCCGCCGTCGATGCGCCAGGGCTTGCGTCATGGCTAGCGGGCGTTGCCCGTCGTGAAATCGGATGGGGTGGAAAGGAAATCCGGTGCCGCAGGGTCCGCCGGAGCGGGAGCCGCGCCCGGTGTCGGATAGCCCGACAGCGGTTCGAAGGGCTCGCCGTTGAAAGTGCGGGGAACGCCGTCGCCAACGTATTCGCCGCGCGAGGCGTCAACCTGGTCCGTCCATGGATCCGTTCGCCCGGCATCGGCCACGGCACCGGCCTGTTCCTTGTTCTGGCGTTTGCGTTCGCGGGCGAGCTGGATGCGCTGGGACACGATGGAATCGATCTGCATGGAATCGCCGATCACGACCGGGCGTGCGTATGCCTTGCCGTCCTTCTGGCTGATGAAGGCGTCGGGATCGCCCATGCGGCCGGTCGCCACCACGGCGTCACCCTGGCGGAAATCCATGCCGTGCAGGAGCTCGGCAGCCTGGCCCCAGAATTTCACGGTGGTTCTCACCGGGCCGAGCGGATTGTCCGTATAGCTGCCGTCCTTCTGACGGACTCGCGGGCGGTCCTCATACACGGTGGCGCGCAGGTACGCCGAGCTCGTGGTGCCGTCCGCGTTGGTTTTCGCCGGCCAGTAATCGGGGTTCGCGGCGAGGAGACCGCGAACCACTTGCATTGACTGTGGCATGATGATGGTCCTTTCATTCGGGGAATACCAGCGCCTTCAATGGCGGCGGCGACTCCCATCATCCGGCCGGACCGGTGGCATCGCGGGGCACGGCGTCTACGTCAGCGCCCCAAATGCCCGCCGTTCTCCCACACGTTCGCCGCCTCCATGGCGGGATCGGTTTCCGGCAGACGGTCGAGCACGCTTGACGCGAACCGGTCCGAGGCGTCGTAGCCGATGGCCTGTTCGGCGAGTTCCCGCGCCTTCTCGCCGTCGCCCATGGCGAGGTTGAGCATGGCCTTCAGGCCGATGATCCGGTAGCAGGCGTCCGTCGGCGCGTTGGCCTCCAACGGGCCGAGGATCCCCATCGCCATGTCGATGCGCGCCGGATCGGGCGTGGTGCCGTTGTCGATCAGCCGGGAAAACAGCAGGTCGGTGTTCACCATGCCGTCCGGCGTATTGATGCGTTCGCGCAATGCCGGAAGGGATAGGGGAGCGTTCTCGGCCAGTATGTCGCTGGCGATCATCATGCACGTTGATTCGGGCGCGAACTGCATCGTCACGCCCAATACGGCGAGCCGGTTCGCGTCGGACGACCATTCGCCCGTGGAGCGTGGTTCGGCCATGAGCTTCGACCAGTCGTAGGCTGCCGCGTTGCGCCAGGTGGTGCGCACATGTTCCGAGAATCCGTCGTAGGTCATGCCTGAGTCCAGATATTCGTGCGTGGCTGCGGTGATCAGCTCGTCCAACGGCGGTTCGTCCGTATCGGCGGCTGTGGCCTCGCTCTCCACGATGAACGGGATGCGGGGCTCTTCGGAGGCCAGGCCGTCCGTTTCTTCCGGCCGCTCCCCGTTGATGCGGTCCGCTTCCATGCGGTCCACTTCGCCGGCGAACCATTCGGAGCCCGCGAAATAGGTGCCGTCCATCGAGGAGAGCACCGGCTGGAGGATGGATGCCAGTTCGTCGTACACGGCATCGGGGTTCTGCAACGCCTCGATGGTTTCAGTCGCCGCGTTGTATTCGATGATGCGGTTCGCCAGCCGCATGGCACCGTCATCGGGTCGCACGTCGTCATACGATTCGCCCCAATGCTCGATCCATCCGATCATCGTCTCCCGTGTGATCCGCTCTTCGGCATCGGTGTTCTCCAAAGGCATGTTCGGCTCCTTGACAATCCTCGGCGGCAACCCGCTGTTCCCGCCATGACCCCGATCATCAGTCCAAGGCCATGGCGGGGTGGGGCATGGCGTCTACAGGGTTCTTACAGGTTTCGTCCCGTGCGGCCGGTCAGGTCGTCCACGAGGCCGAGGAGTTCCGGTTCGGGCCAGATGGAGTTGGCGAAAAGGTAGTCGTCCGTCAGGGACCGGTCCTTGAATATGGTTCGCGCGTCCTCCCGGATCGAGGCCAGCGAGCCGTCGGCGATCATGCCGGTGAGGTCCTGTGTGCAGTACAGGTTGTATGGCGTATATCCTTTGCCGTTCCAATCGATGTGATGGGTGATTGAATACTCGTATTCGTTCCAGTGCTCCATCCATGGAAGGGCGTGGTCGCCTTCACGGGTGACGACCGAGTAGCGGAACCAGCCCTCGGGAACCTGTATGGCATCGCCGTCATACGGGTCCGTCAGGGAATCGAGGTAGCCGGCGACGATGGATTCGCCGGCATGGAATTCCGTGTACCATGCGAGGTCGGGATTGCGCAGCGCGGCGTGCAGCGAGTCGAGCAGTGCGGCGTCGTTCATCGTGGTCCTTTCACCGGTTTTCCGTTTCCGGCAGGATGCCGGTGTTGTCGTATATTCTGAACGTTTCGACGGCGTGCGCGACCCGCGCCCTCGATTCGCCATAGGTGGCGGAATCGACCGTCTCACGCCATACGGGTTCACGGGTTTCCGCATTGCCGTACGGCTTGGGATCGGTGGGGGTTATCGACATTTCGAAGTCCCATGAGGATGCGCCGTGCTCGGCGGGGCGGAAGTCGAGAGTGCTGCGGTTGCCCGTCAGTCGCAGCAGCCGGGATCGCTCGCCGAGCCGGTCGGAGAGGGATGCGGAGCGTGCCACGGCGCGGATCATGCGTTTCATGCCGGTGGCGAGGTGGTCTGTCATCGCAGGGTTCCCTTCTAGGCGTGCCATTTGAGGTTCGTATCGTTGAACCCGCTTTTTTCGAGCGGGCACATCTCCACGTTGATGGGGATTCCGGGCAGTCCTCCCAATTTGATCAGGAAACGGCCCAGACCCTTGTGCGAGGCATCGGAACCGAAGTTGACCGGGGTGGCCCAATCCTCCAGCATGTCCTCCTCGCGCCGGGATACGGGCAGTCCGCATTCGCCGCGCAGGTAGCGGTCCACCTCGATGCGGCTCAAAGCGCCCAGCACCTTGATCTCGCTGCGTTCCACGAAGCCGCGAGCCTTGGTGTTCTGCGCCGGGGTCTCCATGCACATGAGGTCCTTGAACGTGTGCGTGATCATGATCTGGCCTACGCCCCACTGCCTGTTCAGACGGGTGAGCAGGTCGAGCTTTTCGACCATGAGGGGGCTGGCGCGCAAAGCGCGGTGCATCTCGTCCATGATGATCACGTGGTTGCGCCGGGGCTGTAATCCCTCCTCGGCGAGCACGTCGGCGGCGTTCTTCGCGGCGAACGCGCTCGTCCACGTGGTCGCCAGCACGGCGGCGACCACGTCGTCGCCCGACTGGGCCAGGGCGCTGATGTCGAAGTCCACGGGCCTGGACAGGTCGATGCGCGCGGTGGTCTGGTCGCCGAACAGACGGCCGAACTTCGTCATGCGGTTCGAGAACCCGTGCAGGTCGGCCAGAAGGCCGCGAACCTGCGCCCTGTAGAGCTCGTCGTTTTCCGGGTCGTCCCAGACCGCCGCCGTGCGCACCTCGTCGGGCCCTTCCCTCAGCAGGTCTCGCAGGTCCGCGATGACGGGAGGCTGCGGGTCGCCGCCATGCCGGTCGTGGAGCACGCGCACGGCGACGGAAAGGATATCGGATTCGCGTGCGGTCACGCCCCTGGCACCGGCATCGGTGTCGTTCTCGCGGCCGGTGCGCATGATCGTCAGCAGCACCTCCATGAGCGCGGCGCGCGTGTCGTTGTAGTAGTCCGTGAGGTCCTTGCGCGCCTTGCCCTCCAAGCGTTGCAGCGCATAATGGAGGTCGCCGGGGTCCAGGGGGTTGACCACGCCGATGCCCGCTCCCAGCCGGATGACCTGGCCGCCGAGCATGTTGACCAGTGAGGCGTAGTCGGGCTTCAGATCGCCGGGGATGATCGCGTTCATGCCCAGGGCGCTCAGTCCCAGCACCTCGCGGCGCACGAACGTGCTCTTGCCGATGGCCGGCAGGCCGAGCAGGAACATAGAGGGCTGTTTGATGATGCCGGCCTTGAACCAGCTGATCGGGTCGCAGCACACGCCGGCACCCGTCATCAGGCTTCGCCCGACCGGCACCCCCTCGGCCGGCAGGGCCATGTCGGTGCCGAACGGCCAGAATCCGCCGCACACCTGGTTCGACGTGCCGAAGAACTCGTCTATCGTGGGCATCAGGGCCGCGTAGCCGCCGCCGCGCGATCTTCTTCCACGCCACGGCACCGGGGGCACGGGCTCGTCCGGTTTGGCCTTCAACGGTGTGAGCAGCATTGATTCCATGCGAGCCACGGGGTCCGTGGCCGTGGCGCTTGGCATGGTTCCTTTTCGTTTCGACGGCTTCCATGGCATCGGCATCACGTGTCCTCCGTTCAGGACAGGAGCCGGCCGAGGGGGCCGGCTGGAGTGTATGATCTGACGTTCAATCCAAGGGGCAGGCTTGCGGCGAATCCCGTGTCCTGTGCCCCGTAGCAGGGGCGCAGGTCGATCTTCGCGCCGCCTGCGGCCTGTTCCACGGCGCGTGACGCGGCTTCGAGCCGTTGGCTTTCCTGTTCGCCCCTGGACACGGTGACGGTGACGAGCATCCCGAGAACACCATGACCGCGCCCTGGTTCGTTTCGACGGCCTGTCGGTTGGCCTTGCCTATCTGGCTCATGGACCTCACCGTGGCCCGTTTCTCCTGGCTGACCTGGTTGGCGGCCCTCTGTCTGTTCTGCTCGGCCATGAACATCGTCTTGTCGGGCGGCAGCATCCGGTAGAGCACGGTCACTCGCTTGCGGTCGCAGTCCGCCAATGGGCTGAGCAGTCGGGTGAGCGTGTCGGCGGTCACGTTGCTTTGCGGCGGATCCACCATCTCCCATGTGCGGCTCAAACCGGAATCATGCGCGTAATGGCTCCACCCGGCCTCGTGGGAGACGGGTCCGCAATCCTCCCATGCGATGTACGGCGGCTCGTCGGATTCCTCGATGGTCTCCTGCGCGGCCGGATCGTAGGCGACGCGGACCATGCGAGTGATCTCCTCCATGCCCAGGGCCCTCGCGGCACCGCCTCCCGCCTGCGCTATCTGCTCGCGGATCGAGGGCAGCAGCAGGCTTATGCGACGCGCGGCCTCCCCGGCCTCCAGGTATTTGCCGTCACGGTCGGTGTAGCGGAAAGTCAAGGTGAGCGTCACGTCGTTGGAAGCGCCGCCGGCTGCGTACTGGTCCATGATCTGCGCCATGGCGCGCGCGGCCAGCTCGGGAGCGTCCTTGACGATGCGTTTGCTCAGCGTGCGGCGGAAACGCACGCCGGAATCGGGTGCCGTGTCCACGGTCACGGCCAGTTGGGTGACGCCGGTCTCGGAGGCGAGCGATTCCATGAGCCCGGCCCACGAGGCCACGTACGAGTCCTCCACGTCGTCGTCGGCGAGGCTCGCGCCCTGCGGCTGGCATGACAGGAGCAGCGAGTATTCGCCGGTGTGCGAATGCCGCACCAGGCAGAACTCGCCGCCCAGCCCGTCCAGGGCGGAGGTCAGGCCCACCCGTGAGAGGATGCCCGGCAGCATGGCCTTGCCGCCGTCGATCGGCGCGAGCAGGCCGGAACGGTACAGGTTTGCGCCGGTACGCTGCGCGGCCATCCACGTGCGTTTCTCCACGGCGCGGTCCACCATGTTGCGGTGCTCGCGGTCGCGGATGGCCAACACGAGGATGACGCCCATGCCGACCACGAGGATCGCGATGGCCGCGACCACGCTCGCCATGCTGACCAGCAGCGTGCAGGTCAATACGCCCATGCCCGCTATCGTCAGCGGGATGCCGATGTTGCGGATGCCGCCCGGCATCGGCCGCATCCAATCGCCGTATGTCGTGTTCGACGCCATGATTATCCGAATCTCCTTAACAAAACGTATGCGTCAGAATGTCTTGCCCTTGCGAGTGGTCGAGCGGTCGGCACCGTCCGGGGCGCCCTCGCGGGCGAACCCGCCGGCATCGCCGTTCGCCCCCTGCGGCCTGTTGCCGCCTGACAGGTCAGGGGATGCGCCATCGGGTGCCGGTGGAACCGGACTCCCCGCACCATTGCCGTTCGCTCCCTGCGGTTTGCCGTCGCTGCCCTTGCGGTTCGCTCCCTGCGGCTTGTCGCCGGTGTTCTGTGGTTCGCCGCCCGTGGGATTGCCGTCCAGCGGTTTGGCGTGCCTGCCGCCGCCGTTCGCTCCCTGCGGCTTTCCGCCGTTTCGGCCGAGCCCGGAAAGCAGTCCGGCCAGGCCGCGGCCGGCACCGGGTTTGGCACCGTCCGGTGACGCTTCGCCGCGTCCGTCGCCGCCGCCTTTCCTGCCGCCCTTGCCGCCCATGGCCTTGCGCACGCCGCCGCCGGCCAGGGCGACTCCCATGCCGAGTATGGAGGGCAGGATTCCGCCGCCGCCACCGCCGACCGAGGATTGCACGGCGGGCACGATCACGCGGATCATGGCGGGAAGGAGGATGATGACGCTCAGGGTGAGCATCAACGTGATGGCCTGGCTGTCGTCGCCGGGCCCGGCCGTGGCCATGATCGCGCTGCCGGTAGCCATGACCAGTGCGGCGACGGGCTTGTAGGCCAGGAACGCGGCCAGCCAGCCGATGGTCTTGGCGAAAGCCTGCTTGCCCGATTCCATCCAGCTCATGGCGGCCCACATGGGTGCCACGCCCACCAGGATCGGCAGCATCCCGGCGCGGAAGTAGGCGAATATCTTGCTGATCAGCCCGCAGATCCACATCACGATGGTGAGCACGATGGCGACGGGCGCGCCGAGATTGAAGAACGAGCTCGCGGCCAGGCTTTTCGATTCCCAGGCGTTGTTCATCATGCCCGAGGCGGACCTGAGCACGTCGGCGGTCCACGTGTCGAATGTGGCCTGGAACGTGTTGACCAGTCCGGCAAGGCACACGACGGGCATAGCAGATCGCCACATGAAGGCCTTGCCCAAGGGGATCAGGTCACGTCCCTCCTGTTGGGTGACGAGCTTCCAGCCGGCCGCGATCACGCCGCACACGGCCGCGATGATAAGGAACGGGTCAACCTGCATACGGATGTAGTCCGACAGGAAGAAACGTGGTGCCGCCGCCCGGCGTCCATGACGGCAGGCCCGGATTGCCGCCGGACGAGCGGGAGAAGAACGTGAGCGCGATGCTCGCGCACGAGGAGCCGAGCAGCACGCCGAGCAGTATCCAGCCGATGCGGTCGAGCAGACGGCCCTCGCCGCCCTGGCCGATGTTCCACACGATGCGCGCGCTCAGCACGATCAGGCTGATCGCGGCGGCTGCGACGAGCACGCCCTGCGCGATGCGCAGGTACCGGTTCACCGGTGCGAACCACGAATCGTAGTCCGGGGTGGCGTTCGCCTGCAACGTTGATACCGTGTCGTTCGCGGCGACCAGCGTGTTGCGGCTGGTGGACAGCCATTCGATCGTGGAATCCGACTGCACCTGGTACATGTTCCACAGGGTCTTCTCCAGCCAGGAGAGCTTGCGCTGCTTCCGGCACGAGGAGTCCTTGTACTCCCATTTGCCCTCGTCGGACGACTCCTCCTGATACGTGTTCTCCAATGCCCTGCATTGCAGTTCCGGAGACTTCCTCAGCAGATCCTTCGCCGCCTTCTTGGTGCCGACCGCGACCACGCCGGTATGGGCGGGCGGGTCGCCGTACTGGTCGATGACCCATTGGATCTGGCTGGGGCCGATCAGGTCGCCGAGCCTGCCTTCGGGTATCTTCATCACGTAGGTGGTCTGGGTGTCGCTGACCTGCTTGTCGCCGAACGTGAGCTCCTTGCTGAACGATCCGAAGTCGGGTCCGCCGCAGGCGGCGAGGCCCATGAGGCAGGCGAGGGCGAGCGGCAGCGCGCACAGGCGCTGCCGTATGCGTCGAATCCCTTCCATGGCTTTTCTCAGCAGCTTGCGGTGACGGACAGGCCGAGTGCGGCGAGGATGGCGACAGCGCCCGCCCCGAGGAAGATGCCGATCACCCAGTTGACGAGCTTGTCGAACGTGTCGTCGCGGTCCGGCACGCCGTCGCCCTGCTGGCGCAGGATGTGCACGCCGATGCGCACCAGCGCGACCACGCCGATCACCAGGCTCAGCGCCTTCACCCAGCCCAGGGCGGTGGATACCGGCCCCGAGAATCCCGGAGGCAGGCACGGGGTCGGGTCGGAAAGGGCCTCGGCGAGGATCATGTATGTTTCATGCAGCATTGGGTCGTTCCTTTCGTGTTAGGTTCATGCACCATCGTCAGCCGACATGGGCCGTGGCGCGGGGCATGGCGTCTACGTCCCTGACAAGCCGTGAGTACGCGGCCGGATAACGCCGGGGAAACCCGTCGAGCTCAAGCCCTTTGATATGGGGCAGCCGCCACACGCGGACGGCGGATGACAGTTGGATGCGCGCCGCCACCAAAGGCCGGGGCACGCGGGGCACGGGGTCGGTGATGGCCGCGCCCAACAGGATCGATGCGCCGAACAGTCCGGCCGACTGGTCGGCGAGCAGCGCGCGCAACGATTCGAGACCTCTCCCGGTTCCCATGGCGCACAGGATGATGCGCGACGGCATGGAGGGATCCGGGCTGACCGGCAGCGCGCGGCCGGCGTCGGCGAACCGTTCCGGATCCGAATGGCGGATCGTGGTGCATCCGGCACCGCCGTGCGCGCCCACCAGCCACACGCGGTCGGTGACGGGTGCCGTGAACGACGGGATCAACGTGGTCAGTTTGTGGCACATGGTGTTGGTCCTTTCATAGGCTCGGGTCGGTGCCGGGCAGTTGCGAGGGGTCCGGGTTCGCGGGCACCGACCAGCCCGGAGACGCGGAACCACCGGTCGAGCCGGCGGAACCGCCGGAGGAATGGTATCCGCCGCCCGTCGGGCCGGAACCCGAGCCCGAAGCGGAGCCGGAGGGCATGTACGAGTACTGTTGCGGTGCCGGCGTGCTCTGCTCCTGCGCCTGCGCCGCAGCCGCTGCGGCCTCCTCCTGCGCTTTCCTTTCCTCGTCGGCCTTGAGGTTCGCGTCGATGGAGGCGTTCACCTTGTCCATGGCGTCGGTGATGGCCTTCTCGTCGCGCTTGTCGATTGAGGCGCGCAGCAGGGCGCGAGAATATTCGTCCTGCACCTTGCCTTCGGAGGAGGAATACAATCGTTCGCCCCGTTCGACCGTATGGGCCAGCCGTGAGGCGAACACCGCCTCCACCGCTTTCCTCACCCGTGCGAGCCGTTTGGCGTTCCGCTTCTCCGCGGATCGCAGCGTGCTCGTGGTGGCCCGCGCCGTTTCCGTGCCGCCTGCGCATGTGGGGATCCGTTCGCCTGCGGCGTATCGTTCGGACAGGTCGTTGAGGGTTTCCAGGGTTTCCGGGTCGGCGAGCTTGTCGGCCGTGACCGCTTTCGCCTGTGCGAGCCGGTCGCCGTCGAGATATTCAGCCAGCTTCCGTTCGGCTTTCTTCGCCGCTGCGCGCACGGCGGCGCAGTCCGCCGTCGCCTGTTCCAGCTCGCGCGCGGCCGTGGCGGATTCATGCGATCTCCACGCGGACATGCCGGCGACCGTGACGCAGGCCGCGAGCAGGATGCCGCCCGCGGTCGTGGCCATGCGCCTCCATTCGCGCACGGGCATGGCGGCATCCTGTTCGCCGCCCGGCGTGAGGTCGATCGTGTCGGCGAAATCGGCCGGCTCCACGGCACCGCCGACGTGCTGCGGTTCCGATGCCGGAGCACCGGCCGGGATATCATTCCCCACCGGATTCGAGGCCGATGGCAGCGGGCCGATCTCCCACGGATCGACGGCCGTGTTCGCCCGGACTTCGCTTCCGGCGTCGTCCACGCATCGCGCATCCGGCTCCGCTTCGGGCTCGGGTTCGGGTTCGGCCGGTGGCCGGCGTTCCGGTTCCTGTGCCGGTTCGATGGCGACGGCGGTGCCGGCGGCGACCATGGGGCCGATCTCCCATGGGTCCGTGCCGAAGGTGTTCATCGGTTCGGGAAGAGGCGCTGGCGGAGGCTCGGGCGGTCCGGCGCGGTGGCGGCCATGCCGTCGGCGGCGTCGGCCTGCCGTTCGCGCAGCTGCCGCTGTTCCATGACCCATGCGGGATGCTGGCCGTGCTCGTGCGCGTCCATGAGGCAGCGCGTGACCTCGCCCTCGGGCGAAACCGCCGCGAGCCGGCCCAGATGGCCGGTGAACGCGGCTTCGGGATCGCCCTGCATGAAGCTCATGTACGCGGCCGCCTCAAGCATGCCCTCCCTTCGCGCGGAATCCGGGATGCTGTTGGACAGCCGCCACAGCAGTGCGGGTATGTCCTGGTGGAACTCGCTGTTGGCGATCTCGCGCACGTTGTAGTCGGCCTGGTACCACGGTTTGACCTGGCCCGAGGCGAACAGGGGTATGGCGCGCGGATCATGCTCGGCGACCATGAGGAAACGGGCGCGTTCCATGCCCGGCGATATCAGCTTGGCGCACACGGCGTCGCGCAGCCCCGTGTCGCCGGACAGCGACGCCAGCAGTCCCGCCGTGGCATGGTCCTTTTCCGCGTCCGCGCCGATGCGGTATTGTCCGGCGCGCAGCGAGTCGAGAAAATCGAATACGGCCAATGCGGTTTGCCTGTCAGCCATGTGCAACCTCCAGAGGAATGATGATGGTGCGAACAATGTCAGAGTCGATGATGCGCCGGACCGCGGGCCGCTGCGGGGCGCACCGTCTACAGGCCCCATCGGGAGCACGGTTCCACGGGTCTGCGGCTCCACGGTTCCACGGGTTCACGGGTTCCGGGCATGGAAAAGGCCCTTCGCCGGGGGAGAGGCTGGCGAAGGGCCTGGGGGTTCACACGCCGTCCGGGGCACGGGATTCGGAAAGCTTTATGCCCCTTTCCGGCATGTGAAGTCAATGGAGGGCGTCCCGGCCGTCATCGGACGACGAGGCCGGAACGCCACGGGGTCACTTGCCCGCGTTCACGGCCGTGTGGCGGCTGGAACCCTGTGCGTAGTGGCGCTTGCGGAACACGAGCAGGGAGCCGCCGGCGAGCAGCACCGCCAGGGCGCCGCCGGCAAGGCCGAGCACGGCCGTGCCGGTGGAGGCCAACGGCTTGGCACGGTATCCGTTCCAGTCGTCGGTGTTGCTGGTGGCCTGGGTGTCGGCGCACAGCTGCTTGCCGTCGATCTCGGTCACGTCGCCGGTGGAATATTCCGGATCGGTGTCTTCGCCGCCGTCGGTCTTGTCGTTGAACGGGTCGCCGTTGGACGGCGCGCATTCCACGAGCGGGGTGCCGGTGACGATGGCGCGGTCCGTGTGTGTGTCGCCTTCCCTGACGCCCTTGAGCGTGCCGGTCACGCTGACCGACTCGCCCGGCTTGAGCACCAGGGTGTCCCAGTTGTCGGGGTAGGCAAGCGAATCCATGTCCACGTGCGCGTCGCCGACGATGGTGGAGTCGGCGAGGTCCAGGTCGCTTGCCTTGAACCATGCGCCGTCACCGGTGGCCGGGTCGGTCTTGGAGGTGTTCGTGATGATGAACGTGATGCCGATGCTGTCGGCGTCCATCTTCAGCGCCTGCTTCGGGTCGTCGCGGTCCGCCCGCTCCTGGCCTTCCTGCTTGAGGGTCGGGGCATCGACCTTCTCCAGGTGGATGCTCGGGGTCATGTCCGGGGTCTTGGTGACGACCTTGTTGGATTCGCGCGGCTGGCCGTTGATGGTCTCGGTCCACGTGTTGGGCACCTCGTCGGCCACGGCGATGCGCTTGCACTGGAGGTAGAGCACCCAGCCGGCCTCGTGCTCGTTGTCGGCGCTCACCAGGTCGAGGTAGGCCTGGGTCGCGTTGACCGTGACCTTGCCGTTGCCGTCGGCGTCCACGGCGAACAGGTTGCCGCCGAACTTCGAGGAGTCGAAGCCGCTGCCCGCGATCTTCTCGCCCCTGGCCGCGAGCACCTGGCCGTCCCTGTACAAATCACGCGAGGCGTAGACGGCCCAGTTGCCCAGGTACTGGTCGTACTCGGTGGCCAGCTGGTCCGTGCCGCCCCAGTCCGTGACGGTCTGGTAGGCGCGGTCCGGGGGCAGGATGCTGGAATCCAGTCGGTAGAGGAACGTGTGGTTCAGATACACGCTCTTGCCGTCGATGCTGTCGCCGCCGACCTGCACGGTCACGTCCTTGGTCGGGTTGATCTCCTTCAGCGGGTTGGTGACGGTGTTGGTCTTGTCGCGCTTGTCGTTCGTGACCTGCGTGGCGGTGTTCTCCACCGTGTGACCGTCCTTGACCTTGGTGACGGTCATCGGCATGACCACCTGGTAGGTGTGGCCCAGCAGCGACTGGTCGATGCTCGGGTCCTTCAGCGGGTCGTAATCCTTGTCGGACTTCTCGCTGTACGCCTTCAGGTCGCCGGGCTGCGGGTCGCCCTTCACGGTCTCGCCGGTCGCGGGGATCTGGGTGTCCACGGTTTTGGCGAAGGCGTAGAGCACGCCGTCCTTGTCCTGGATGTTGAACTCGCCGGTGCGGTCCCTGCCGGTCTCGTCAAGGATCTCCACGTGCTTCGCGTCGAGGGTCAGGTACTCCTGGTCGTAGTCGTCCGTCATGCCCAGTCGCCATACCTTGTAGGCGGTGTCGGTGAGCCTGGAGGCGTCGATGTTGACGCGGTAGTACACCTTGTCGCCCAGCAGCGCGGTCTTGCCGTCGATGTTGATGGTCGGGTCCTTCTGCGTGTCCTGCTTGGAGGGCTTGATGACCGGCGGCTCGTTCTCGACCTTGTTGGACGGGGTGACGCCGTTGTTGACGGTCAGCGCGGCCTTGTTGTCAACGGTCTTGTCGGTGGGCGCGTCCTCGTTCACCTTGGCCTCGAAGCGCAGCAGCACGCGCGGGTTGGAGCCGGCCTTCCAGTTGGCGGCAACCCAGTCCTTGGCGAACGTGGCCTCGAACGAGTGGTTGGCTTCGTCCCACTGCACCTTGTAGGCGCTCTTCGGGATGATGCCGCCGGTTCCCAGGTCGGTGATCTCCAGGGTCTGCTTGTTCGCGGTGGTGTACTCGGAATAGGTGTCGCTCAGCTTGATGGCGGTCACCGAATATGCCTGGTCCGCAGGGATCTGCGGGTCCACGCGCACGGTGTATTCCACGGTCTGGCCGGGGAACACGGTCTTGGTGTCGATGCTGGACTGGTCGCCGCCCTGGGAGGATTCGGCGATGACCTGCTTGTGGATCGGGGGCACGGTCACGCAGATCTTCGGCGTGTTGGTGTCCACCGTGCTGCCGCCGACCGTCTGGCCGCCCTTGTTGTCGAGGTCGTCGCCCTTCGGGTCCACGCACGTGTTGAGCTCGTCGCCCTCGGACTTGCCGTAGGATTCGAGCAGCTTCACGGTGTCGAAGTTCACGTCGAACGGGATCACGACGCTGATCTGCTTCGCGGTCTTCAGGTCCTTCTGCGCGGCCTCGTAGGAGTCCTTCGCGCTGACCGTGACCTTGGTGCCCTCGGCGGTGATGTCGAACTGGTCGGTCACGTCCCTGCCGGTCTTGTTCAGGTCGTTGACGCTGGCGTTGGCCTCGTCGGTGGTGTCCTGCTCGTAGACCTTGATGTTGGAGGTGTCCTTCAGGTCGAGGATGCTATCGACGTTGGCGAAGTCGTCGGTCCACGCGATCTCGGGCACGCGGCCCAATCCTGTGGGCAGGGTGCCGGAGATGACCGCCGCCACCTCGTCGCCGAGACGGTAGTACTTGTCGTCGCCGCCCACCTTGTCGCTCTTGGTCGGATCGACGGTCAGCTGCCACTTGCCGTCAACCTTCATGGCCCACGCCTTGTTGGGGTTGGGCGTCCACACGAACACCGGCGGCTCGTTGGTCGGTCGGGTCTCGTTGTTCCACTTCTCGTACGCCTTGTTGGTCAGCTGGATCTTCTTGCCCTCGGTGGCACCCTTTTTGATGGTGCCCGTCAGGTAGAACCTGACCTTGCTCGCGCTGTTCCTGAACATCGTCTTCGCGATGTAGGCGGACTTCGCGGTGGCGGTCGCGGTCCCGGCCTTCCGGTCGATCGCGATGGTGAAGTTCGCGGTCTCGTCCTTGCCGTCAACGAACACCTTGCCGGACTTCCAGTCGATCCACTGGTTCGAACCGGTCAGATCATCGGTGATGGAATAGGATGCCAGCGGGTTGAGCAGGTGCGCGGGGATGCTGCCGTTGACGACCACGCCCACCTGGTCGCCCACGAGGAACGTCTTCTGATCGACGCCCTGCTGGTTGGTCCATTGCTTGTCCTCGGCCACGAGAGCGCCGGACTCGTCCAGCACCCACACCTTGTCCGGGGTCGGCGTGACCTTGCCCACGCTGTCGCTGTTGCCGGTCTGGCAGTCGGCCAGGCTGCCGGTGCCGTTGTCTCCGTTCCAGCACGCCACGGAACCGTCGTTGATCTCGTAGTCGCCGCCGGTGGGCTTGGCCGACTGTGGCACGTTCAGCGTGTAGAGGCCGGAATGCGGGGCGGTGGCGTGCGCCTTGACCACGCGCTTGCCATCGATGGAATCGTCGATGGAAATGTCCGCCGGCACGATGTTGCCGTTCGCGTCGGTCACGGTCACCTTGCTCACGTCGTCCTGCTCGGTGCCGCCGATCACCACGTCCCTGGTGTCGATCGTGTCGTAGATCCAGAACTTGCCGGAGGCGTTGGAATGCGCCTTGATGTGCGCCGTGTACAGCGAGCCGGACGCGATGGAGTCGTTGCCGTCCCGCACCGTGTCGCCGGCCCCGTTGGTCAGCCATTTCTCGGGCGGGGTGGTGGTCTTCTCGCCGGACTCCTTGCCGTCGTTCTCTCCCTTGTGGGAGACCGCCTCGGCCATGTCGCCCTGCTTCGCCACGTCAACGTCCCACCAGCGCTTGCCCGCAGGCCACGACTCCCACGAGGCGTCCATGTCCTTGAAGGACGCGCTCACTGTGGCGCTGCCCTTGTTGGATGCGGTGAACTGCTTCGCCACCGTCTTCTCGGTGCCGTCAATGCCACGCCAGTGCAGGGTCGCGGTGCCGTTCACGTTCTCGGTCTTCGACCCGTCGCTGGACAGGGTGATCACATCCGAGGCGTCCTTGGTGTCGCCCGACTGGCCCGACATCTCCGCAGCCTGCGTGCTGATGCCCAGATGATATGAGGGCGGCGCGGGCTGGTACTTGTCGAGCACGATGACCACGATCGACGGCTTCGAGGAAGCCCCCACATTACGACGCATGATCGCATCCACGCTGTTCGACGGATCATCATCGAACAGCGTGGATGTCAGATATACGGTGCTGCCGTACTGGTATGTTCTTGGAGCTACGTATTTGTTCCAGTTGTCATACCAGCCGCCGGGTAAAGAGGGCGAATAGTAACCGGTGCCGTTGTAGATGAAGCTGCGGCCTGAGATGTAGGGCACCGCGCCGACGGCGACCACTCGGCAGTCACCATCGCCCTCGCCGGGATGTCGCTGCCGGAAACCGGTCTCGCATTCCGTGCGGGCCTGGTCCAATGCGGCCTGCGCCTTCGTGACGCCATCGCCCTGCAACGCGACGCCGGCATTGTTCATGGCGGCGCGCACCGAATCAAGACTCGTGGCCGGACCCCACGAACCACTGGTGTCGTCCTTGTACTGCCAGAATTGCAATACGTCCATGTTTCCGCCCGCGCCGGGCTGGTTGCCGCCGCCACCGCCCGCGAACGCGGTCGATGCGACGACGCCGCCGGCACCAAGCGTGGCGATCGCAGCCACCGCCGCGACGCCGGCCTTCATCATCTTCCTGCCAAAGTTCAAATGAACCTCCGTTAACATTGTCTGTTCATCCCCTCCCCTCAAACTTTCCGGTCATGGCCCCGCCGCCTTTTTTCAAGGGGTGGCGGGGCTTCCGACCGCAGGAATAACGGGAGGTAGCCGCCGGTTGGCCCGGCAGCCACCAACAAGCCTCACAGACGACACGCCGAACCACGGAGCATGGCGTCTACAAAATTCCGGAAGTATTTCCCGGCAACACGGGCACACGGGAGTGCGGGGACACGGGTTCACGGGGAAATGGGTTTCCTTTGCGAAATCCATGGAAAAGGCCCGTACCGGTTTCCCGATACGAGCCATAATCAGCCATTCATCGATCAGTGATGGTAGTAGCCGTCATACTTGCCGGTGCAGCTGTTGTCGCAGCCGTATGCGCCGTTGAGGTTCGGCTTTGGGGCGGAGCCGGACGTGGAGCCGGTGCCGCCCGATGTGGTGCCACGGTATGTGTTGGAGCCGGAAGCGGAGCCTTCCGTGCGCCTGTACGCGCCTCCGGAGTAGGAGGAGCCGCCGTTGTAGGCGGATCGGGCCTGCGCCTGAGCCTGGGCTGCCGCTGCGGCCGCTGCGGCGGCTTGCGCATCCGCGTCCGTCTTTGCCTGGACGCTCGCGTTCACGCCGTTGATGGCATCCTCCACCGTCTTGCGCGCCCCGTCGATCTTCGCCGGATCGTTCCCGTCCTTCAGCCCGTTCGCCGCGTCGATGGCGTTCGACAATGCGTCGCGGGTGGCGTTGTCCGCGACCTTGCCGTCCGAATCCGCGAGCAGCCTCGACGCCTCGTCCAGCTTCGCCGTCAGATTCGTTTTCGCGTCATCCAGCCTCTTCGCTGCCTTGGATTCGGTGACGGCCCTCACCGCCTTCGACAGGCTCTTCTCGTGGGTCCCGTACCAGTCGGCCTGTTCATTGAGCTTCACGGTGGCGGCATCCAGTCCTTGCGCGTCTTCGGCCACGCAGCCCTCGTATTCGGGCGCCATGGCCTTGAGCTCCTTGCCCAAGGATTCGACGGTCTTCGAGTCCTCGACCTGTTCGGCCTTGACGGCGGCGGCATCGGCGGCATCGCCGTTGAGCAGCGCGTTGTACTCGTTGGCATTGCTGCGCACGGTGTCGGCGGCGGCGGCGCACGCCTCCCTTGCCTCGGCGAGCTTCGCGCCGCTGTAAGCGTTCCAGCCGACGATGCCGGCCGCGACCAGAATCACCGCGCAGACGGCCGCGATCAGAGGCGGCATCATGCCACGTTTAAGCTGATTGTCTTCCACGTTTTTCCCGTTCTCCTGAATGCCACTCACAAACAGGGTATCCGACATTTAAGAAAACAGTAGAAAGGCAGGGCGGGGAATCCGCTCCCCTGCCCGGCCTTTCTACTGTCCTACCGTGGCCTTACTTCCTGTGTCGCGCGGTCTCGGTTTGGTTTCCGCGACGGCGGAACAGCATCAATCCCACTCCCAAGAGCGTGAACGCGGCCAACGCCACGGTCGGCGTGGATACGCCGGTCTTGGCGAGTTGGCGAATCGTCTTCACGATGGCCGGGGTCGCCGGTGGGATGTACGAGTTGGTGAACTCGGGTCGGGTTCCGGTGGTTGTGACCACGCCGGGGGTCGTGGACGGCTTGTCCCCGACGGCATCCCCATCGGTCTTGTCGGTCTTGTCGGTCGGCGTGGCGGGCATGGCGCTGGAATCCTTCGCCGTATCGTCCGTCGGGTCGTATTCGACTTTGGCGGTCAGGTTGCCTTGCAGGTCGTCGCCCACGGTGACGGTCACGTGGTGTTCCGTCCTGTCGTAGGTGACGTTCTTCTCGCCGGTGTTCCTTTCCCGAATCACGTACCGGTGTTCGCCGCAATCGTCGATGCCGTTGTTGTCACGACCGTAGGTGAGCGGCTTGAACCGGATGTCGCCGTCCTTGTCGTTCCTCGCGCTGTCGATGACCTTGCCGTCCTTGTCCACGAGTTCGAACTCGAATTCGTCGGCCTTCAGCCCGCGTCCGGTCAGGTTCTTCCTGGCCGCGAGTTCGACCATGACGTTCCCCGGCTGGTACGTGTTGCGGAAGAGGATGCCATCCTCGCCGCCCTCGCCGTTGGAGTAGGAGACGGCGGCGACGAGCCGATGGGTCTTCGCGTCCTCGGTGACGGTGACGGTGACGGTGTGGACGGTCCTGTCGTAGGTGACGCCGCCCAGATTGCCGTCCTGTTCGGTCACGGTGTACGTGTACACGCCGGCCCGGTCGAACGTGAGCTTGTCGAATTCGAGGGTTCCTTCCCCTTCGCGGACGTTCGCCTTGTCGGATTGCGCGTCGCGTGGAACGCGGGCGAACCGTTTGGTCTGGAGGAGGTTGCCGTCGGAATCCTTCAATTCGGCGGCGAACTCGCCATCGTTCAGATCACGTCCGGTCAGGTGCTTGTCCGCCTTCACGGTCACGTCAACGGGTGTCGGCGTGTACGTGTTGTCGAAGCGGATGTCGTTGGCCTGACGGTCGGCGGTGGCCGAGAGCATGCCGCCTTGGTCGGTGACGGTGACGGTCACGTCATAGGCTTGGGTGGAATACCCGATGGTTGGGTCACGTCCGGCCTGTTCGGTGACGGTGTACACGTAGGTTCCGGGCTTGTCGTAGTCCATTCGTCCGAACGTGAAACCGGTGCCGGTGTTGGTGACGGTCTTCACGCCGTCCTTCGACCCCTCGGGCATCGGCGCGCCGTCATGCGAGGTGAGTGCGAACGTGAACTCGCCATCCTGTGGGATGCGGTTGGTCGCCGTATCCGCGTTGATGATGGTCTTCACGCCGCCAAGCGTGCAGCCGACGCCTTTCGGATTGTACGTGTTGTCGAATCGGATGCCGTTCGCGGTCTTGCCGTCCGAACGGGTGATGGTCTTATCGACGACCTTCAACCGTCCAGCATGGCCGACGTCCTTGACCGTGTAGGTGATGGTGGTGACGGTGCCGTCCTTGGTGACGCCGGGGACGGTGACGTCCCGTTCCGAAACGGTGTACACGTAGGTTCCGGGCAACGGGAACGACAGTTGGTCGAACCTGATGTTGCCCCGGGCGTCGTTGGTCTTCGTCTGGTCGGCTTCGGCCGTGACGCCGTCGGGCGCGGTCACGCGGTGGAGCGTGAACGTGAAATCATCGCCCTTGAGCTTATAGTGGTTGCCTTCGGACGCGGAGACGGCCTTCACTGCGGTCGGCGTGTCCGTGGCGGGCTGCGCCCGGTACGTGTTCGTGAATTCGGGGATGGCGGTCCCGCCGTCGTATTTCACGTCGGCGAGCAGCCGTCCCTCCCCATCGTCGGTGACGGTGACCCTCACGTGGTGTTTCGTGGTGTCGTACGTGATGCCGCCCCTGTCGCCGGGGGTTTCCCGGATGGTGTAGTCGTACGTTCCCGGCCGCGTGTAGGAGATGGCGTCGAACAGGACGTCGCCTCGCTGGTCGTTGGTCTTCGCCGTGCCGACCTGGCCGCCTGTCTTGTCCTCGACGCATTTGAACTCGTATTGTCCGGCTTGCAGTTGGATGCCTGTATGGTCGGGGTCGTTGAGGGTCTTGTGCGCACGGAATTGCACGCTGACCGGCTTCGCCTGATACGTGTTCGTGAACGTAGTCGGATAGGCCGCGTTCGTTCTGGTTTGGGCTTTCAACTGTCCGGTCAAATCGTCGGTGACGGTGATTTGCCACATTCCCATGTGGGAATCGTAGTTGACGCCGCCCGCCGACTGGCGGATTTCACGCACCGTATAGGTGAACGTCTTGGACTTGTTGCCTTTCAGCTGGCTGGCGGTGAACGTCAACGGCTGGAAGCGGACGTCACCGTTCCGGTCGGCGTTGACGGTCTGCACGGGCACGCCGACCGCCCGCTCGTTGTCGAACAGTTGGAATTGGAAGTCGGTGAGCTTCGCGTGGCTGGCGTCCGCGTTGTCGAACGTCTTGCGCGCCGTCAGGCTTACGGTCACGTCCTTCGGCGCGTACGTGTTCGTGAACTGGATGGCGTCGGATTGGACGCCGTCGCACGTCGTGTTGGCGGTGATGCGACGGGTGAACGTGGTCAAATCGTCCGTGACGGTGACGGTCAGGACCCACGTGCGGTCGTCGTAGGCGACGCCCGGGTTGTCTCCCTTGCGTTCCTTGACCTGATACCGGTAGACGCCGTCCTTGGCGAACGCGTTGGAGTTGATTTGGAGCGTCTGCGTCCTGTTGTCGGCGAACGTGATAGACGCGGGCACCGCGTTCGCGGGCGCGCCGTCCAACGCGGTGATGTCCGCGACGTACCTGTCCCTGTCGGTCCAAGCGCCGTTCGGACGCCCGTCCAATACTTTGACCGCTTTGAACGTGGCCGGAACGGCGGGCATGAGCGTGCCGCTCATGCCGTGGTCCTCGTTCGGGTCCTCGTACACGGCGGACGCCATCTCGTCCAACGCGGGGAACGGTTTCAGCGTGATGACGCCGGCGACCATGTTGCCGTGCGAATCGTCCTCCCGGTCGCTGTCGGAGTCGGTCGCCTCGCTGGCGTCCTTCGAGTTCTTGACGGTGACGTTCTGCCCGTGCCAAGCGGTGCCGGTTTTCGGCGTGAACCTGAGCTTGAACCCGGAACCTGCCGGAATGGAACCGATTTCGTAGTGGCCGTTCCTGTCGGTTGTGGCGGTGCAGGGTTTGCCGCTCACACTGGTGACTGTCCTGCCGTTGCCATCCACGAGGGTGACGGTCACGTCCGCGAGAAGCCTGTCCGAATCCTGTCGGATGCCGTCATGATTGGTGTCGAACCATGCGACGCCGTTGACCTTGCGTTCCACGACCTGCGTGACCGCGTCCACCGTGTTGTCGCCGTCCGCCCAACGGTTCACGTACGAGTCCGCCGCCTTGTTGCCTGTAGGTTTGATGCTCAGGCTGAAATCGTAGCGGGCGTTGGCGGGCAGGCTTGGCGAGGTGAACGCCCATGCCACCGGCTTGCTGTAGCCGTCGGGGATGGTCACCTTGCCTGTGGTCGCATTCACCGTGGCTTCGGTCCATTGTGTGACCTGTTCGCGGGTTATCTTCGTCGCGTCCACGTTGCGCCATTTTTGGTCGGTCGTGAAGTAGACTGTGACGCCGTTCATGCTTGCGCCCGCACCCGCCTTGACGGTGAGTCCGGCCATCACGTAGTCGCCGTGATAGTTGGACTGGTTCAAGCCCTTGTAAGGCATGACGTCCACCGCATACGGGTCGGTTTTCTCATCCTTGGAGAAGTTGCCCAGCATGTTCCTGAATCCCAACGGGCGGTTGATGTCGTTCAGCAGCGGGTCGGCGCGGGTCGCCAGCGCGGTCGCGCGCGTGCGGGACACGCGAACCGTCATGTCGGCTATCTGCGCCTTTGGAGCCAATGGGGGAGCCATGTTGCGTTTCGACTGGATGGTCGCATGGTTTGTGAACGAATCGTTGTTCCTCACGTCATGGTCGGGGTCGGACGCGTCCCCGATGGTGGTGGAATAGTGGATGACGGTCTGCGTGCCGGAGTCGGCGCGCGCCCCGTTCACCCTGATGGTCATGGTGGTGGTGCCGTCCTTGTTCACGACGATCGTCGGCGTGACGGGGGTGCCGCCGGTGACCGTGCCTTTGTCGGGCGTATGCTGCGTGTACTGGCCGCCGACCGTCATGGAACCGTCCACGTAGGTCAGGCCCTTGGGCAGCGTGTCGGTGATGATGTAGTCGGTCGTGTATTGTCCGCCGTCCGTGGTCGTGGACGTGTCGGCGGTGGCGGTGAGCTTCCAGTCCACCGTACGCTGTTCCTTGTCCAAATCGTAGACGGTTTTAGTGTTGCCGGCCTCGTTGGTCTGCTCGACCTGTTTGGCGATGTGCGGTGTTTCGCCGGCTATGTACAGGCTGTCGCCTTTCAGGGTGTCGGCGGTGTCGCCGCCCTGGTAGACGCCGTTTTCGTCGAACGTGGCGGGACGGTACGTGTCGCCACTGTAGGTCAGGTCGGGTTTCACGATGTTCGCGTATTCGGGCAGTCGGGTGGTGAGATTGTCGGAACATTGCTGCCATTGCGTGTCCGGCGCGTCCGCGTTCAGGTTCGCGGTCCGGGCGAGGCTGTTGCGCGTCCAGTAGGCGGTTTCGGCGACGATGGGTGTGACCGTGCCGATTCTCGCGGTGTCGAGGATGCGGGCGGGCAGGGAGACGATGGGTGTGAATGTTCGGTTGAAGCTCGTGCCGGTCGGGTCCACCGTGTTGTGGTCTTCGAACAGCATGCCGACTATCGTGCCATGCCGTTTCGCCTCGTTGAGGGTCGGATAGTAGTCGAGTCCGCTGATTTTCGTGTCGCGCTGCTCCTTGTAGTCCTTCCATTTGGTGCCGTCTTTTTTGACGGCGTACCAGTAGGGGATTGCGTTCGACCGTTTGGCTGCCCTCGCGCCCCATGTGAAAACGTTCATGGGGATGGTCGGCTGCGTGTCGGGATGGTCGTCCACCGGTTCGATGCTGTTCGGGTCGAGTTTGACCAAACCCATGCCCATCACTTCGGCGTCGCCTTCGGAGTTGATGATGATGTTGTGGCCTATTTGGAGGCGTAGTTTCGACCCCTGTATGAGACTGTCGGACCCGTTGCCGTAGTCGGGTTGCGTCCAGTCGCCGCTCGTGCCCGCATCGTTCGATGACTTTTCGTTGCTCCAGTGCGTGTATCGGATGCGCGTACTGTACGTGCCCGGTATGCGGACGGTCGTGGCCGAACCCGCATGGTCGTCACCGGTGGCGGCCTGGTTCGAATTGTCTTCCGCCGTGGCGAGACGGTCTCCGCTGACGCCGGTGGCTGTCAATCCCATGTCGTCCATGGTGATGTTGGCCGTCTGGTCCACGTTCCCGTAATATTGCGCGACGGTCTTGCCGTCACGGCTGGTGGGTGTGATGAACTGCAATACGTCCGTGTGGATGGCTCCGACCTGCATGGTGGAGCAGTCCGACGTCATGTAATCCGTGCTGCATTTATTGTGTGTGCCGTTCAGTTTATTGTGGATGGGGAAGACGGACGTGTCGTAGCCGTCGAACGAGACGGTCACGTCCGTGCCCTGCCCGCCGGTCGTGGTCGTGATTGTCGTGTTGCCACGCGCCACACGGTCGTTCCCGTCGGCACGGTCGGCGACGCCCGGAGCCTGATACCGTAGGTCGCCCATCCATGCGAACGTCCGCCCATACTTCGAATCTTCGTTGTCGATATGCCCGTAATCGTAGAGCAACGGCTGCCAACGGCGTTCCATCGGATGCTTCGTCCCGGTCTTCGTATCATCCGAATACTGGTTGGACAAGCGAAGCCTATAGGTGATCCTGCCGGACGGAGCCTCCAAACCCTTCAACCCCTTCGTCCGGTCGGGCCAACGCATCTCCGTGACCAATGCGATGCCCAAACCCAAGCCGGTCACCTTGCCCTCGTCCTTGTTGGGCGCGTTCGCCGCACCCGAGGAGAAGTCGAACACGCCCCTGTCCACGTTGCCGTAGTTGACCATGCGCACGTTCAGGTTGAGTTTCGCGCTGACGGTCACATCCTTCGGCGTGTCCTCGGCCCGTTTGTGCGTGCCCGTGTTCGTCGGGTTCGAGGCGTCCCATGCGGGCCACGCCTTGACGGTCGGATGGAACCGGTAGCCGTGGGGCGCGCCCTTGACGGCGACCGACAGGCCGATGGAACCGGTGCCGGGGTTCACGGTCGGCGACTGGCTGGTCGGCTCCAACAGACGGTAGCAGGTGTACACCTGCGTGACGGTCCCGTCGATGGTTTCCGTGGTGAGTTTCGGCTCGTAGCCGGGCGTGTGGTCCACCCAACCCATCTTCTCCGCGTCGAACGTGACCTTGTCCTTCGGGTAGGGCAGTTCGAACCGGAAGCCGACGCGCGTGCGCCGATAGTAGTCCATGGTCGAGTCGGGGGTGAGCGTGTACTCGTAGTCGTAGGTCACCGTATCGTAGGAGCGGACGATGTCGTTGTTCTCGTCCTTGTCGTCGCCGCGCTCGTTGTCCTTGTCGAACGGCGCGGTGCCGGTGATGCGGTCGGTGAGCCTGAGCCTGCTCACGGCGGCGCTGTCCGTGTCGAGCATGTCGTGGACGGTCACGTCCGGCGCGGCCTGACCCGCGTCCGCCTGCGGAGCGGATTGCGCGGGCGCACCGGTGTCGGATTGTTTGTCCGCCCCGGTTCCGGCCTCGTCGCCGGAACCGGCGTCGGGTTTCGTCGCGGCCTCGTCGCCGCCTGTGGTCGTCTTCACGTCAGGTTCGGCTTGGATTCGCGTGGACGTGCCCATGGTCGTATCGTCCGCATACGCGGCGGACACGACCGACGCGCCTGAACCGAACAGCATCGCGGACGCGAGTATGAGCGCGGCGACCTTTCTCAGACCGGGTTTCATCGTCTTCCTGCCAAAGTTCAAATGAACCTCCGTTAACCTTGTCTGTTCATCCCCTCCCCTCAAACTTTCCGGTCATGGCCCCGCCGCCTTTTTTCAAGGGGTGGCGGGGCTTCCGACCGCAGGAATAACGGGAGGTAGCCGCCGGTTGGCCCGGCAGCCACCAACAAGCCTCACAGACGACACGCCGAACCACGGAGCATGGCGTCTACAAAATTCCGGAAGTATTTCCCGGCAACACGGGCACACGGGAGTGCGGGGACACGGGTTCACGGGGAAATGGGTTTCCTTTGCGAAATCCATGGAAAAGGCCCGTACCGGTTTCCCGATACGAGCCATAATCAGCCATTCATCGATCAGTGATGGTAGTAGCCGTCATACTTGCCGGTGCAGCTGTTGTCGCAGCCGTATGCGCCGTTGAGGTTCGGCTTTGGGGCGGAGCCGGACGTGGAGCCGGTGCCGCCCGATGTGGTGCCACGGTATGTGTTGGAGCCGGAAGCGGAGCCTTCCGTGCGCCTGTACGCGCCTCCGGAGTAGGAGGAGCCGCCGTTGTAGGCGGATCGGGCCTGCGCCTGAGCCTGGGCTGCCGCTGCGGCCGCTGCGGCGGCTTGCGCATCCGCGTCCGTCTTGGCCTGGACGCTCGCGTTCACGCCGTTGATGGCATCCTCCAGCGTTTTACGCGCCTTATCGATTTTCGTGGCGTCGTTCGCGTCCTTGAGCCTGGTCGCCGCGTCGATCGCATTGGTCAGGGTCTCGCGTGTCGTGTTGTCCTGCACCTTGCCGTCCGAATCCGTGAGCAGCTTCGCTGCCTCGTCCAGCTTCGCCGTCAGATTCGTTTTCGCGGTCTCCAGGGTCTTCGCGGCCTTGGATTCGGTGACGGCCTTCACCGCCTTCGACAGGCTCTGTTCGTGGGTCTTGTACCAGTCGGCCTGTTCGCCCAGCTTCACGGTGGCGGCATCCAAGCCCTTCGCGTCCTCGGCCACGCAGCCCTCGTATTCGGGTGCCGAGGCCTTGAGCTCCTTGCCCAATGATTCGACGGTCTTCGCGTCCTTGACCTGTTCGGCCTTGACGGCGGCGGCATCGGCCGCATCCCCGTTGAGCAGCGCGTTATACTCGTTGGCCTGGCTGCGCACGCCGTCGGCGGCGGTGGCGCACGCCTCCTTCGCTTCCGCGAGCTTCGCGCCACGGTACATGTTCCAGCCGACGACTCCCGCCACGACCAGCACGACCGCGCAGACGACGGCGATCAGGGGCAGCAGCCACTTCGGCCGCTTCCTTCCGTCCACGCCGCCACGGGCCTCCGCAACGTTTGCGGCAGCGGTTTCGACGGGTTCGAGGGCTTCCGTCTTGTCGATCTCGTTCTCGGGGTTCATTGTCGTTCTCCTTGTTTTGATTGTCGTCTCAATTTCGTCTCTCATCGCAGCGTCTCCCGCGCGATGTCGAGCAGCCGCCCGTCACGGCCGGGTTGGGCGTCCGCTGTGTGGGAGAGCCAGTCCTGATCGACGTCGAGGGTCAGGTCATCGAAGGCCTGTTGCCCGTCGTCGCGGCCCAGCAGGCCGCGTAGCCTGAACGTCTCGTTCATGTGCTGTCCGTCCCATTCGATGCGCCGGGCGTACAGCAGGAAATCCAGAGTAAGGAACCCCGGCCCGGCCTTGTCCACCTGCACGTACCGGGAGCGCGTCGGCGCGAGCCTCACCTGCGGCACGCCTTTCAGCCGTTCGTGCAACGGGCTGCCCGGCACGATGTAGCGTTTGACCAGGTTCTGTCCGCCGGCCGCGAAGAACAGCATCTGCGGCAGATTGCCGTAGGTCGCGTCGTAATAGCGCCATCCTTGGTCGTCCCGCCATCTGCGAAGCATGTCACGGGCGGCCCCCGGCCCCAGATGGATGCCGGAGAACCGTTCCCACGCCAGCGTCACCCGGTCGAACTCGCCGCGCATGAGACCATACAGGGCCCGACCTGTCGGATCCTTCGGATGACGTCTCGCTCGGGTGTCCGTCCGATGGTTCGGATCCGCATACGGGCAGTGCAGGTAGGCGTCCTCGTCGTAGCGGCACAGGCCCGGCACGTCGCCCCGGTGGTGTCGCCCGTAGGGCCGGCGCGCACGGCTTTCCTCCTGCCGGCGGAACAGGCCGACGATCTGGATGGGATTGTCGCACAGTGGGCACACCGCGTAGTAGGACGGCCCCTTGTCGCCGTCACGACGCCACGGGGCCACGCCGCCGGTGCACCTCATGTATGACTCTTGGCTGATCACGATGCTTTCCGCCCTTCCCGGCCATGCCTTGAACGCATCCATAGCCAGCTCCCCTCGCCGCGCATCGTCGTCATTGATACCTCCTGTTGATTCTAACCCACCAATCCGCCGGCAGCTCGGGCACCGCGCCCTCGCGTTCGGCGAACGCGAGGCACGCGAGCACCGTGCGTAATCCCAACGGGAACTCCCGTCGTCCCTGACGCATCAGGAACGTCCAGTCCTCCGTGCACTCCTCGCAATCCGAATGATCCATGATCCCGCGACGGGCCAGCACGGCCCGCTCCTCGATGTCATCCGTCATCATCCACTCCTTCTTCCGTCTTGCTTCGCCTCGGCCCTTGCGTCCGCCGCGTCGAGGGGAGGGCAGTCATGTTCGATCCATGCCGTGAGCATGTCGCGGATGGTGGTGCCGCGTCGCACGGCCTCGGCCTTGAACCGTTTCTTGAGCTCGGGGTCGAGCTCCACCGTGATCTTGGGCAGCTTGACCGGTTTCTTGTAGTCCGTGAGCGTCGATGCCAGCATGTTCCTCGTGGTCATCGGCTTGTTGATCTCCATGATGTTGTTCCTTTCCGTGTCCCCGTATCCACGGGTTTACGTGGACACGGGATTGCGGGTTTCCGGTTCTGCGGGTGTCAGGCGGCGAATGCGTCGCTGAGTTCCTTGGCGATAAGCCCGTAGCCCGAAGCGGACGGGAACCGGCCCTCGTCCGGCGCGAGACGCATGGCCTCCTTGTACGGGATGGTCTCCCTGCAATGGGCCAATCCGTTCTCGGCCAGGAACTCCTCGGCGTGCCTGAGGCTGCGCGTGCCGTAGCGGGTCTGGGTCAGCAGCACCGAGGAGGGCTTGTTGATCTGCCGGATGGTCTCCAGCATGCGTTCCAGGTCGATGGGGCCGGTGGTGGTGACGAGCAGCACGAGGTCGGCCGCGTCCACCGCCGCCTCCACCAGATCGGTCTGCAAGGGAGGCGTGTCGATCAGCACCCATTCCTCCTCGGCGGGCGCGGCGACGGTGAACCGGTTGACGACCTCCACCCCGAAGGGCAGTGGGCGGCCGGCCGATAGGGCCTTGTGCGCCCACAGGGTCGCCGCGCCGGACGGGTCGGCGTCGCGCACCGTCACGGTATGGCCCAGTCGGGCGAGTGCTTCGGCGGTGCCGATGGCGCTGGTGGTCTTGCCGACCCCGCCCTTGAGGTTGACGAAGGCCACCGTTTTCGTGTTCGTGGTCATTGGGATTGTTCCTTTCATTCGGGTTTCCGGCTTCCCGTGTCCACGGGTGCACGGTTCCACGGTTTGCCGCGTATACGGGTTTCCGGAATGGTTCGTCCTTATGGGGCCGGACCGGTTATCTGTATCGGATTGTCTTCAGAAGAGGGTGTCCTGCAAGGGCGGGGTGTGTGTGGCGGCGGCCGGGGCCTTCGCCTTGCCGGTCGAGCGTGTGGTGGCGCGCCATCGTTGCTGGCGTGCGTTGCGCTGCTCGGTCTTGCGGCGTTTGCATTCGCGTTCGCGTGCCGCCGCCACGATCTCGGGGTTCTCGCGGATGTACCGGGCGAGCCGCCGTTCGGCGGTCGGGTCGTCGGGGTCGAACCGGAATCCGGCCTCCTGCGCGGTCTTCAGCACCTGGCGTCGGGCCCTCAACGGCAGTCCGCCGTAGATGCCGTACTGGTCCCGGACCATGATGCCGAACGCGAGGCATTCGGCCCTGACCGGGCAGGCCTCGCAGATCCGCACCGCCGCGCGGCGCAGCTCGTATTGGGTTCGCTGGTTGGGAAGGTCGTCGGGCCCCCACATGCGGTCCGACCACGAGTCGGGGAAATCCGCGCATTCGCCTTTCAGGAACATGCCGGCACCTCCTTCGGCCCACGGCCGCCGATGAAGCCGAAACGGACGGACGCCGGCCCGGTCTCGGACGGCTTCCGCCGCCCGAAGCCGTCGTCCTTCTCCCTGGATTCCGCGTCCAGGAAGGCGCGGCCCGCCCGCAATGCCTCCAGCACGGCATTGCGTTCGCCTTCTGCGTCGTTCGCGGGGACGCGCTTCAACAGCCGGCGCAGGGTGCGCGGTGCCTCGAACCCGTCGTTGCCCGCATCGAAGTCGTAAGGGTCGAGCAGTTTCCACACGCGCCGGTCCAGGTTGTCGGGGATGCCGTAGTTCGGCACCTTCGGCGTGGATTCCGCGCTCGGCGGCTGCGCCGTTTCGCCCTTGTCGGCGATGACGCCGTGTTCGGCGAGCAGGCGACGCCCGTGGGGGTCGTCGGCCATCTGGAGGCATACCTGGCCCCAGTGCCGTGCGAGGGAACGCGGGCCGGTGAGCGTGCGACGCCAGAAACCGTCATACGGTTTGCCGGAAGCGTCGCCCTTGTCGGTCTTGGAAGGCGGCAGTGACGCCCATTCGGCCACGGCCAGCACCAGTGGCATGCCGTGGCGGGCGATCAGCCGTTGGGCGGCGGCGAGTTCGCGTTTGCCGGGCCGGGCCAACGGGTCGGGCACCGGCATCGGCGGCATGGCGCGCAGCCCGTCCGCCATCGTGCGGCACACCATTTCCGCGTCGGAACATGCCTTGACGGATTCGCTCTCGGGAGGTTCGGCTTCGGCGGCGGCATCGGTCCACGGTTCGCTCTGCCAGTCGCCGTCGTCCTCGTCCGGGGTGGTCTCTCCGCTTGCGGGGAGATGCCCCGTAGGGGCAGAGGGGTTATTACGTACTAGGGACGTACTGTAGCTCACCAGGTGAGCTGGGGGTGGGGTCACAGTTGTGAACCGTGGTTCACCCGTGAGCTGGGGTTTCCCGGCATCTCCCTCGCCATAACCACGGTTCACAGGTGAGCCGTGGTTATCACCGGATTCCGTGTCGGAACCCAGGTCCACAGGTGAGCCGGGGTTTCCCTTTGCCTTGTTTTCCGTTGAGGGTCGTCCTCCTCGGGTCGAATCGATATCGTTCGAGTCGAAGAAGTCGGGGTCGAGCTCCAGACGGTTCTTCAGGCAAAGGTCCCATACGACGGGCCGGTGCCACTCGCTGAAATGCCCGGCCTGACGTTGGTCGCCACGACGGATCAGCCCGTTCGCTTCCAGCCATGACAGGTGGCGTTTGACCGTGCTCACGCTGCACTTGCACCACGCCGCCAGCTTTCTGTGCGTCGGATGCGCGTTGCGTCCCTCGTCGTCGGCCACGTTCGCCAGACACATCAGCACGCGAGCGGCACCATTGTGCTTGGCATCCACCGGCGCGAACCTGAGCGCCCAATCGACCGCGTTCACGCTCATGACGCACCTCCTGACCTGATCGAGTCCAACCGGGCGCGCAGCACCGGGATGCTGGGCACGGGAACATCGAGCATCATCGACAGATAGAAATCCTGACTGCCATCTCGGGGAGCGGAGGCCAACAGGCCAAGACCGGCCCCGCGAGACGGGAAACGCGGGCGAACGTCGGCGGACGGCTGCTTCTCATGCCGTTTCATGGCGTTCCTCCTTCTCCTGGCCGCATGACGCGGCTGACGCCCAGCGCTCCACCATCTCGTCACGACGAGTGGCCGCGCGGCACAGGGCGAACGTCAGCAGATAGGACGCGGCGAGAATGATGACGATGGCGATCACGAGTATGAGGTGCATCATCGGCCCGCCCCCATTGATCGCGCGAGGGAGGCCAGCAGACGGACCACGAGAAGCACGATGCCGACTGCCAGACGCAGGAACGGCAGCAGCAGGCCGAAACAGGCCACTGCGAGCACCACGAACAGCAGGATCACCAATTCCACCATTCATCACCCCCGCTCACCGAGGGATGCCTGAGCATCGAGAACACCGCGTCATCGCCGCTGAGGGCCTCCACGTCGCGCATCAACGCGTCGATCTCGTCGGACACCATGCCCGCACCGGCCTCGTAGCCGCGATTGAACACGCAATCCGACGGACCGCCATGGATCAGACGACGGTTCACCGTCCGAGCCGGCGACGAAGCGTTCCGCACGTCACGAAGCGCGTCATGCCGGCCGATCAGATAGGCGACCGCCATGATCTCCCTCACGGTCATCGACGCATCCACGGACAGGGACAACAGGGACATGTAGTCCCGGAAATTCGAGCGCTCCTCGTTATCGAGGGAACGCGCGCCAACGGTCACGGTCATTGCCTCACCTCCGCGTGAAGGGACCAGAAAGCGAAATCCCAGGCATCACGCGAGTTACGGTCGCACCAGCAACCCACACAAGCCAGGCCGCAGGCCACCGGCACCAAAGCGAATCCCGGCAGAAGCAGATTCCTCGCGGCAAGCAGAATCGCCAGAAAAAACCACGCACGACAACGCGGCCAGCATCCAGGAGACAAGTCCCAGCAGCTCGTAGCGCCGGGCAGAACGTCGCCAATACAAAGATTCGGAAAATGTAGACGCCATGTCCCGCGAACCATTCGCGGGGGCGTTACCATCAAAATCAGAAGTCGGCACAGCGACTTCGGTTACACTAGACATTTGTGCAGCCTCCATAATCTAAAAGGCAATGCGAACGATTCGAAGTTTGGCGACTGGGGAATCGTCCGACATTGGATGTGTTGCATACGCCCGGTTTCGATGTATCAGATCGAGACCGGGCATTTTCTTGAAATGAGAAAAACCACTAACCTCCTCTTCTACTGGGTCCAGCCATCAAGTGATTGCCTTCTCGCAAGAGGGCAGGTTATTGATGCCAAGAACGAAATCAGCGGAAAGTCCGTAGTGGTCATAAAGAAACAGCAAGTCCTTCTGCTGCCAGCCCAAATGCCCGTTCTCTTTCTGAGAAAGAGTGGAAGCGGATTGGCCCATGTCGGCAGCAAGGGCAGCCTGAGTCACATCGTGATCCTTCCTCCACTGTTTCATCGGAGAAGCCATATCTACTCTTTTCCTAAAGTCTTTAGCCTAACTAATGTTTTT
>ENA-OQHN01000024-OQHN01000024.1-human-gut-metagenome-genome-assembly--contig:-NODE-24-length-62104-cov-5.885151_pt1 | contig 62104 bp, 50 predicted proteins | sample MGYA00242564_ERZ504721 | MGnify/ENA primary metagenome ERZ504721 (study PRJEB26092, sample SAMD00036212) | human gut metagenome | host: Homo sapiens | study: EMG produced TPA metagenomics assembly of...
AGGGATTTGATGAATCAGTATTCGTCGAATCCGTATTTGATGGATCTGGATCTGGCGGATCTGGATCTGCCGCATCTAGCGTGTCCGATGCACGCCAGCCCGATCTCAGTGCTTCTGAGCGGGCATTGCTCTATCTGCTCACCGTGATTTCCGAGCGCGTAGGTCGTACGGCATTTGACATGGATGACATCAAAGACGCCTGCAAGGATTGGAAAGACGGCTACAAGGAACTCGAAAAGTTCACCAATGCGTGCAAGACCGAATTCGCGGCGGCGGATATCGCGCCGAAACCGAGAACGGATGGCTCATTCCCGGGGCAATCACCGTGCTGATCGGTGGCGCCAGCATATTCATCAACGGTTTGGCCGGATATCTGGTGCGGCCGGGGCCCTCATCGGCATTCCCCTGATGACGGTCGGCATATTCTGCTTCCTGATGGGGAATTCCTACGTGCTGACCGATCATGGTCAGCAGATGGCCGGGCAATGCTTGGGTCTCAAACGATATATGCAAGGCTTCTCGAACTTCAAGTACCGTGGAGTCGCGGATTTGACGCTGTGGGATTGGTATATGGTCTACGCTGCCGCATTTGGCATATCCGACCGGGTGATGCGGGAGCTGGCCATGGCCTATCCGCAAGTATCCGATCCGGAATGGCTTGATGCCAATGCCTCCGACACGGTGTTCTATTGGAATTATCGTCCGTACGACTGGTATGGGTTGCGTTTCTACAATGGCTCGGCGTTCGCGGATTCCGTGGCTGACAGCGGATTGGCCGGAGCGGTGCCAGCGTTCGGGGGCACGTCGTTCGCGGCTGGGTTCTCTGACCTCGGCACGCAATTGTCGTACGGATTTGCGGATATCACCGCGACAATCAATGCGGCCTCGCCATCCGGTGGCTCAGGCGGCTTTGGCGGTAGCAGCGGCGGTTCCGGCGGCGGTTCGTTCGGTGGGCGGTAAGCGATGTGCTTCTGAAAGTCCCTATAGCTTTGAAAGTAAAAGGCCCGGTGTCATAAGACATCGGGCCTTTCTCTCAAAATCGAGGTGAGGAGACCTCAACAGTCAGGTCCAACGGGGCGAAAGTCTGTGGCGCCGCCGAGAAGATTGCCTCGAAGCTAGCGTGACCTTTCTGCTACAACACAGCATACCAGCCTCCACCGAAGCTCACCAGTACACTGGACTGACCAAACCAAGGTCTACTAGCGTGCCACTTTGGCGCGGTGTCGTTGTGTCAACCGGCATAATGACGTCTCAAAATTCAAGAGGAGGTTCTCATGGTAGGCAACAACCATGACAACCGTCCGAGACAAGACCGGCAATACCGGGAAGGTCTGATGACCGGCCTGTTGATCGCCCTGGCCAATCAAGTTGGACAGGGGCGGTCGACGGCCATCATCATTGCCGCACTGGTATTGCTGGGAATGAGTCTCAGACGAGGCCACTGATCTATCAGCGGAACAGCCGGAATCCATGGGGTTCCGGCCCCTCGTTTTCACTGAACTGGGTATGAGTAAGTTGCGTTTTCTATTCCGTGAAGTTGCGGAAATTTCATAGATTGATTGTGCGGGCAGGCCGAGAGTGTGAAATCCAACGGGATGCTTAGGCTTGATCGTGGATATCGAGTTTCCATAAGTTTCACGAAGGGAATCACCATGGCATTGTTCCGTAACCTCGGACCGTTCTCCACCACCGCCATCGGCCACGGCGAAATGCCGCTGACCATCGAAAACAACCGCGGCCACGAGGCCGGCATCGAAACCCTGCATGCCTCGCTGGACGCCGGCTGCCGCCACATCGACACCGCTTGGGCCTACTACTGCTCCGGCGGCGAGGAGCAGACCGGTGAAAAGCTGGTGCGCGAGGCCCTTGAGACCTGGAAGGGGCCGAAGGACGAGGTGCTGGTGGCCACCAAGGTGGGCCACTTCCGCAACTTCACCGACGGCCGCCCCACGTGGGATGTGGACGGTCGCCCGGAGAACCTGATTCGGCGCGGCAAGGAGAGCGCACTGGCGCTCGGCGTGGACACCATCGACCTGCTGTACTTCCACCGCCCGGACCCGAAGGTGCCGTACAACGAGTCCGTCGAAGCCATCAAGCAGCTGGTGGACGAGGGCGTGGCGCAGGAGGCCGGTATCTCCAACGCCTCCATCGAGCAAATCGACATTGCGCGCGGCATTCTGGGCGACAAGCTCGTGGCCGTGCAGAACCAGTACTCGCCGATTCACCTGGAGACCCAGGACACGCTCGACTACTGCGCCAAGGTCGGTCTGGCCTTCGTGTGCTGGAGCCCGCTCGGCGGCTACCGTCACCCCTATGATGAGACCAAGTTCGACCCGTTCCGTGAGGTCGCGGCGGCCCACGGCGTGAGCTACCAGCAGGTCGTGCTGGCATGGGAGCTCGCCAAGGGAGATCACGTGTTCGTGATTCCCGGCGCGCACCGTCCCGAAACCATCCTTGACTCCCTCAAGGCCGACCGGCTCGAACTCACCCCCGAAGAACTCGCCAAGCTCGGCTGATTGCCCATTCCCCATCCTCCCGAATTTGTGCCGCTGACGTTGGCTTAACGTCACAAATTCGGGAGGATTGATTCGTCTTGAAGGAACCGCCATGCGCAAAAAACTCATCCTCGACCTCGATACCGGCATCGATGACGCGCTCGCCATCGCATATGCCCTAGGCAGTGCCGACGAGATCGATCTGATCGGTATCACGGCCACCTACGGCAATGTCGCGGTGCCGCTGGCCGCGCGCAACGCGCTGGCGGTGGTGCACTTGTTCGGCCGTGACGACGTTCCGGTCTATCCCGGAGTCGACCATCCCATCGCCCCGGCAACATTGCCGAAAATGCGTGGCACCACACCAGACGAGCGGACCCAGGCCTACGCGCGCTGGCAGAACGGCGGCGCGGACGGCTGGCAAACGGACGCTTCGTGGGCACCAACTCCCGGCTCGGTGGCGGTCCACCATCCCAACGGCATCGGCGGCGCAATCATCCCCGACTCCCCGCGCGCTCCGGAAGCACCAGGCTCGGCGGTCGATTTCATCATCGCCGCCGCGCGCGAATACGGCCCGGACCTGACCATCGTACCTACGGGCGCGATGACCACCATGGCCACCGTATTCCGCAACGCTCCGGACCTGAAGGATTCCGGCGTGAACGTGACGTTGATGGGCGGTGCGTTGACGCTGCCCGGCAATGTAAGCCCGGCCGCCGAAGCGAACATCTCCCAAGACCCAGAGTCAGCAGACTATCTGTTCAAGTGTGGCGCACGCACCACCATGATCGGCCTCGACGTGACCCACCAGACCGCGCTCACCCGTGAGAAAGCCCATGAATGGGACGCTCTGGGAACGCCGGCCGGCGACTTCCTCGTCACCATGACCGACTACTACATCGACTTCTACCTGAAGAACCAGCCGGAGATTCGCGGATGTGGACTGCACGACCCGCTGGCCGTGGCCGCCGCGCTCGACCCATCGCTGGTCACGACCTTCGGGTTCAACTTGCAAGTCGATCTCGAGGGCCCGTTCCGAGGCCGTACCATCGGAGATCGTTCACGGCTCCAGGACCCCGACAAACACACCCAAGTTGTGTCTGTTCAATAGAAAGTGGGCCGTGTGAGCGTGTGGATGTCTTCCATGTGAGCGGCAGGTTCTGGTCCACTTCAGCGTGTGGTGAGAAACGAACACCGGCCCGTCCTGCCTGGACTAGTTTCCCGAGTTGAAAGTCAAACCGTTCGGTTTTCTCGGGAAAGGAAAGGAATGACGGTACCGGTGTCCGTACAACAACGTATCAGGGTGCTTGACGCGCATGGCATGTCATGGAGGAGCATCGCGAAAGAGGTGGGCGTGGCCCGCGACACGGTCGCGAAGTACGCCGGGAGGGAGGATTGCTCTCCCGGACCGGAGCGCTCCGTATCGCGGCCGTCGAAGCTCGATCCGTTCAGGGCGACGGTGGACGGGTGGCTGCAGGCGGACCGGTTCATGCCCCGCAAGCAGCGGCACACCGCCAAGCGCGTGTACGACAGACTCGTGTCGGAGAAGGGCTACGAGGGCTCGTATTCGCCGGTGCAGCGGTACGTGAAACGGTGGCGCGAGGAGCATCGCCTCCCGTCGGACGGGTATCTGGAGCTCAAGTGGCATCCGGGCGAGGCGCAGGTCGATTTCGGCATGGCGCAGGCCGTGGTCGGCGGGGACCGGGTCGACGTGCATTGCCTGGTCGTCACGTTCCCGTATTCGAACATGCGCTACTGCGTGGCCCTGCCCGGGGAGAACGCCGAATGCGTGTGCGCGGGGCTGCGCACGGTGTTCGAGCACATAGGCGCGGTCCCCCTGACGCTGGTGCTTGACAACGCCACCGGCGCCGGCCATCGGATCGCGTGGGACAAGGTCACCGTCGTGCACGTGTTCGAACTGTTCGTGGAGCATTACCGGCTGGAGACCAGGTTCTGCAACCCGAACTCGGGCAACGAGAAGGGCAGCGTGGAGAACGCGGTCGGGTTCCTGCGCCGCAACATCATGGTGCCCATGCTCAACGCAGAGTCCCACGGCCAACTGACCCGGTACATGCTGGAGCGTTGCGACGCGATGGCCAAGGAGACGCATTACCGCAAGGGCGCGCCGATCGGCGGCCTGTTCGCCGGTGAGAAGATGGATATGCAGCCGCTTCCCGCCAAGCCGTACGACGCGATCCGTTGGGAGGTGAGGAAGGCCGACAAGGACGGGCGTGTGCAGATCGACGGCAACTACTACCTCGCCGGCCCCTCGTGGCGCGGCTGGACTCTCGACGTGGGTCTGCGCGCGTTCGACGTGACGATCCGCACCCAGGACGGACGCACCTGTGCCAGACTGCCGCGCGTGTACGGGGATTCGCCGGCCACGGTGCGCAACCCCGCCACGCTCCTGCCCGCGTTGAGCCGCAAGACCCACGCATGGACCGATTCCACCATCCGTGACGATTTCCCCGACAAACTCAGGATCGCCATCGACCGCATGGACGCCAAGACACGCAGGACCACGTTCCGCGTCATCGCCAAGGCCAGCGCCGCGTCCGGCTTCGAGGCCGCCGTCCGGGCCGGAGAGCACCTGGTCGAACAGGGGCACGCGATCGACGAGGCCAGTGTGACCACCATGGCCCGGCGCATCGCCGCCGGCGAGAAGCCGTACGAGCAGTCGGTACCCGACCTGACCGGATACGACGTGTTCATGAAACCCCGACAGCCATGGGAAAGGAAGGAGGCCTGACCATGGGAACCCACCGTCCGCCGGTCGTCATGCCCGACATGAAACGCAGGCGCGCGTCCACCGGCGAAAGAATCGCAACGATCATGACCCTGGCCAGACGGCTGCCTCTGACCCGCCAGGTCCTCGCCGACCAGCTCGCGGACGCGACCCCCAGCCAGATGGAATTCATGGAATCGTGGATGAACGCCGAGATCGAATCCAGGGAACGCTCCAAACGCTCACGCCTGCTCAAGGCCGCCGGATTCCCCGCCGACAAGGAGCTCGGCGGCTACGACTGGACCCCGATCCGCTTCCCCGTCGACTACGGGCGCGGGCAGATCACGACCCTCGACTTCATCGCCGGCCACGACGACCTCGTCCTGTTCGGCCCTCCCGGCACCGGCAAGACCCACCTCGCCATCGCGCTCGGCAGGAACGCATGCCGCAAGGGCATACCCGCACGCTACTTCACCGCCGCAGGCCTGGTCATGCGGCTCCTCAGGGCCCAATCGGACAACCGGCTCGACCGGGAACTCGCCGCGATCGGCAGGACCCCGCTGCTCGTCATCGACGAACTCGGCTACGTGCCCATCGACGAGGACGGCAGCAGGCTCCTGTTCCAGGTCGTCACCAACGCGTACGAGACCCAGAGCATCATCTACACCACCAACATCGAGTTCAGCGGATGGGGCAGGATCTTCGGCGACCCCAACATGGCCGCCGCGATCATCGACCGCACCGTCCACCACGGACGGATGATCCGCTTCGAGGGCGAATCCTGGCGCAAGACCCACGCCCTCATGCAATAACCAATGCAATAACCAACAACCAGCAGGACCGGCCAACGCCGAAACGGCCTGAAACCCGCCGCTCACATGGACTAAAAGAAACGCCGAAACGGCCTACTCCAACTTGACAAAACACAGCGGCGGTGCGCAGCTCCTTGCGTGAGGTCCACGGCTCGGCCTGGGCGCTGATGCCCAGCGTGTTCGCGATCTGGTTCGCCACGGCCTCGACCCATGCCTGATCGTTGGAATCGGCGCTGTACGACAGCCTCAGCGTGCCGCTCCACGGGGAGATCGCGTCGGCCTGTGCCCAGAGCTCCTTGGCCTGCGCGGCATTATGGGCGAGGTGCCGCGCGTTGGCGAGCTGGTCGCTGTATCCGGTGATCGTCGGTGCGGAGAAATCCACGGCCGGCTGTCTGGTGCCATGGAAGATCTTGGAGCAGATCAGGTCGCGGTCGATCGCCATGGAGATCGCATGGCGGCGCAGCCGTCCTTCGTCGCCGCCGAAATGGGCGAGCCGCTCGGGGATGTTCAGCCCTTGGGTTTCGGCGCCTGGCACCGTGTAGGAGCGGATGCCGTCGGTGCTGGCGTACACCGCGTACTTCGAGGCCGGCACCTCGTCGAGCAGGTCGAGATTGCCGGCGATCACGTCCATGAACGCGGCGTCCGTGGACGTGTAGAAGCGGAAGTCGATGCCGCCGTTGCGTGCGGGCATCGCGCCATGGTAGCCGTCGTTGCGGGTCACCGTGAGATCCTGGCCGTGCGTCCACGACGAGAAGCGGTAGGCGCCGTTGCCGACCGGCTTGCTCGCATACGCGTCGGGATCGTCGTAGAACGAGTCGGGCAGCGGCAGGAACGGGACCGTGCCGAGTTTCTGGGGCAGTATCGAATCGGGCGCGCTCAGATGGATCTCGAAGGATTCGTCGCCGGTGACGACGAGCCCGGACAGCTGCTCCGTGCCGTCCGTGGATCGCTGCAGGTCGCCGTAGCCTTGGATGTTCGCGAAATAGCTGGCGTTGATCTGCGCGTTCGCGGGATTCGCCGCATAGCTCCACGCGCGTGTGAAGGACCGCGCCGTCACCGGCGTGCCATCGGTGAAGGTCCAGCCGTGGCCGAGCGTGACCGTGAACACGGTGGGATCGTCGTTCGGCGTGATGGACGAGGCGACCTCGTTGACGGGCTTGCCCTGCTCGTCGTAGACGACCAGCCCGGCGAGAAGCGTGGACAGCACGCAGAACCCGCCGGCGTCGCCGGCCCCGCCCGGCGTCAGCGCGGAACGGGGCTCGGTGGAATAGACCGATATCGTGGCGTCGGCGCCCGTCGCGCCGGTGCGCGCGCCGCCGCAGCCGGCCGCCAGCGCCAGCACCGCGGCCACTGCGGCCAACGCCGCCGTTATGCGTCCCAGTCGCATGGCGTTACTTCCTTTCTGATCCCTGCTTGGGTGTGGTCGAAACCCGGACCGCCGAATCTTGCCCGGGTCGGCGGCTCATCCGAGCTCGAGCGTGACGGATGCCGTGTTGATCGTGATCAGCCGTTGCCCGCGGGGCTTCGTCGTGGCCTCCGGGTCGGTGCCGAAGATGATGAGTCGCAGGCGGTCGCCCGCTGTGACGGTCTGGTCGAATGGCTCCATGGCGATGGCGTAGCGGTGCCACGCGTCCGGTTCCAGACGGCGTCTGGCCCACGGCGCCTCGGCGTTGCGCGCGTCCATCCAGCCGCGCGAGAGGATGCGGTATGCCGAAGTCTCCCGCTCCACCGCGAAGCGCTTCGTGGGAATGGTCGGGCCGTCGAGCCCGCAGACCAGGCTGCCGGTGCTCACCTGAGCCGTGGTGAGGCGGCGGTGCGATCCGATGTCGACCAGCATGACGCTCAGGATCGCGGCCGGCGCGTCGAAGCTCGCCGCGAACCGCACGACCGGCGTGCCGCCGAATCGCGTGGTCGCAGTCAGCGGGGCGGTGTCGAAGCGCAGGCAGTGGCGCGGCTCGGGGTCGGCGAGGATCAGCTCGTCGCGCCACGGGCCGATCGAGTCTTCCGGGGCGTCGCGGCGGAACGCGGTGGCATCCACGTCGTCGGCGATGACGCCGCATGCATCGCGCTGCGTGCGGTCCGCACGCGCGAACTCCGGCAGCGGGCGCGCATCCGGCGCGGGGAACGATGGCTCCTCACGCCATACGCCGGGATCGAGGTCGTCCTGGATCAGCACCGAAGGGATGTCCGCGATATCGGTGCTGCGGTCGACCAAGTAATGGTCGAGCCATCGGTGCGCGTACCCGTTCACCGGATTGCCTTCGAGATCATGCGTGTAGCAGTGGTCGCCACGGTGCAGCACCAGGCAGGAGCGCGTGCCTCGCCCGTGCAGGGCATCCCGCAGGCGCACGGCCTGCGACGGCTTGACGTTCATGTCGTTGAGCCCCTGCATGATGAACGCGGGGCAAGGATGTTCCGGCAGGTGGGCCAGATAGTTGCGTTCATGCCACCACCGGTTGTATGCGCCGCCCTCGCGGTCCATATGGGCGCGGATCGCGTCGAGATGGACCTGATAGCGCCGCCGGGCGCCGGCATCGAGACCGTCGCGTTCCCCGGCTGAAGCAGAAGGCCGCCAGCAGGTCGATGTCGTCGCCCTGCCATCCGAGCGCGGGGCACGCCAGTCCATTGCAGCGGTAGTACCGATACCAGTCGCTGATCCCTGCGACCGGCAGGATCGTCTCCAGCCCGTCAACGCCCGCGGCGGCAAGCGCCACGCACATTGTGCCCAGGTAGCTTTTGCCGGTCATGGCGACCTTGCCGCTGGCCCAGTCGGCGCGCACCTCGATGCCGTCGGCGGGATTCGTAAACGCGCGGGCGCGCCCGTTGAGCCAGTCGATCACGGCGGCGAACGCGGCGGTCTCCTCGGGGGAGCCGCAGTCGTTGAACCCCTGTGAGCCGCGCGTGCCAAGGCCGCCGGCGAACACGGTGGCGTAGCCGCACGAGTTGTAGAACGCGTAGTAGTCGCTGATGCACTCCAGCTCGGGCATCTCGTCCGGGGCGAGGCGGTGCGCGGGGCCGGTGCCGCGCGGGGTGCGGAAGCGGCCCCGCGCCATGGCCGGGCTCGGCTGCTCCGCGCCGAATCGCGCGCGGGGATCAGGGTCGGGGTCCGGCCATGTGGGGGAGTCGGCTTCGGCTCCTCGGCCGGCCGGTGCCGTCGTATCACCCGCTCCGGTGCCGGCGGACTGCGCGCCGCCCAGCTCGACGTCGGTGGGATGCGGCGCGTAGCCGTCGTCGTCGCACCCCAGCATGTACGGGTCGGCCACGTAGATGGCCGGCACCACCAGACCGTCGTCGCACGCCAGCGGGCGGCGGATGTACACGGCGATCAGGTCGGCCATACCGTCGCCGTCCGTATCCACGGGCGTTTCGACCCACACGCGTTCGACGATGCACGAGCGCACGTCGTGGACCGGGCGCGTCGGGGCGCTCAGGCGGGAGGGGATCATGCCGCGGCATCCTTCGCAGCGGGCTGCGCTCCGGCCTGTGCTTCGGTCTTCGCGGCGGAGCCCTTGCCCAGACCGTGCTTCCGGAGGAACCGCTGCCACACGACGACGAACACGGCGCCCAGCAGCAGCATGGCGATGAGGAAGCCGAAGAACATGCGGTAGCCGGCGACGCCCGGATGCCCGTCGATCAGGGCGCCGGCGAGCAGGGAGACGAACACCTCGGGCAGGTAGCCGATGGTGGAGATGATGCCGGCGGCCGTGCCCGACACGCGCTCGGGGATCGCGCCCTCGTCCATCATGGCCCAGGTCAGCGGGTAGTTCACGTTGTAGAAGAAGTAGATGATGAGGAACACGATCACGAACACGATCGTCGAGGAGTCGTTCAACGGCAGGAGCAGGATCGCCGCGGTGCCGATGGCCATGACCAGGAAGGAGATGAGCAGCAGGCGGCTCGTGCCGAATTTGTCGGCCAGATAGCCGCCGCCCACGTTCGACACGGGCGTCACGTAGCGCTTGGCGGCGGCGAGCACCGCGCCGGCGGTCACGGACATGCCCAGCAGCGACGTGCCGTAGGGTGTGAAGTAGTAGACGGACAGCGTGAACACGTAGTTGCAGAACGTGACCAGGCCGATGATCCAGATGGCCGGCATCCGCAGTACGGTGCCGATGTCCTTGAACGTGACCTGTTCGCTTTTGTCGATCTTCGAGCCGTCGTCGCGCATCTTCCACAGGACGAGCAGGCCGGAGAACACGGTGATGACCGAGTAGAAGACGATGACCTGCCGCATGCCGGCGATGTCGTGCTTGCCGTCCGCGTTCATGCCGAAGCGGAAGGCGATGACGGCCAGCGGGGTCATGATCGCGGAGGCCACGCCGCGCGCGCCCTCGAACCAGCCGAAGGACTTGCCCTTGTCCTCGGGGCTGGACAGGACGCGCACCGCCTTGACGCAGCACGGCCAAAACGCGAACAGCGAGGTGAAGCCCCAGAACGAGTACAGGGCCACGAGCTCGGGGAAGTTCAGCGGCAGCAGATGGATGAAGCCGCCGAGTCCGGTGCCGATCAGCGACAGCGACAGCAGCAGGCGGATGCTGACCCGGTCGGCCAAGTAGCCGCCGAACAGGTAGGAGATCATGCCGAACACGCCGAAGATGCTGCCGAACACGCCGATCTGCGTGTTGGTGAGGTGGTAGGCCTGCGCGTAGGCCTCGTAGTAATCGTAGTGGAAGTAGGGCAGCCCATAGATGATGGAGCCGCCGGCGGCCACGAGCAGGATGGCCACGAAATTGCGTCGGGTCCTCTCGCCCATGCCCAGCTTGGCGAGCAGGTTCATTTGCGTTCCCTTTCTCTGCGGTGTTGTGTGGGTTGCACATGGTGGTTTGTATGAATCGTGAACAATGTATCAATACCGTGTAACGGCCCGCGATGGCGTATCGCCATATGGGAGGGTGGATTGGCTCCAATGTATTGGATGGTTTATTGAGGGGCCGGGCAACGAAGGAGTTGATGGTCATGGCCGATCCTGGTCGTCCACGTCATTATGAGGAGGAGTTCAAACGCCGGATCGTGCAATTGTACGAGAACGGCAAGCCCGCGCGCGAGATCAGGACGGAGTGCGACATCTCGCGTTCCACCCTGCACCGGTGGGTGCGGGGGTCCGCAACAGCGGTTCGACCAGGGCGGCCGACAACCGCACGCCGGAGCGGAACGAGCTGATCGCGTTGAGGGGGCGCAACCGCCAGTTGGAGATGGAGGTGGATGTTTCAGAACAAGCGGCGCCGGTATTCGCACGAAAGCAGAGGCCATACGGTCCGACGCCGGCCGCTGCCCGATATCGGCGCAGTGCAGGATCCTGGGCGTTGCCAAGTCGACCTACTGCTGGATGCTCGGACACCCCGAGACCGAACGGGCCGACCCCCATGAGGAGGATGTGGGACGCGTGTGGCGCGACAGCGGCAAGATCTATGGGGGCAGGAAGATCAAGCACGCCCCGGGGCATGAGGGCATCGTCATGTCGCGCCGCCGCGTCAACCGGATCATGAAGGCCGGGGGCATGGCGGGCTCGTATTCGAGGGCCCGGTACCGGCCGCATCCGGCAAAACCGAACGACGGCCCGGCACTCAACCTGTCGGCCCGCGGGTTCGACGGGTGCAAGCCGCGCACCCACCTGGCCGCCGACCCGGCCTATGTGAGGGCCGGCAATTCATGGGCGTACATATGTCTGCCCGGCGACCTCGCCAACCGCGAGATCGCCGGGCATTCGGTCGGCGTCAGGCACGACCCCGATCTCGTGCCGGCCGCATTCGCCATGCTGCGCTTCCCGTCAGGCGACATCGAGGTGCTCCACACCGACCGGGGCGGCGAGTTCACCGGGGAACGCATCGAACGAATGCTCGACGTGTTCGGCATCACGCGTTTCCTGTCGAATCCCGGCAGCCCTTACGACGACGCGGTGGTCGAATCCACCAACAGGCTCGTCAAGAAGGAACCCATATGCGACAACGTCTACACGAGCGTGGAACGACTGCGCTCGGACGCCAACCGGTACGTATGGTGGTACAACCACCAGCGGCTCCACTCGACCCTCGGATACATGAGCCCCGTGGAGTTCACCAAACAAGGAAACACCCTCTAGAAACAGTCCAACACACCGTTGCCAATCCATCCCTCACTCGTAGCTGATGACCAGACGGCCGACCACGTCGCCGCGCTCCAGTCGTTCGATCGCCTCCGGCACCTCGTCGAACGAGACGGTCGTGGTGACCGGCGTGAGCTTGCCGGTGCGCATCAGCTCGTAGACGCCTCGGATGTCGTCGGGCGTGCCGCCGTTGGATCCGCGCAGATCGCACTGGTTGACGATGAGCGACTTGGCATCGATGGTGGTTTCCAACCGGCCCATGCCGACGAGCACCACCACGCCGCCCAGCCTGATCACGTCCACCGCGTCGGCGGTGGTGTCGCCGAATCCGGCGAAGTCGACGATCACATCGAAGAATCCCTTCGGATAGTCCGTGATGGACTGGCGCGCGTCCACCGCACCCAGTTCCTTGGCCAGCGGCCAGATATCCTCCTTGATCTCCGCCACATGCACCTCGGCGCCCAGCAGATGGGCCACGCGGGCGCCGATCTGGCCCAACCCGCCCAATCCGATGATGCCGACCCTGTCGCCGGCCTTCACGCCGCCACGGCGCACCACGGCCGCGTACGAGGTCATGCCCGCATCGGTGGCCGCGGCGCCGTTGACGAAATCCACCTCGTCGGGAATGCGCACCAGCGCCTGCGTGCCCACCACGATCTTCGGGCCGAATCCGCCGTCGAAGGAGGACCCGGGGCAGCCGGCCGGCGTGGTCGGGCATATCGCCACGCGGTCGCCCACCTGAAAATCGTCCACGCCCTCGCCGACTTGGCTGATCACGCCGGCATCCTCGTGGCCGAGCGTGACCGGCACCTGCGCCAGCATCGTCATCCAGCCCGGATCGGTGAGAATGCCCACATCGGTGTGGCAGATGCCGGCCGCCTTCACGTCGACGACGACCTGCCCCGGTCCGGCGGTCGGCTCGGGCAGCTCGGCGAGCTGCAATGGTTCATTGGTGCCGGTGAATCTCCATGACTTCATCATGACTCCTTAACTTCAAGGCGCATCGTCGCGCCATTCGGCCGAGCCCCTCGTCCCGGGCACGGACTGCGCCGTTGGGAATACGGCGACACCCTCTATCGTAGGGCAGCCGGGCGAACGACCCACGCGGCCCGTTGTCTACTTAGAAGTGCAACATCCTTTTTAAAGGGTGTTGCACTTCTAAGTAGACAACGGGATGTTTGGGTCGCACTATCTGCCCAAAAGCATGATGTGTTCAGCTCCGCTCACGAATGAAATCGAAGATCACGTCGAAGACCTGCTGGCTCCAGAAATCGTACTCATGTTCGGCGCCGTCGACTAGCACCAGCTGCGCGTCCACGCCGTGCTCGACCAGTTGGTCGCGCATCTTGACGGATTGATGATAGGGGACCACGGTGTCGGCGGTACCGTGCAACAGGAGCATCGGCGGATACTGCTGGTCATCCCGCACCTGCAGGTAGGGACTCATATCAGCCGCACGCTGACGGACCTCGGCATTGATGCCGGTCTCATGGGTCGCACCCACCACGGCCGCGAACGGGCCGAAATAATACAGCCGGAATGGATTGGTCTCATCGTCGAATGCGGCGACAGCTTCAAGCATGTCAGTGGGCGGGAAGCAGCTGACCACGTACTTCACCGCATCGCTTTCATCGGCATTGGTGCCATCCTCATACCTCGGATCGTCGGCGGTCAACCCCACCAGCAGCGACGTGTTGCCGCCGGACGACGTGCCCCAGATACCGAGACGGTCGGGGTCCACGTGCCATTGACGTGCGTTTGCCCTGAGATAGCGGATGGCTGCTTTGACGTCCTCGAGATATGCGGGGAACATGTCGTGGGGGTCGCTCGAGGCATCGCGATGATTCACCGTAGCCACCACAAAGCCTTCGCGGGCCAAAGCCGAGAGCTGCGGGATCTCGTAGTCGCGATGCGGCGTGGTCCAGGCGCTGCCTTGCACGAATACCACGGTGGGGTAGCGGCGGTCATCGTCATCGCCGGTGGATTGTGGTGAGATGATATCCATCACCAGGTTATCGGCCCCGGTCTTGTACGCCACGTTGCGGGTCAGCGTGGCCAATCCGGCAAGCGTGGGATTGTGCGGGATATGGATGACATTGTTTGCGCCGGCGTTGGCATCACTGACTTTGGATGAATCGGTAGTGTTCATGGAATCCCCCTAGCTCTGTTGCTATAGAGGTCATCATACAAGAAATAGGCATGATCACGGCACAACGATGTCTCGATCACAGCGAAGACATGAAGACGCGAAGACGCGCCCGGCAGCGCGCGCTGCCTGCCTGCGAGTTGCCTTCAAGTGCACTTCAAGCGATAAGGTGACATAAGCCGCGGCAATGGAGATTGCTGCCCGGCAACGAGGCGGACAGTGCCCGTTCGCCGATTCACGATAACAGAAATGAGACACTATGAAGACTCAGGAAATCGGACAATCCGGCATGATTGCGTCACGAGTGGCGCTGGGTGTGATGCGCATGGACGCGTTGGATGCCGCCGATGCGGCACGTACCGTGGCCGTGGCCCATGATTCTGGCATCGACTATTTCGACACGGCGGACATCTATGGATTCCATGATCATGCCGCGCACGCCAGTTCGAAGCGTTTCGGCCAAGCGTGGAAGGACGCAGGACTCGACCGCAGCACCATCTTCATCCAAACCAAGTTCGGCATCGACTACAGTTTCGGCGAAAACGATGGCGGCGCAAACGGGTATGACTTCAGCGCCAAGCATCTGATTGACGCACTCGATCACGAGCTTGAGGCTTTGCAGACGGATTACGTCGACGCCGTGCTGCTGCACCGTATTGACACGCTGTTTGAGTTGAACGAGGTCGCCGAAGCATTCGATGCGTTGGAATCAAGTGGCAAAGTGCGTCATTTCGGAGTCAGCAATATGGGCCCGTGGCAGATCGAACTATTGCAAAGCGGCCTTCGTCAGAAATTGGAAATCAACCAACTGCAGTTCGGCCTGATGCATACACAGATGCTCGACGCTGAAATCCAATTCAATATGGCGAGCGATCCCGCAGCCGATCGCACCGGTGGCATCCTGCCTTATTCACGGCTGAAGCATATGACCATTCAGGCATGGTGCCCATTCCAATCCGGCACGGAATACGGTCCGTTCGTCGGCAACGAGCATTTCCCCGAGCTGAACGCCGAATTGACCCGTCTTGCCGGCAAATACGGTTCCACGCCCAACGGCATTGCCGTCGCTTGGATTCTGCGTCATCCCGCCGGTATCCAACCGTTGCTCGGCTCAATGACACCGGAGCGCATCCGCCAGATGGCGGCCGGTGCCGATATCGAACTCGAACGCCGTGACTGGTGGTCGCTGTATCAGGCAGCCGGCAATCCGTTGGTGTGAGCGAGAGATGACGAGACCACTGCCGTTGAGGCGCGTGTTCAGCGTGCATACATCTCAACGGCAGTCAATGCTGTGTCAATCCACCCACGACGAGAACAACGACACGAACATTCCGCGAATCACATCAGAACGACGGCATATCGAGCGAGGGAACTGAATCATCGGCCTTACTGGTCCCGTTCGCGGGCGAGCCGACATCGTGATTGTGGAACCACTCGACAACCCGTGTTTCACTCATCGGCATCAAATCCCAAGCATCCAAGCCAACATTCAGTGCCTCCGGGCGTGCACCACCGAGTCCCTCAATCTCAACCGTATCGTGCGGCTCCAAACTTTCGAACAGGTTAAGTGCGGGGCGGTCTTCCAACCACCAGTCGTGAAATACCTCATGACAGTCGCCTTCCCTTTTCGGCGTGCAGCAATCGTTTCCCATCCTAGGCGCAGCCGGCACCTGTCGGTTCGTGTTGCCATAATGAGGCGCATTGCAGGGGAACCAGTGAACGCAAGCTGCCAGCCATCGTGACGGCGAACGGGTTGAGAAAGGCGCTGTGCCTGACCCTTGGAACCTGTTGGCCAACACCATCGAGGGGAGCAAACGATGTCTTTTGACGCCGCCGCATTCGGCCCGATCACCTTGAACCACCTGCCGCCGTTCGCCCAGCGCCTACGACATGCAGTACACGTGGAAACCCGAATGGGACGTGTGAGGCGCACGATGGATGAGCGGTGGGCGCGTGCTTTGCGTGCCAAGGGCATTGATATTGACGAGGCTGACGGTGCTGGTGGGAAACAGGCACACGACGGCAAACGGCATACCGACATCACGGGTACTGGTCGACGCCCCGAGTCCCAGCCGGCTGCCGGGCTCCGCGGTCGATCCAATACCAGTACGAATCTGCCGGGGCCGAAGGTGACGGCACGCGCCACGCCATTCAAGGCCACCGGTCATAAGGGCGGCATCAGCCGGCAGGGGAATTGAGCTGATCGCAGAACCATCGCGCGATGAATGGGCGCGGCCAACGCCATTCCGCCATTGTTGAGCCGCTTCTACTTGGACCGGTACCTCTTTGAACGGAGATATCATTCCGCAAAAGGTCGAATGTACCTCTTTGAACGGAGATATTCCATATTGAAGCTATTCCGGCATCATATGGTACGTAGGAAATCCCGGATATCGGCGATTTCCTCATCACAGATGGCATGGGCCATGCCGGAATACTCGCGATAGGTCAGATGTCCGGCCCGTTCAAGGACCTGATGGGCCGTTTGCTGGTCGGGCAGCGGAATCGTGCGGTCCTGCGCGCCATACGCCAGGAAGAATCGGGTAGGGGAGTCAAGCGCCGCCTGTTCCTCGCCCATGAACGAAGGACTGAGCAGGATCGCGGCATCGAACAACGTCGGATGCACCTTGACCAGACGATACGACAGATAACCGCCTTGGGAGAAACCGATCAATATCTTCCTGCGATGGGCGAATGCCGAGGCATCCAGCAGTGAAGCCACCGCATCCCCGACCGCCGCGCATTCGCGTTGGCGCTCGTCCACGCCGCAGCCGTCGGGATACCAGTAATTGCCGCCCATATAGGGCCTCGCGTAGGTGGCGCGGAACGAGATATAGCTGGGTACGGCGGCAATTGCGGCCGGGGCCGCATCGGCTCGCGTCGGCGCATATACGGCGTCGAGAATCCGCATCATCTCGCTTTCGTCGTTGCCGTAACCGTGGAACATCAGGAAAATGGGGTCATTGCCGCCGGCATCGATCTGGCTTGTCATCTGCATTCGCATCGTCATCACCTCACCAGCGAGCTTACATGCATTAGACTTGTAGCGATTGACCCACCGAGCACGCAAGGAGCAAGTTATGGAGCCGAGGCGCGGGCCTCTCACCGCAGGCGAGAAAGTGCAGTTCACCGACCGCAAGGGCAAGAAGATCACCGATCAGCTTGTGGCCGGCGGCTCCACGCAGACCGAGCATGGCCTGATTCTGCATGACGATGTGATTGGCAAGACCGAAGGCACCGTAATCCTCACCGTGCATGCCAAGCGCGAGGCACAGGTCAATCAGGTCTACCCCGAGAAAGACAAGAACAAGCCGTGGAAATCGTCGCGCGCCATCGGCGGCTGGGAGTATGCGGTGATGCGCCCGCGACTGGCCGATTATGTGCTTTCGATGCCGCGCGGCGCGCAGATCATGTATCCGAAGGACATCGCCCAAGTTATTCAGCTCGGCGACATCCGCTCCGGCATGCGCGTGCTTGAGTCCGGTGCCGGCTCGGGCGCGATGAGCGTGAACCTGCTGGACGCCGTGGGCGAGCGCGGCCACCTGACCACGATCGAGCTGCGCCCCGAATTCGCCAAGGTCGCCCAAGCCAATGCCACGCTGTACTATGGCGAGGCCCCCAGCTGGTGGGATCTCAAAACCGGCGACTTCGATTCCGTTGCCGCCGAACTGCCCGAACACTGGTTCGACCGCATCATGCTCGACATGCTCGACCCGTGGAACAGGCTCGAGCAGGCATACCGCGTGATTGCCCCCGGCGGCGTGTTGGTCAGTTACGTAACTACCACCACGCAGATGAGCCGCATGGCCGAAGCCCTGCGCGCGGCCGGCTGCTGGACCGAGCCGCAGATCCAGGAATCGTTCGAACGCACATGGAAGGCCCAGGGCCTCGCCGTACGCCCCGACCACCAGATGATCGGTCATACCGGTTTCCTTGTTATCTCGCGCGCCATGGCCTCCGGGTTCGAGGCGCTCAGAAAGCGCGATCGCGTGACCAAGGACACACAGACCGACATCGACTCGCTCACCGACGAACAGCGTGAAGCGCAGATCGAGGAACTGGAACTGCGCGACATCTCCGACCACAAACTACGTAAGGTGTTGCGCGACCTCGACCGTCAGGTGGGAGAACTTGGCAATACGCACGAATAACCGCCAAACGATGAGTTTGTGAACGCTCACACACCTCTATACTGGAAGCAATACCACACCGCCACACCGCCACACCGGGCAGACGGTTCGTGAAGGGAGCCACGGATGGGCATCAAGCTGAGTAAAGTCGCCAAAGCGGCGAAGAAATACGACCATATTCTCATCATCATGAGGCATGCCAAGGCTGAGCCGTTCGGCGACAAGGGTGACTCGGAGCGCGAGCTCACCGACAAAGGTCTGAAACAGGCGAAGGCCGTGGGCAAGGGCATCGAGTCGTTGGGACTGGTGCCCGACCAAATCTCCTGCTCGTCCGTTACCCGCACGCGCCAGACGTTGGACCGCATGCTCAAGACCTTTGGCGACAAGCCAATCGTCGACTACCGCATCAGCCTGTATGACGGGGGAGTGCAGGCGGTGTTCGACGAGCTCGCCCACGTCAAGGCCAAGAATCGCGTGTTCATGATCGTGGGCCACGAGCCGACTGTGTCGATCAGCGCCCAATGGCTCGCCTCCGCCGACTCCGACGGCGAACGACTCGACCTGCTGAATTTGGGACTTTCGCCCGCATCCATCGTGATCATGGGATCGAACAAACCGTTCGACGAATGGCAGGTGCACAGCGGCGAACTGCTCGCGGTCATCAATGTGAAAGACTTCGACTAAAGCGGATATAAATTCCATCTATAACGACACTCTGCGGCCATTTATAAGGGCCGGAATCCGGATGTTTTGCTACCCTAAGTCGGGTTACGAACGCATACATTGGAGGATTCATGTCCACTCTGACTTCCGTCTCCGGCTTCCCCCGCATCGGGCAGAACCGCGAACTGAAGAAGATCATCGAAGGCTACTGGAAGGGTGCCAACGACCTCGCCGCCGTCAAGGCCACCGCCGCCGAACTGCGCGCCAAGCACTGGAAGCTGCAGCAGGCCGCCGGCATCGACCTCATTCCCAGCAACGACTTCAGCTACTACGATCAGATGCTGGACACCGCCATCCTTCTCAACGTGATTCCGCAGCGTTACGCACGTCTCTCCTTCGACAACCAGGAGGACACGCTCTTCGCCATGGCCCGCGGCTACCAGGGCGACAAGGGCGACGTGACCGCCCTGCCGATGAAGAAGTGGTTCACCACCAACTACCACTATCTGGTGCCCGAAGTCGAGTCGGCCGCGGAGATCAAGCTCAACTCCACCAAGCCGTTCGACGAGTTCAACGAGGCCAAGGCGCTGGGCATCGACACCAAGCCCGTGTTCATCGGCCCGTACACGTTCCTGAAGCTCGCCCGTACCCCGGAAGCCACCGAACTCGAGCTCGACAAGGGCCTGGTCAACGCCGTGGCCGCCGTCTACGTCGAAGTGCTCGCCAAGTTCAACGAGCTCGGCGCCGCATGGGTCCAGCTCGACGAGCCGTACCTCGTGCTCGACAAGGAGCCGGGCGACGTTGAACTCTTCAAGACCCTGTACACCAAGATCCTGTCCGCCAAGGGCAATGTCAAGGTGCTGCTCAACACCTACTTCGGCCACATCGCCGACGTGTACGAGACCGTCAACCTGCTCGGCTTCGACGGCATCGGCCTGGACCTCAACGAAGGTCGCGAGGAGAACCTCGAAGCCGTCGCCAAGTATGGCGTGGCCTCCAACACCACCATCTTCGCCGGCGTGATCAACGGCCGCAACATCTGGCGCAACAACTACGCCACCTCCCTCGGCCTGGTCGACGCCCTGAAGCAGGTCACCGCCAACGTGGCCGTCTCCACCGCATCCTCCCTGCTGCACGTGCCGTTCAGCACCGAAGGCGAGACCGGCATCCCGGCCGAAGACCTCAAGCACTTCGCGTTCGCCGTCCAGAAGCTCGACGAGCTCAAGGAAGTCGCCGCCCTGGCCGACGCCACCGAGGACGAGAAGAAAGTCTCCGCCGCCCTCGCCGCCAACCAGGCTCTGTTCGACGGCACCCGCGTGGCCGCCGACCCGGCCGTCGCCGAGCGCATCGGCAAGCTGTCCGACGCCGACTACGTGCGTCAGCCTGCCCGCGAGGAGCGTCAGGCCCTGCAGCGCGAGGCCCTCGGCCTGCCGCTGCTGCCGACCACCACCATCGGCTCCTTCCCCCAGACCAAGGAGATTCGCGCCGAGCGTGCCAAGCTGCGCAAGGGCGAGGTCACCAAGGAAGCCTACGACGAGTTCATCAAGGCCCAGATCGACGCCGTCATCAAGAAGCAGGAGGAGATCGGCCTCGACGTGCTGGTCCACGGCGAGTTCGAGCGTAACGACATGGTCGAATACTTCGGCCAGAACCTCAACGGCTTCCTGTTCACCAAGAACGCTTGGGTTCAGTCCTACGGCACCCGTTGCGTCAAGCCCCCGATCGTCTGGGGCGACGTTTCCCGCGCCAACCCGATCACCGTGGAATGGTCCGCGTACGCCCAGTCCAAGACCGACCATGTGATGAAGGGCATGCTCACCGGCCCGGTGACCATCCTCAACTGGTCCTGGCCGCGCGAGGACATCACCCACGAGGAGCAGACCAAGCAGCTCGCCCTCGCCATCCGCGACGAAGTGCTCGATCTCGAGGCCGCCGGTATCAAGGTCATCCAGATCGATGAGGCCGCCCTGCGTGAGAAGCTGCCGCTGCGCAAGTCCGACTGGCACGTCAAGTACCTCGACTGGGCCGTTCCGGCCTTCCGTCTGGTGCACTCCGCCGTCAAGCCGACCACCCAGATCCACACCCACATGTGCTACTCCGAGTTCAACGACATCATCCGCGACATCGACGCGATGGATGCCGACGTGATCTCCTTCGAAGCCTCCCGTGGCGATCTGGTGGTGCTCGACGCCATTCATGACGCGCACTTCGAGACCGAGGCCGGCCCGGGCGTCTACGACATTCACTCCCCGCGTATTCCTTCCGAGAAGGAGATCGAGGATCGTATCTACGAGATCCTTGACAAGATGGACGTCAAGAAGGTGTGGATCAACCCCGACTGCGGTCTGAAGACCCGTGGTAACGCCGAGACCTGGCCGAGCCTGGAGAACCTGGTCGCCGCCGCCAAGGCCGTGCGCGCCAAGCTCGACAAGTAGCGGAAATCACCGAGCTCCCTCTGGATGAGGGAGCTCGGGTTTATGTAAGGAAATCAGCATGCATTCCCCGATGTTCACCCTTGAGGTCTTTCCCCCGAAGCGCAACGCGCCTGTTGGCACCATCTACGACACCCTCGACGGACTCGAAGGGCTGAACCCCGACTTCATCTCCGTGACCTACGGTCACGGCACCCACTCCGACCGCACCGCCACCGCGCGCATCGCCCACACGATCAGCAAGGAATACGGCATCCCCGCAGTCGCCCACCTGACCGCGCTCTACTCCGACAAGGCCAAGATCGATGAGGCTCTCGACATGTTCGAGGAAGCCGGCGTGAGCGCCGTGCTCGCGCTGCGCGGCGACTACATCGAAGGCGAGCAGCTGGTCGGCGAGTTCAACCACGCCAGCGACCTCGTGTCATACATCCGCTCCGTGAAGCCGGACTTCAAGGTGTTTGGTGCTTGCTACCCGGAAGGCCACTATCAGGCTGACTCGCTGGACCAGGACATCGAAAACCTCAAAATCAAGGTCGATGCCGGCGTCACTCACCTGATTTCCCAGCTCTTCTACGACAATGAGGACTTCTACCGCTTCCTCGACAAGGCGCGCGCCGCCGGCATCACCGTGCCGATCGAGGCGGGCATCATGCCGGTGCGTGGCGCCAAGTCCGTGCGTCGCATGGCCGAGCGCAACGCCTCGCGCATCCCGGACAAGCTCAACACCCTGCTGAACAAGTGGGAGGACGACATCCAGTCCCTGCGTACCGCCGGCATCCTCTACGCTTCCGAGCAGATCGCCGACCTCGTGGCCCACGGCGTGGACGGCGTCCACCTGTATTCGATGAACCACCCCGCCACTACGCGCCGTATCTGGCGCAATGTGGAACCGTTGTTCCTCGGTACGCAAGGTTGATGCATATCGCGGCGCGGCGCATCTCAATGCGCCGCGCCGCACGTTAATCTGCTGGCGAAACCCAGAGTTCCCCCAGCGGCCGATGGGTATCATGAACGTGCAAGCCAACCAAAGCGATGGAAGGAAGTCCGTTATGTGCACCGGCGTCCGTTTTTCCGATGATGAGGGCAACACCTATTTCGGCCGTAATCTCGACTGGAGTTTCTCATATGGGGAGACCATCCTGGTCACTCCGCGCGGCTACCACTATGACACGGTGTTCGGTGCGGGCGGCAAGGAGAAGCCGAACGCGGTGATCGGCGTGGGCGTGGTCATGGCCGATAGGCCGATGTATTTCGACTGCGCCAATGAACATGGTCTGGCCATCGCCGGCTTGAATTTCCCCGGCTACGCCTCGTTCGTCCACGAACCGGTCGAAGGCACGGAAAACGTCGCCACGTTCGAATTTCCGCTGTGGGTGGCGCGTAATTTCGACTCCGTCGACGAGGTCGAGGAGGCGCTCAGGAACGTGACGCTCGTCTCCCAGATCGTGCCGGGACAGCAGGAGTCTCTGCTGCACTGGTTCATCGGTGACGGCAAGCGCAGCATCGTCGTCGAGCAGATGGCCGATGGCATGCACGTGCATCATGATGACGTCGATGTGCTGACCAATCAGCCGACATTCGACTTCCATATGGAAAACCTGCGCAACTACATGTGCGTCAGCAACGAGATGGCCGAACCGACTTCATGGGGCAAGGCCTCCTTGACCGCCTGGGGTGCGGGTGTGGGCATGCATGGCATCCCGGGCGACGTGAGCTCCCCGTCGCGCTTCGTTCGTGTGGCCTACACCAACGCGCATTACCCGCAGCAGAACGATGAAGCCACCAATGTGTCGCGCCTGTTCCACACCCTCGGCTCCGTGCAGATGATGGACGGCATGGCGAAGATGGGCAACGGCCAGTTCGAACGCACGCTGTTCACCAGCGGATATTCGTCCAAGACCAACACCTATTACATGAACACCTATGATGACCCCGCCATCCGTTCCTACGCCATGGCCGATTACGATATGGATTCCTCGGAGCTCATCAGCGTCGCCCGATGACTCCTTCCCGGCTCATGCCCTATTCGGAGGGCATGAGTGTATATAGTGGAATCTTATGGAATCGTCGATGTTCAAACCCAGCTCTATGGACCTCATCAGGGCAGGTCTGCAAGACCTCGACAAGGCCCGCGCCTTGTTCGACCAGCTCAAGGCGGACGACATTCCCGATGAGCGATGCGCCGAACTGCTGAGCGCGCTGGCCCACGCCTGCGACCCCGATATGGCATTGAGCAATTTCGTGGATATCGTCAACGCGATGCAATCCAGCCAGCGCGATTTGGAACACGTCATCTCCGACAACGACGCCCTGAAGCGTCTGGTCACGGTGCTCGGCGTCTCCGACGCGATGGGCAAGTTCATGCGCTTCAAGCCGCAGCTTGTGGAGGCGGCAGCAGTCGACAACTGCAACAGCCATCTGTTCAATCACGCGCAACGCCGTGCACGTCTGCTCAAGGCGGTCGGCGCGGACCCGGACGAACCGGCCATGCCCGTCGCCTCCAAGGATCTGGCCGAAGCGGCCACGGCCTTGCGTTCCAGCTACCGGAACCAACTGGCCGCCATCATCGCCCAGGATGCCGTGGCGGACGACCCGACCTCCATCCAACCGACCATCAGCCGCGAACTGTCCGACCTCGCGGACGCGGCGCTCGAAGGCGCGCTGGCCATCGCCCGCCACGAAACCGAGGGCAGCGAGCACGTGCGCTTCACCATCATCGGCATGGGCAAACTCGGCGCACAGGAACTGAACTACGTCTCCGACGTGGACCTCATCTACGTGGTCGAACCGGCCGACAAGGATGTGGACCATCAGACGCTGATTCGCGTGGGCACCAAGATGGGCACCATGTTACAGCGCGTCTGCCAGTCCGCCATCATGGGCGTGGCCGAGCAGCCGCTGTGGCAGATCGACGGCGGCCTGCGCCCGGAAGGCAAGGACGGCGCGCTGGTGCGCGTGCTCTCCTCGCACAAGAACTATTACGAGCAGTGGGCCGAGAATTGGGAGTTCCAAGCGCTGCTCAAGGCCCGCCCGGTGGCCGGCGACCCCGACCTCGGTCAGGCCTACATGGACATGACCCGGCCGTTCGTGTGGAGCGCATCCAAGCGCAAGAACTTCGTCTACGACTGCCAGAAAATGCGCAAGCGCGTGGAGGATTTGATTCCCGCGCCCCTGAAGGACCGCGAGATTAAGCTCGGCCGCGGCGGTCTGCGCGATGTGGAATTCACCGTGCAGATGCTCCAGCTCGTACACGGCCGCACCGACGAATCGCTGCGCACCAGCAACACGCTCGACTCGCTGCAGCGCCTGTCCGAAGGCGGCTATGTCTCGCGCAAGCAGGCCGTGCGCATGTCCCAGGACTACCGCTTCGAGCGCGTGATGGAACATCGCCAGCAGATCTGGTCCCTGAAGCGCACGCACCTGTTCCCGGACCTCGGCCGGGCCTCGGTCGGAGGCCTCGAAAAGAAGCGCGACATCGACGTGGACGAGCTCAACCAGAACCAGGAGCTGCGCCGACTCGCCCGCGCATTCGGCCTGCACCCGGAAGAACTCGTCGACAAGTACGACGACACCCGCCGCGAAGTACGCCACCTGCACCTCGACATCTACTATCGCCCGATGCTGCCGGTCAACGCCCAGATGGAGAACGACCAGATCGTCCTGAGCGTCGAGGCAGCACAGGAACGATTCGAATCCATCGGTTTCGGCGACCCGGACGCCGCCATCCGCCACGTGCAGGCGCTCACCGCCGGCGTGGGGCGCGCGGCCAAAATCAACCGCATCATTCTGCCCGCCGTCTTGCAGTGGCTGGGCGAGGGCCAGAACCCGGACATGGGCCTGCTCAACTGGCGCAAACTGGAGGAGAACTTCGGCACCGAATCCGGCTACCTCGGCTTCCTGCGCGACTCCACCTCCGCCGCCCAGCGCCTGTGCCACATCCTGTCCAACTCACGATTCCTGGGCGACGCGCTCAACAAGTCGGTCGAATCGATCAGCTGGCTTGGCGACGACGACAATCTGCAGGCCCGCACGCGCGAGGCCTTGGACGTGCAGACCGGCTCGGCGCTGGAACGTTTCGGCTCGAACATCAACGAGTTCGCCACCTCCATGCGCGCCATGCGCCGCCACGAAATCGAACGCATCGGCCTGTCTTGGATGAGCGGTGTGATCAGCGACTCCGACAGTCTCAAGGCCATGACCGACGTGTATGACGCGATCATCGATGCCTCCCTGACCTGGGCCGTGCGCCACCAGATCGCCGAGTTCGGCGTCGAAACCGCGCCGGCCGGCATCACCGTCATCGCCATGGGCCGTTACGGCGGGCGCGAAGTGAACTTCAGCTCCGATGCGGATGCCATTCTCATCTACCGTCCGGCCGACGATGCCGACGACGGCCAAGCCAACGCCTTCGCCAAGAAGGTCGTGGAAGACCTGCGCAACATCCTGCAAGGACCGACGACGCTGGAACCCAAGATCGAACTCGACCTGGACCTGCGCCCGGAAGGCAAGAACGGCCCGCTCGTGCGCTCCTATGCCTCCTGCGAGGAATACTACGAATCCTGGGCTTCGACCTGGGAGCGCCAGGCGCTGCTGCGCGCCCGGTACGCGGCCGGCGACGCTGAACTGGCGCGGGACTTCCTGATCAACATCGCCGACCCGCTGCGCTACCCGACCACGGAACTGACTGAAGCAGAATTGCAGAACATCCGCAAGCTCAAGGCCCGCATGGAAGCCGAGCGTCTGCCGCGCGGCGTGCGCCGTGAACGGCATCTGAAGCTCGGCAAGGGCGGCTTGTCTGACGTGGAATGGACCGTGCAACTCATGCAGCTCCAGCACGCCGGCGATATCAAAGATCTGCGCGTCAACGGCACGCTGGAGGCATTGGACGTGCTGGAAGCCAAGAAGCTCATCAGCGCTATCGACGCGATTCAGCTGCGCAAGGCATGGACGTTGTGCACCGCGGCCCGCAACGGCAGCTATCTGTGGAGCGGGCGCGCCAACCAGGCCGATATTCTGCCTGATGACATCTATTCGCTGGGCGGCATCGCCGTCTACCTCGGCTACGGCGCCCACCGCGGCCAGCATTTCGAGAACGACCTGCTGGCCGTGATGCGCAAATGCCGTGACGTATGCCAGCGCTTGTTCTATGGGAAGACCGAAGGCGAGGCGGCTGCGGCAACCACCGCCACGGCCTCCGCCGCAACGCAGCAGCCGCAAACCGCCCCTCGCCCGCGTATGCACGTGATCGCACCGCGACTGGAACGAAATCGACGCCGCGCGCAGCGATAAGGCAGCATATTCGTTGGATTTTCAGGTGGACACTCGGTGAATGCGGCTGTCCGAAAAATGGCGTAAGTTAGATTAGGTCACGCAAGGGTGGCCACCTGAAAACCACGAGCGAAAAGGTGAGCCTTGTCTGAAGAAACGCCAATGGTCGGCAAAAGCGTCGTAACGCTGGACGGCCTGTCTACAAACCAGATTCTCGACCTGCTGCATAAGGCCGAATACATCGATTCCCACCGCAAAGAGATTGCCCATACCTGCGATGGGCGAGTGCTGGCCACGCTGTTCTACGAGCCCTCCACCCGTACGCGCCTGAGCTTTGAGACCGCAATGCTACGTCTCGGCGGCAAGGTCATCGGATTCGCCGGCGCGCAGCTGGCCTCCGTGACCAAGGGCGAATCCATCGCCGACACGTTGAAGACCGTGTCCAACTACGTGGACGTGGTCGCCATCCGTCACCCGAAGGAGGGTGCCGCGCTGGTGGCCTCCCGCGCCGCATCCGTGCCGGTAATCAACGCCGGCGACGGCGGCCACATGCACCCCACGCAGACGCTGGCCGACCTGGCCACGCTGCAGTCGCGCTTCGGCCGCATCACCGACCTGACCGTGGGACTGTGCGGCGATTTGACCTTCGGCCGCACCGTGCACTCCCTGATCGAGACCCTGTGCCGCTTCGGCAACGTGCGCTTCGTGCTCATCAGCCCGGACGAGCTCAAGACCCCGCAGTACGTGATCGACCGCATCAACGCCACCGACAGCTGCTCCTACGTGGAAGTGCGCGACCTGGCCTCCGTGATCGGCGACCTCGACGTGCTGTACATGACCCGCGTACAGAAGGAACGCTTCTTCAACGAAGACGACTACCTGCGCCTGCGCGACACCTACATTCTCGACGAAGAGAAGCTGCAGCTCGCCAAGCCGTCCATGGCCGTGCTTCACCCGCTGCCGCGCGTCAACGAAATCGCCGTGGACGTGGACGACGACCCGCGTGCCGCCTACTTCGAACAGGTCAAGAACGGCATGCTCGTGCGCATGGCCCTCGAAAGCACCGTGGTGGGCGACGAACTGCCCGGATACGAACGCTCAACCCCCAAGGAGGTTCAGGCCTGATGGAAGTCACCAGCATTCAGAACGGCATCATTATCGACCATGTGCCGGCCGGAACCTCGCTGAAGGTTCTCGAATACCTGAAAATCGACCCGGCCAAAACCAAGCTTGCGCTCATCATGAACGCCGACTCCAAGCGTTACGGCTCCAAGGACATCATCAAAATCGAAGATGACAAGGACATCGACCTCGACGTGCTCGGCTTCGTGGCCCGCCAAGCCACCGTGGACGTGGTGCGCGGCGGCAAGATCGTCGAAAAGAAGCAGCCGAACCTGCCCGAGCACATCGTCGGCGTGATCTCCTGCGTGAACCCGCGCTGCGTGACCACCACCGAGCCCGGCATCAAGCAGATGTTCCACCTCGTGCACTCCGAGCGGCTCGAATACCGCTGCGACTACTGCGACGAGGAAGCCAAACTGTGAGCATCACCCTACGCAACATCAAGGTCTGGAACACCGGCGAGGTCATCGACCTCGTGGTGCCCGGGACCGCTGCCGCCTACTTCGCCGACACCTCCGCCGTGGCTGACGGCGCCGACATCGACGCCACCGGCCTGACCGTGGCCCCCGGTTTCGAAGACCCACACGTCCACTTCCGCGATCCCGGCCAGACCTACAAGGAATCGATGGTCTCCGGCTGCCGTGCGTCCGCATCCGGCGGATACACGAACGTGCTCATCATGCCGAACACGTTGCCGGCACTGGATGGGCAGACCGTGTCTGGCCCGGAAGCGACCGGTGCAAAAGAGGTTCTGGATGCCGGCTTCGACAACGTCATCGACTTCCTGCAGCAGTACGATACTGCGCATGACGTGAAGCTGCCGGTTCGTTACGATCTGTGCGTGTGCGCGTCCAAGGATCGCGCCGGTCATGAGGCAAGCGACGTTGCCGATTGGCTCAAGTACGTGCCCGGATTCGAGGACGACGCCAAGACGCCGGCCATGCTCACGCACCCCATCACCGCAATTAGCGACGACGGTTCCGCTGTGACGCCGGAGATCCTGGACCAGGTGCTGGAGAACGTCAAGGCCTCCGACCTGTACCTGATCGAGCATTGCGAGCATCACGATACAGGTGCCGTGAACGAAGGCCCCGTTTCCCGCGAGCTTGGCGTGCCCGGCATTCCGGAAGACACCGAGCTCAAGATCGTGGCCCGCGATATCGAAGCGGCCCGCCGCACTGGTGTCCACGTACACTTCCAGCATGTGAGCACTGCCATCTCGTTCGAGGCGATTCGCAAGGCCAAGGCCGAAGGACTGCCGATTACCTGCGAGACCGCGCCGCACTATCTGGCGTTGAGCGACGAGGCGTTGCTCAAGTACGGCACGCTCGCCAAGATGAATCCGCCACTGCGCTCCGAAGCGGACCGCAAAGCCACCATCGCGGCCATCGCCGACGGCACCGTGGATCTGCTGGCCACCGACCATGCGCCGCACACGTTGGCAGAGAAGGAACTCGGCTTCCTTGAGGCGCCCAACGGCATCATCGGACTGGAATGCGCGTACGGCGTGTGCCACAAGGTGCTCGTCGACGGCGGCTTCATTTCCGATGAGCGTCTGATCGAGCTCATGTCCGTTGGGCCTGCCGAACTCATGGGGCATGTGCCAACCGACGTGGCCGCGCTGGTCGAGGACTACGCCGAACCCGCGCCCACCGGGGATGATCCGGATGGCGTGATTGCGGGGGAGAGCGACGCTCAGCCGCAGCGTGAAGGCGTCAACCGACTGCTCGACTTGAGCCGCGTGGATGACGCCGACAATGTCGACCTCGTGGTGCTCAACACCGCCGAGGAATGGACCGTGGACCCCGAACAGTTCCACTCCAAGGCTCGTAACACCCCGTTCGGCGGCTGGCAGGTCACCGGACGCCCCCTCGCCACAATCATCGGCTCCCAGCTGATGTTCAGCCGTCTGTAGATAACACAAGGAGCAGCATGGATCGCCTGATCGAAGCGATTGACAACACTCAGAACCCCAGCGTCGTGGGCCTTGACCCCACTGAGGCGCTGGTGCCGCCGCAGGTCGTGGCGAGCTTTGCCGACGAGGTGCGTGACTCGGTCGAATCCCCGGAGGAAGTCGAATCCGCGCAGCTGGCCGTCGCCTACTTCGAATACAACCGCACGATCATCGACGCCATCGCCGACATCGTGCCCGCCGTCAAACCGCAGATCGCCATGTACGAGGCGCTCGGCCCCGCCGGCGTGGACATCTACACGATGACCTGCGAATACGCGGCCCAGCAGGGCCTCTACGTGCTCGGCGACATCAAGCGTGGCGACATCGGCTCCACCGCAGCCGCCTACGCCCACCACTTGAACGGCGTGGGCGACTTCGACCCGTGGCATGAGGATGCGGTGACCGTCAACCCGTATCTCGGCACCGACGGCATCACCCCGTTCGTCGAGGCCGCCGCCGAAGCCGACAAGGACATCTTCGTGCTCGTGCGCACCTCCAACCCGTCCTCCAGCGAACTGCAGATGCTCGACCTGGCCGACGGCACGAAGGTCTACGAGCATGTAGCCGATCTCGTGGAAGGCTGGGGCGCGAGACCATCGGCAGCCACGGCTACTCCCGCGTGGGCGCGGTGGTCGGCGCCACCCACCCCGAGGAAGGCAAGGCGTTGCGTGAACGTATGCCGCACACGTTCTTCCTCGTGCCGGGCTACGGTGCGCAGGGCGGCACGGCCGCGGACGTGGCAGGCATGTTCGACAAGCAGGGCAGCGGCGCCATCGTCAACTCGTCGCGCGGCATTATCGGCGCATGGAAGAAGAGCGGCAAGTACTCCGAATCCATGACCGCCGACGAGGCGCTGGACCTTGTGGCGAGCAGCGCGCGCCAGGCGGCGCTCGACATGCGCGATAATCTGCGGGTTGCCGTATATAGGTAGGTAGATTGTCCGGCTGTGGGCTATACGTGAGTGTGGGCTGGAAACCGGAGCCGAGTGTGTTTAACTACCCCCTCAGTCAACCTGCGGTTGACAGCTCCCCTGATAAGGGGAGCTTGATGTGCTGAATAGGAATGAAATGACAACTTTCACCCCCACCCATGATGTGGTTACGGAAGCGACTGCGGCCGGATTCTTCCCGCCGCGCCATAACGTCGAAATCACGCAGGTTACGGAACTGACCGACCGCGTGATGCGACTGACGTTCCGCGACCCGTTCATCGCCTCCCATGCCAAGCCCGCCCAGTTCGTCAACCTGTTCACGCACGACGACTTCATGCTCATGCCGCGTCCGTTCGGCGTCAGCGAAGTCGACGGCGACGAAGTCAGCGTGATCTTCGCCGTCGTGGGCCACGGCACCGAACAGTTGGCAGGACTGCAGGCCGGCGACACCGTCGACGTGCTCGGCCCGCTCGGCCGCGGCTTCAACCTCAAGGAAGACGCCAACTACATTCTCGTCGGCGGCGGACTCGGCGTGCCCCCGCTAATCTACGCCGCGCAAAAGCTCGCCGAACACGACGCCTCCTTTGCCACCGCCGTATTCGGCTACCGCAACGACCACTTCGCCGAGGAATACGTCTCCCGGTACGCGGACTGGTCGTGGAGCATCGACGACGCCGAAGGCAACGTGGTCGACCTGCTCAACAAACTGGAACAAGGCGACGACCTGAAGGCCTACGATCGCAAGCCGATCATTCTGTCCTGCGGACCGCTGCCTATGATGAAGGCCGTGGCCGACTGGGCCGCCGAACGCGGCATCCCCGCGCAGCTGAGCATGGAACAGCGCATGGGCTGCGGCTATGGCACCTGCGTGCTGTGCACCATCGACACCGTGGACGGCCGCCTCAAGGTCTGCTCCGACGGACCCGTGTTCACCCGCGAACAGCTCGGATGGGGGAAGTGACGATGAGCGCAAACAACCAGTCCTCGCAGGGCGGCGACAACCACATCAACCTGTACGAGCCCCACGTGTGGAAGCACCACACCAAGGTGGCCGGTCTGGAATGGAAGAATCCGGTCGGCACCGCCTCCGGCACCTTCCAGTACGCCGCCGTCCGCTGGTTCTACGACGTCAGCCAGCTCGGCGCCGTATGCACCAAGGGCGCCTCGCCCGTGCCGTGGGAAGGCAATCCCTCGCCGCGCACCGCCGAATCGCCGGCCGCGAACATCAACGCCGTGGGCCTGCAGAATCCCGGCATCGACCATTACTTGGCCGAGGACCTGCCCAAGCTCAAGGCCGCGGGCGCGTTCGTCATCTCCAATGTCGCCGGACATTGCGACGACGATTACGCGGCGGTCGTGGAAAAGCTCGCCGACTCCGACGCAGACATGCTGGAAATCAACGTCAGCTGCCCGAACGTTTCCGCCGGCGGCATGAGCGTGGGCACCGACCCGGTGGCCCTCGCCAATCTTATGGACCGGCTGCGCCCGATGACCGACAAGCCGATGATCGTCAAACTCACGCCGAACGTCACCGACATCACCGTGCCGGCCCGTGCGGCCGTGGAACATGGCGCCGACGCGTTGAGCATGATCAACACGCTCAAAGGCATGCGCATTAACATTCGCACCGGCAAGCCGATCATCGCCAACGTCACCGGCGGCGTATCCGGCCCGGCCGTGCTGCCGGTCGGCCTGGCAGCCGTCTATCGGGTGCGCACCGTACTGCCGGAGATTCCGATCATCGGCCTCGGCGGCATCGACAGCGGCGAGAAGGCGCTCGAATACCTGTACGCCGGCGCGAACGCCGTCGAAGTGGGCGCGGCCGCGCTCTTCGACCCGGTGGCCCCGCTGCGCGTCGCCCGCGAACTCGACGACCTGTTGGACAGCCGTCCCGAACTCGCTGCTAAACTGGCCGCAGGACAGACTTGGAGGTAAGGAACATCATGGCAGAAACACTCGCACATCGCTTCACTGAATTCCTGTTGGAATCCAACGCGCTGAAGTTCGGCGACTTCACGCTGAAGTCCGGCCGCAAGAGCCCGTACTTCATCAACGCCGGCGCCTTCGACGACGGCAAGAAGATCGCCGCGCTCGGCGCGTTCTACGCCGAAAAGATTAGCCAGGCCATCGTGCACAACACGATTCCCCGCAACATCGACACCGTGTTCGGCCCCGCCTACAAGGGCATTCCGCTGGCCGTGTCCACCGCGATCGCGCTGACCGCCGGCCACAGCATGACCGTCGGATACACCTTCGACCGCAAGGAGAAGAAGGACCACGGCGACGGCGGCTGGATGGTCGGCACCCCGCTGACCGACGGCATGAAGGTGCTGCTCGTGGACGACGTGATGACCGCCGGCACCGCCGTGCGCGAAGTCATCCCCAAACTCAAGGCCGAGGCGAACGTCGAGGTCGTGGGTCTCGTGCTCTCCGTGGACCGCATGGAGAAGACCAAGGACTCCGACCTGTCCGCCGTGAAGGCCGTGGAAGCCGAATTCGGCTTCCCGGTGCTCTCCATCGCCAACGTGCGCGAGATCTTCGACGCCGCCGCCAAGATGAAGAACCCCGACGGCACCCCGCTGCTCAGCCACGACATCCAGCAGCGCGCCGCCGCCTACCTTGAGGAATACGGCGCCTGATCGTCTTCAATCTAAAACCAAAGCGGGCTTGCGAGCCCGCTTTTTTTTTATTACGTCCATGAACAGCAGCACCATATTAAGGCAAAAGCTTTGGCAAGGAGCGTGCTATGAACTGGTTAGTTGATATAGGGCTGTTTGCGCTCGTGGGGATATGCAGTTACTTCGGCATCGAGCATCATCTGGACAGCAAAGCGAACAAGTTGTCGCAAGGTAATGAAGAAGACCGCCGAGATGCTGATGCCCAAGTAGAAGCAGCATGAAATGGCGGAATGACGTTGGGGTGACGCCGCTCATACTCGGGATATGACGGATGAACAGCCTCTTGAAACGGAGATAAATGTCTCCAGAAGGCCAAATCAGCTCCCTTGAAGCGAGATAGGGTTCTAAACTCTGGGACCGACTCGCCTGTGATGAAACCCGCTCGGCGTAGAATTACCGTAGGTTCGTTGCATTCGAACAAGGAAGGCCGCTATGGGGAACATCACCGACGATATTCGGCAACATTTCGACACTTTCGCCGAACTGCCGTTCACCGAGGCGGATAGCCTCGCTTTGTCCCAGTTGGCCTATGCTCGCATGCCGGATAACGTGCCGCGCTATCACGAGAATGCAGAGACCGCCGACGGCATGATCGCCACGGTTCCGATTCACGATTTGCTGCGTGCCGAATGCTATGACGACATGTTCGGCAAGGTGTGGTCGCCTTCGATGAATGTCGATCTGTTACGTGCGATGAGCGAGAGCCCACGTTGGAGGAACCTACGCGTGGGCGCATACGTGGACGAATTCGATGCCGAAACCACCAAGCAGTTCTCGGCCTGCGTGTTCGAACTGGGTAACGGCACGCTCTATGTGGCTTTTCGCGGTACCGACAGCTCAATCGTCGGGTGGAAAGAGGACTTCATGATGGCGTTCCGCCGCCCGGTCGCCTCGCAGGAGGCCGCCGCGCGTTATCTGACCGAGCTGGCTGGCCATTGGGCCGGGCCGATTATGGTCGGCGGCCATTCCAAAGGCGGCAATCTGGCGGTGTATGCGGCGGCCAATGTGCCTAGCGAGATTCAGGAACGTATCACGGTCGTATATTCGCACGATGGGCCTGGATTCGATGAGGCGTTCTTCGATGAGGACGGGTACGTACGCATTGCGTCGAAGATTCATAAATCGGTACCGGGCTCGTCGATCATCGGCATGCTGTTTGAGACTCGTGAGCATGTGGAAGACGGCTATACGGTGGTCAGCAGCGACGGTGCCAGCATCATGCAGCATTTCGCATTGCACTGGCAAGTCGATCATGGCCAATTCGTACAGGCTGATGGACTGACAAGTAGCGCGCAATACCTGGCACGCACGATCAACGGATGGATGGCAAAATACGACGACGAGCATCGCCGCAAGTTCATCGAAAACCTGTTTGCCATCTTCGAGGCTGGCGGATACGACACATTCGGCGACCTCACTTCGCATTTGACACAGTCACTGCCGATTATGCTCGCCGCGGCCCGCAACATTGATGTCGAAGATCGCGACGTGATGATTGAAGTGCTCAAAGGCTTCGCCGCGACAGCCGCCGCGTCGGTAATCTTGGCCAAGTAGTCGGAGGCCATCAAACTGGTTTTGCCAGTCAGTCTCAATAGCGCAAAAGCCGGCCCCTGAGATACTCAGGAGCCGGCCCTTACTTCCATTTCCCCAGCGGGGTTGGCTTAATCGCAGTATATCTCACTGCTGACCATGCCTGTTTTACTTACTCCTAATCAATGAGCTTGTAGCCGTGGTCGGAGACTACGGACTTGAGCTTGTCGAGATAGGTTTCGGCGGCCTTGGAGAGCTTGGAACGCTCGTTCGTGATCCAGCCGACCAACATCGTTTCGTCGGTGTCGAGCGGCACGGTGACGATCTTCTCGTTGTTGAGGTCGCCGTTGTCGATGCCGGTGCACACCGTGTAGCCGTTGAGGCCGATGATGAAGTTCAGGATCGTGGCGCGGTCGGTCACGTTGATCTGCTTGGGGGAGTACTCCGGCCAGACCGCTTCCTCATAGAAGTAGAACGAGCCTTCCTCGCCCTGCTCGTACTGGATGAACGGATAAGGTTTCAGGTCCTCCATGGTGATGACCTTCTTGGCGGCCAGCGGGTTGTTGCGCGAGATGAACACGTGCAGCGGCGCGCGGAAGAGCGGGTGGAATTCGAGGTGCTTCTCGCGCAGGAGCTTGCCGATCACGTCCTTGTTAAAATCGGACAGGTAGATGATGCCGATTTCGGACTGCATGTTGGCGACCTGGTTGATGATGTCGCGCGTGCGGGTCTCGCGGATGGTGAACTCGTATTCGTCGGACTTGATGGAGTTGATCATCTCCACGAACGCCTCGACGGCGAACATGTAGTGCTGGGTGGAGACCTGGCACAGCTGCTTGCGCGGTTTGGCATGCTTATAGCGCTCTTCGAGCAGGTCGGCCTGGTCGAGCACTTGGCGGGCGTAGGTCAGGAATTCCGCGCCGTCCACGGTCAGGGCGATGCCCTGCGAGGAGCGGGTGAAGATCTCGACGCCCAGCTCGTTCTCCAATTCCTTGACCGACGAGCTCAGGGCCGGCTGGGAGACGTACAGGGCATGGGGAGGCCTCGTTCATCGAGCCGCACTCGACGATTTTGACGATGTATTTCAGCTGCAGCAGTGTCATAAAGTCTATTTATATCGCTAGGGATAGTCGCCACACGGCCGGTCACCGTCGTCAAGGACGGGTCCATAGACTTCAACTGCCGCGATGCAACGTTTGGCGACTTACAGACGTACGCCGAGTTCTGCGAGCGATTCGCGTGCCTGCAACGCGTTCTCGAAGAGGATGCCGTGGATGCCGACCTCGTTGGCGCCGACGATGTTCTTGGCGGTGTCGTCGAAGAACACGCAGCGCTCGGCCGTGAGGCCGAAACGGGTCAGGGCCAGCTCGTAGATGTCGGCGTTCGGCTTGTGCATCTTCTCCACGCCGGAGACCACGGTGCCCTGCAACAGCTGTTCAAGGCGCGGGTACTTCTCGAAGGCCAGGTGGAAGGTCTCATGCGACCAGTTGGTCAGACCCCATACGCCGTAGCCGTGGGCCTTCAAATCCGCCAGCAGCTCGACCATGCCCGGAAGCGTGCGGGGCAGCGCGTCCGCGTAGTGGCCGATGTAGAACTTGAAGATGTCGGCGAGTTCCTGGCCTTGTTCGCGTACCACATCCGGGTAGATGTCCGCGAAATCCTCGCCGGTGTCCATGCGGTCCTCGTAGCGGAAGAAGCCGCAGGGGTCGTCGTCGGCGCAGATGCGTTCCACGATCTCATCGGGGAATCGGCCTTCCAGGCATGCGCGGGTGTTCCAGTCCAGCAGCACGCCGCAGAAGTCGAAAATCACGTCGGTGATGGGGGAGTTGGCCATGATGCTCCTTGTGTTGTTGGGGCCGTTGAGTGGGGTCTGCGATTTAGTATAGGGGGTTTCATACGTTGGCTCCCCTCTCTGAGGGGAGCCAACGTACGGAATCATGCGATGACGTCGGCGATGGCTTCGGGGATGGCGTGGGCCACGTCGCCGGCCACAATCGGGTGGCCGAGCGTCATGAAGCGCTGGCGATGCTCGCGGCCGATCAGTTCCGGCTCCTGCCAGCCTTGTTGCTCGGATTCGGAGGCGATCGCCGCCGCCAGGCCATGCAGGTAGGCGGCCGAGGCCACGGTCTCGCCCGTGGTGGCCACGTCATCCTGCTGGGCGAGCAGGGCGCCGGTCAGACCGGCCAGCACGTCGCCCGCGCCGGCGGTGCCCAGCCAGGCCGGTGCGCTACCCGACGCATAGACGTGGTCCTCATCCACCACGATGGTCACCGCGCCCTTCAACAATACGGTGGCGCCGGTGAGCTCGTGGGCACGCTTCGCGCTGGCCAACGGGTTCAACCGCACGTCGTCGGCGGTGTACGGCTCGTGCGAATCGGCATGCTCCGCGGTGCTGGCGGCGGTTTCGAACCGGTTGAGCAGTTTCGCCATCTCGCCGGCATGTGGCGTGATCACCACCTGGCCGGGCACACGCTCCGGCAGCAGGTCGAGTGCGCCGGCATCCACCACGATTGGCGGCATGTCGTAGGCGTCCTTGTTCTCATCCTCGCTGCCGAGCGCGTAATGCTTGAGCAATGCGGCGATGGTGTCCCGCTGCATATCGCCGTCGGTGCCCTCGACGCTAGCCTCGGGCACGCCGGACCCCACGACCCAGGACTGCACATGTCCCTTGCCGATCACGGCTTCCGGCAGTGCGGCGAGCACCATGTTCTGCGCGCGCTCCGGGCCCAGATACCGGACCATGCCGGTGTTCGCGCGGGCGGCGGCGCTGGCGGTGAGCACGGCGGCACCGGGGTAGCGCTGCGAGCCGGTCACCAGACCAACCACGCCCCGGGAGTATTTGGAATCCTCGAACCTGGGGAGACGGACCGCGTCGGACGCGAACGAATTATCCACCACCTCGACGTCCGGATCCTTGTCGTCGATATCGAATCCGAAATCGAGCAACTCGATACGGCCGCAGGCGAACGTGGCGGGCGGCAGCACCGCGCACGGCTTCATCGCGCCGAACGTGACCGTGACCGTGGCCGGAATGTACGGGCCGGGCAGAGAACCATCGTTCACACCGACGCCGGATGGCGTATCCACAGCAAGTACCAGCGGAAAATCGCCTGACGACTCACGGTTCGGCAGGGCGGGCTCATCGGGAGACTCGCCGTCGAGACCAAGGGCGGAGGCGAGTGCGGCGGGAATGCCGCGTAGCGAGCCTTGGATGCCGATGCCGGTCATCGCGTCGATGATCAGATGCGATTTCCTGGCCACGGCGATGGCGGTCTGCAGTCGCTCGCCGGCCTCACCGGCGGAAAACCCGGACGCGCAACCGGGAATATCAGCCGCGGGATCAAGCACCAGCACCTTGCCTCCGGCGCGCACGAGCGCGGCGAATCCGGCCTCATGCAGCGACCGGCCCACGGCGATGGCAGTGACGTTCGCGCCCTCCTGGGCCAGCGCGGCGGCCGCGAACAGACCATCGCCACCATTGTCTCCGGCCCCGGCCAGCAGCACGATCGACGTGTCCTCCAGCGCCAGATCCTCGTCGTCCAGCATACCGGCCGCCATGTGGGCCGCGGCCTGGGCGGCCATGCGCATCAGCGGCACGCCTTTGTCCAGCAGAGGTCGCTCCATGGCCCGGACCGTATCGGAGTCATAGGCGCTGTGCAGCAGCAGTTCGCGATGATCGGCGTCTTCGGTGTATTCCATGGTAACCCCTTTCTTGTGTTTGTTACTTGCGGCCCGTGTTTACAGGCCGTACACCTCGTGGGCGAACTTTTCGAGCACGGGGATCGAACGCTTGACTTTCTCGGTGTCGATGCAGTAGGCCATGCGGAAGTAGCCGGGCACGCCGAAGCTGTCGGACGGCACGAGAATCAGGTCGTAATCCTTGGCCTTCATGCAGAACGCCACGGCGTCGTCCTCTAACGCCTTGGGGAAGATGTAGAACGTGCCGCCGGGGCGCACCACGTCGAAGCCGATGCCGGTGAGCGCATCGTAGAGCAGGTTCATGTTCGTCTCGTAGACGTTGAGGTCGGCGGTCTGGTCGATGACTTTGGCTACGCCCAGCTGGATCGAGCTCGGCGGGCAGTTGTGGCCGGTGCCGCGCGAGATTTGGCCCATCATCGGCACGAGCAGGTCGGCGTCGGTGGCTGCGGGGTTCACCGCGACGTAGCCGATGCGTTCGCCCGGCAGGCTCAGCGACTTCGACCACGAGTAGCAGGTCAGCGAGTTCGCATAGAAGCTGGCCGGGTAGGGCTGGGTGGCTCCGTCGAACACGATTTCGCGGTAAGGTTCGTCGCTGATCAGGAAGATGTCGTGGCCGTACTCGGCCTGCTTGGCGGTCAGGATCGCGGCCAGACGCTTGAGCGTGTCCGCCGAATACACCGCGCCGGACGGGTTGTTCGGGGTGTTGATAAGCACGACCTGCACGTTCGGGTTAAGCGCAGCCTCGAACGCCTCGAAGTTGATCTGGAAGTTCTCGGTGTCGGCCGGCACGATGGTCAGCTTGGCGCCGGTGCCCTTGACGTACGGCTGGTATTCGGGGAAGTAGGGGGCGAAGGTGATGATCTCGTCGCCCGGCTTGGTCACCGCACGCATCGCGTGGGACAGCGCGCCCGCCGCGCCCGTGGTCGGGAAGATGTGGTTGCCGGTGTATGCCATGCCGAAACGTTCGTTGAGGTTTTCGGCGATCGCGTCCTTGACGGATGGGATACCGAGCGAGGGGGAGTAGCCGTGGATGGCCACCGGATCGCCGTTTTCGTAGAGGTCGACCATGGCGTCGGTGAAGGATTTCGGAGCCGGCACCGAGGGATTGCCAAGGCTGTAATCGAACACGTTCTGGTAGCCGATTTCGGCACCGCGGCTCGTGGCGTACTCGCTCAGCTCGCGAATCACGGACTTGCCGCCAAGCATGGCCTTGTATTCCTCATTGATCATGGCATTCTCCTCGTATATACGTACTGATGCTTATCCCACTACTACCACCATGTTCCGTTTTGTGCCATCTGCCGCGCCGGACACACCCATCGAACATGTGTTCGAATTTGGTCGTGTGTTCGAGTATTCTTGGGGCAGGCTTTGATACGTGCGGTGTGATGCACGTGGAAAACAGCGAGACGGAAGGCGGGGATTGTGGCGGCAGCGCAGACTGGCACAAAGCGCGCAACTGGCGGAGCGGGCGCGAAAACCGGCAAGGGCAAGAACGGTGAGGTCATCGTCGAAAAGGTGATGACCAGCGACTCCTTCCTGAGCCGGGAGATCAAAAAGGCGCCGCTGATCGAACACGATGGTTCGCTGGTAGCTGATATCTCGCACATCCCGAACGATCTCAAGATCACGATTCAGGGTGCGCGCGAACACAACCTCAAGAACGTCGACCTGGCGATTCCGCGCAATCGCATGGTCGTGTTCACAGGCCTGTCCGGTTCGGGCAAATCCTCGCTCGCGTTTGACACCCTGTTCGCCGAAGGCCAGCGACGCTACGTCGAATCCCTATCCGCCTACGCCCGCCAGTTCCTGGGTCAGATGGACAAGCCCGACGTTGACTTCATCGAGGGCCTGAGCCCGGCCGTCTCCATCGACCAGAAGACCACCAACCGCAACCCGCGTTCTACCGTCGGCACCATCACCGAAATCTACGATTACCTGCGACTGCTCTTCGCCCGCACCGGCATCCCTCACTGCCCTGAATGCGGCGAGCCCGTCGCCTCCCAGACCCCGCAGCAGATCGTCGACACACTGCTCGGCTACCCGGAGCGCACGCGATTCCAGATTCTCGCGCCCGTGGTCAAGGGCCGCAAGGGCGAGTTCGTGGATATGATCGAGCTGCTGCGCTCCGACGGCTACGCCCGCGCGCTCATCGACGGCGAGATGACGCAGCTGTCCGACGACATCAAACTCACCAAGCAGAAGAAGCACACCATCGAGGTCGTGGTCGACCGACTCGTGGTCAAGGACGGCATCCGCCAACGCCTGACCGACTCGGTGGAAACCGCCCTCAAGCTCGCCAACGGCAGCATCGTCATCGACTTCGTGGACGAGGAGGAAGGCAGCCCGGCCCGCCGCCAGCCGTTCTCCGAACACCGCAGCTGCCCGAACGGGCACACGCTCGAACTCGACGAGGTCGAGCCGCGCACCTTCTCCTTCAACGCCCCCTACGGTGCCTGCCCCGCCTGCACCGGTCTCGGCTTCAAACTGGAAATCGACCCGGACCTCATCATCTCCGACCCGGACAAGTCACTGGCCGACGGCGTCATCGAACCGTGGAGCGGCACCAAGATGACCTCCCAGTACTACGGCCACATCCTCGAAGGTCTGGCCAAGGAAATGGGCTTCTCCATGAAGACCCCTTGGAAGGGCCTGCCGGACGACGTCAAGCACGACATCCTCTACGGCCACGACTTCAAGGTCAACGTCTCCTACCGCAATCGCTGGGGACGCCTGCGCGAATACTCCACCGGCTTCGAAGGCGTGATCCGCACGCTCATGCGACGCCACGACGAAACCGATTCGCAGTCCATGCGCGAATACTACGAGTCGTACATGCGCGAAGTGCCCTGCCAGGTCTGCCACGGACGCCGTCTGAAGCCCGAAGTGCTCGCTGTCACTGTGGACGGAAAATCCATCTTCGACGTGTGCGACATGCCCGTCGTACGCGAACTCGCCTGGATCAACGGCCTGAAACTCGAAGGCTCGGCACAGCTGATCGCCGGCGAAGTGCTCAAGGAGATCAAGGCCCGACTCGGCTTCCTGAACGACGTCGGCCTCGACTACCTGACCCTCTCGCGCGCGGCCGCCACCCTGTCCGGCGGAGAAGCGCAGCGCATCCGACTCGCCACGCAGATCGGCTCCGGTCTGGTCGGCGTCATGTACGTGCTCGACGAGCCGTCCATCGGCCTGCACCAGCGTGACAACGAACGCCTCATCGAAACCCTGCACCACCTGCGCGATCTCGGCAACACGCTGATTGTCGTCGAACACGACGAGGACACGATACGCCGCGCCGACTGGGTGGTCGACATCGGCCCCGGCGCCGGCGAACACGGCGGCGAAGTCATCTACTCCGGCCCCGCCAAGCACCTCATAGAAGCCAAGCGCTCCATCACCGGCGACTACATCGCCCACCGGCGAGAGATCGCCGTGCCCGCCAAGCGCCGCAAGATCCACAAGACCCAGGTGCTCAAAGTCGTGGGTGCCCGCGAGAACAACCTCAAGAACATCGACGTGAGCTTCCCGCTCGGCGTGCTCACCGTGGTCACCGGCGTCTCCGGCTCCGGCAAATCCTCGCTGGTCAACACGATCCTCTACCCGGTGCTCGCCGACAAGCTCAACGGTGCACGCATCGTACCCGGCCGCCACACGCGCGTGGAAGGCGTGGACCAGGTGCGCAAGGTGATCCACGTCGACCAGAACCCGATCGGCCGCACGCCGCGATCCAACCCCGCCACCTACACCGGTGTGTGGGACAAGATCCGCACCCTGTTCGCCAAGACTCCCGAAGCCCAGGTGCGCGGCTACGGCCCCGGCCGCTTCAGTTTCAACGTCAAAGGCGGCCGATGCGAGGCCTGCCACGGCGACGGCACGCTGAAGATCGAAATGAACTTCCTGCCCGACGTCTACGTGGACTGCGAGGTCTGCCACGGCAAACGATACAACCGCGAGACCCTTGAAGTCACGTACAACGGCAAGACCGTGGCCGACATCCTCAACATGCCCATCGAGGAGGCCGCCGACTTCTTCAAGGCGTACACCGGCATCTCCCGATACCTGAAGACCCTCGTGGACGTCGGCCTCGGCTACATCCGACTCGGCCAGCCCGCACCCACCCTGTCCGGCGGCGAATCGCAGCGCGTCAAGCTTGCCACCGAGCTGCAGCGCCGATCCGACGGCAAAACCGTGTACATCCTCGACGAGCCGACCACCGGCCTGCACTTCGAAGACGTGAACAAGCTGCTCAAGGTGCTGCAGTCCCTGGTGGACAAGGGCAATACGGTCATCGTCATCGAACATAATCTGGATGTGATCAAGGAGGCCGACTGGCTGATCGATCTCGGTCCGGAGGGTGGCGACGGAGGCGGCACCATCGTCACGCAGGGCACGCCCGAACAGGTTGCCGAATGCGAAGCCTCATGGACCGGCAAGTTCCTGAAACCCATGCTTTAGCCTTCCATTGCAGCTGACCTCGGGTGGGTTGGGGTGTGTGTTGCTGGACACGCTCCGGGCCGCTCAGGCCAAGTCTTTACGGTCCAGCAACACACACCCCAACCCACCCAATCCCTGATGATTGGCTTAATAGCGAGGAGGATTATGACGAACGATATTGAGCGGCATAGTCCGGATGAGTGGCGGAAGACTGCGGCGGCGTTAATGTCGGAAAGCGTAGCTGTGGGTGCCGGGGAAACGACGGCGAAGGTGAATGCGAATGGGGCACCTTTGCTGGGGGATTCTCGCGACCTGTTCCGACCCAAGACCTCGGATATTCCCGCCAAACCCGGTGTGTACAAATGGCGCGACGGGGAAGGGCGCGTCATTTATGTGGGCAAGGCAAAGAACCTGCGCAACAGGCTCACCAATTATTTCCAGCCGCTGTATCTGCTGCATCCGCGCACGCAGACCATGGTGCTGACCGCACGCAGTCTGGAGTGGACGGTCGTCGCCACCGAACTGGAATCACTGACGTTGGAATACACGTGGATCAAGGAATTCGACCCACGGTTCAACGTGCAGTTCCGCGACGACAAGACCTATCCGTATCTCGCGGTCAGCACGGGGGAGCGAATTCCGCGCGTGTGGGTCACGCGGTCGCGCAAACGGCGGGATACCCGGTATTTCGGCCCCTATGCCAAAGTGTGGGAATTGCGGCACAGTCTTGACCGGTTGCTGCGCACGTTCCCGGTACGCACCTGCACCACCAACGTGTTCCATAAGGCGCAACTGACCGGACGGCCATGCCTGTTCGCTTCCATCGGCAAATGCTCCGCACCCTGCGTGAACCGCATTGAAGCGGACGAACACCGGAGGCTGTGCGAACAGCTGGTCGGCGTGATGACCGGACGACTCGGACGGCCATACATCGCCCAGTTGACCCGCGACATGAAAGAGGCCAGCGCCGAACTCGAATTCGAGAAAGCCGCCCGACTGCGCGACCAGATCCAAATGCTGGAAACCGTGGTGCAACAGAACGCCGTCGTCTTCGACCAGGATGTGGACGCGGACGTGTTCGGCTTCGCCAGCGACGAGCTCGAAGCCTCCGTGCACGCTTTTTATGTGCGCGCCGGCTCGATTCGCGGCGAACGCAACTGGAGCGTCGAACGAGTTGAGGACATCGATGACGCCGACTTGATGGCCGACCTTCTGGTGCAGGTGTATTCGGACGCCGCCGGGGACAATCGCCCCCAGTCGGCCGCGACCATCTCCACTAATCGCGAGGCCATCGGCTCCACGCAAACCATCACGGCCACGGACGCTGTGGCACGCGCCCAGGCCACCCGAGAACGCAACACCCGTCAGGAGACCACCGGGCGCGCGGACCTGCTGGCACCCATCGCACCGGTACCGCGCGAAATCATCGTGCCCGTCGAACCGGCCCGCCGTGAGGAACTCGAAGGCTGGCTGACCAATCTGCGCGGGGGAGCGGTGACCATCCGTGTGGCCTCGCGAGGCGACAAGAAGCAGCTTATGGACCGCGCCAACGAGAACGCCAGCCAAGCACTGCAACGCAGCAAGATGAGCCGCATCTCCGACATGGGCGCACGCACCCAGGCCATGAACGATGTGGCCAAGGCATTGGGACTCGCGGAAGCCCCGCTGCGCATCGAATGCTACGACATTTCGAACACTGTGGGCGGTGCCTTCCAGGTGGCCTCCATGGTGGTGTTCGAAGACGCGATCGCCAAGAAATCCGAATACCGACGCTTCGCCATCCGAGGCAAGGACGGCAAAGGCGCGGTGGATGATCTGTCCGCGCTTTACGAGACGCTCACCCGCCGCTTCAAGCACGGCAACATCGCCGGCGACTCCGGCGAAAGCATCGACGCGGAACAGCGTGTGGCCTCGGCCGCCGGCAAGATGACCACTGCCGTGGCGGCGGAGACAATCGCTGCGAACGGTAACGACAATGGTGAGGGCGGTTCCGACATCAGTGGCAAGGGGCACGCGGTGCCGGTCGGAGTGCAGAACGATGCGCGGGAGTCCCCGCCCGACATCGTCCAGCAGAACACAAACCGGCATCACTTTGCCTACAAGCCGAACCTGGTGGTGGTCGATGGCGGCAAGCCGCAGGTCATGGCCGCCGCCAAGGCGCTTGAGGACTGTGACGTGAACGACGTGGCCGTCTGCGGACTGGCCAAACGCTTGGAAGAGGTGTGGGTGCCGGACGACGACTATCCGATCATCCTCAAACGCCAGTCCGAAGGCATGTATCTGCTGCAGCGTGTACGCGACGAATCCCACCGCTTCGCCATCACCTACCACCGCCAGCAGCGGCGCAAAGGCGCCCTGCGCAGCGCGCTCGACGAGATTCCCGGCATCGGCGAAAGCTACCAGAAGCGGCTGCTCAACCACTTCGGCTCGGTCAAAGCCATGCGCGAAGCCAGTGTCGAGGACTTCGAGAAGGTCAAAGGCATCGGCCACGCCAAAGCCGAAGCGCTGTACAACGCGCTGCACGAGCAGTGAGCCGGCCCGGTCCAGCAGCCCAGAGTAAATTTTCGGTTGCGGGGCCTGTGGTTGACATATTCGAAGCAAAGTGTCGGCTAGCATGGGAACAGACATCAAGGAGGGGATATGGCCAATCATCGTTGCGCTGTACTCGGCAAACCCGTCGCACACTCATTGTCACCCGTGCTTCACAACGCGGCCTACCGTTCGCTGAAACTCGACGATTGGCTGTACGACAAGCACGAGGTGGGGGAAGACGACCTCGACGCTTTCCTCAAAGGCCTTGACTCGACGTGGGCTGGCCTGAGCCTGACCATGCCGTTGAAGAAGACCATCCAACCGTACGGTGTTCCGGAAAATTTGTGGGCCAAGGAACTGAAGGTGGCGAATACCGCGGTATTCGACTGGAGCGTGGCTGCCGATGATTCCGCTTGGCCGAACGGCAAGCCGGGCATCAAGCTATACAACACCGATGTCATCGGCATCCAACTCGCCTTCGACCATGCCAATCGCGAACTCGGCGAACACCACACCGCGTCGAGAAGCGGCACCGCGCTGATCATCGGCAATGGCAACACCGCCACTTCGGCGTTGGCCGCATGCTGCATGATGCCCGAAATCGGCCATATCGTCGTCGCCGCCCGTCACCCCGGAAAAAACACCGGGCTTAAACCAGTGGCCGAAAAGTTCGTCAACGTGCATAACCCGTACAACGAAATCGAATTAGGCGACGATCAGGCCCTGCTTGAGGCAGCCCGCAACGCCACCTATGTCATCAACACGATTCCCGGACACGCGGCCGACAACGTCGCGGATGCCCTCGCCAATGCCGGAACCGAGCCATTCTCCGGACTGCTGTTGGACGTGATCTACGATCCACGCCCCACCAAGCTCATGGAAGCCTGGCGCGCTCATGGCGGTCACGCCATCGGCGGCGAAGAAATGCTGCTGTACCAAGCTCTCGTACAGGTATTGCTGATGACCGGTATCTGGGATGACGACCCGCCCAGCGATGCCGACCAGCGTCTGCAGGACACCACCACCGAAGACGACCAGCTGGAGATCGCGATGCGCAAAGCTCTTGAGGAGGCGCTGTAATGAATCAACAGACAACGAACCGCGATACTGGCGAGGCGGCCGCCACGAATGCGCCGGCGAATTCCGCGACATCCACATCGACTCCGGACAACCAGCCGACCCCGCTTGATGCCTTCGAAGTGCTGCTCATCACCGGTATGTCCGGCGCAGGCCGCTCTCATGCCGCTGACTGCGTGGAAGACATGGGATGGTATGTGGTCGACAACCTGCCTCCCAAACTGCTTATCCCGCTTGTCGACATGATGACCACCTCCGGTTCCGGATCGGAGTCAGGCGTCCACAAGCTTGCCGCCGTCATCGACGTGCGCTCCAGCTATTTCGACGAGCTGGCCGCCGTGCTCGGCCATCTGGATGATCTCGGCGTCAAAACCCGTATTCTGTTCCTCGACGCCAGCAACGAGGTGCTCATCAAGCGCTACGAATCCGTGCGCCGCCCGCACCCGCTGCAGCACGGCAACCGACTGATCGACGGCATCCTTGAGGAACGTCACCTGCTGGAAGACCTCAAGGAACGAGCCGACTGGGTCATCGACACCAGCTCCCTGAGCATCCACCAGCTGTCCACCAAACTCTACGAGGCGATGCTCGGCTCCGGCCCACCACCGTGGCAGTACACATCTTCAGCTTCGGCTTCAAATACGGTATGCCCATCGACGCCGATTTCGTGGCCGACGTGCGTTTTCTGCCCAACCCGTTCTGGGTGCCCAGCCTGCGCGAGCTTACCGGGCACGACAAGCCGGTCGCCGACTACGTGCTTTCCAGCAAGGGAGCCAAGGAATTTCTCGACGCTTATGAGAAAGCTATCGAGATTGCGTTGGAAGGATACGCCCAGGAAGACAAGCACTACGTAACCATCGCCGTCGGCTGCACCGGTGGTCAGCACCGGTCGGTGGCGATGAGCGAAGAGCTGGCTCGCCGCTTACGCGCACATGGGCTCAACGTAACCGTTTCCGCGAGAGAACAGCACAAGCGTCACTCATCGTAAGCAGGCGTCGAGCGGTCATCGGGCAAGCGTTCGGTGACCACACTGCGAGAAAGCAGAGCCCATAATACGTATCAAACGGGTTCGCTTGTCCACCAGATTAGGTATCACAGAAAGCCGATGGCTTCCGACCGTGTGACAGCAGATAACGGCACGAAGCGCCTGAAGCATTGAGAAGAACGGGACTGTAGGAGGTAGATCTTGGCTCTTCTGGACGATGTCAAAAGCGAGTTGGCAGCCTTTGAAGGCGATTCGCCAGCCGCGATCAAGGCCCAAGCTGCGGCCATGATCCGTTTTGGCGGCGGTCTTCGACCGGTACAGAATACATACGTTATCCAAGCCGTATTCACCTCGCTTGACGTTGCAGAATGGCTGAAGAACACGTTGAGGAACACGTTCGGGCACGAAGCCGAGGTCAATCACCTCACACGTCAGACCCCGAACGGCCCTGTCGAGACCTATGTGGTGCTCGTCACCCGCAACGTAGTGGCCTTGGCTTTGCAGACCGGACTGGTCGACCGCCGCAAGCAGCAGGTCCGTGGACTGCCGTCTGAAGTGGTCAACGGATCCATCGCCCAAATCAAAGCGGCATGGCGCGGCGCCTTCATGGCCCGTGGCTTCCTGTCCGATCCCGGTAAGGCCAGCTTCCTGGAAATCGCTTGCCCCACGGAAGAGGCCGCCATGGCCCTGTGTGGCGTGGCCCGTCGTCTAGGCATCCAGGCCAAGCATCGCACGCTGCGTAGCTCCGAGCGCGTGACACTCAAGGATCCCGACGCCATCGAACGCATGCTCAAGCTCATGGGCGCCACCCGTTCGGCCCGCGAATGGACCGGCAAGCGCTCCGACGGCGAGGCCCGCGGCAAGGCCAACCGTCTGGCCAACTTCGATGACGCCAATATGCGCCGTTCCGCCAAGGCCGCCGCCGAAGCCAGCGAAAAAGTGCAGCATGCTTTCGAAGTACTCGGCGATAACATTCCGGACAACCTCCGTCAGGCCGGCCAGCTGCGCATCGATCACGTGGACAAGAGCCTCGAGGAGCTCGGCAAGATCGCCGAACCGCAAATCACCAAGGATGCGATTGCCGGCCGAATTCGCCGACTGCTTCAACTTGCCGAGAAGACGGAGAAGGCTCGCGCAGCCGAAGGCAAGTAACCCGACAATCCGATTTGCCGTGCCTATTCGGCAAAACGCGACAACGATGTGACAAAACACCGCATTCAGTCAGTAGACGAATGCGGTGTTTTGTTCCGGAATGCCTGTAATATGCAAAGTGGCAAAATTGGCCACTTTGACGTGCGATTCGTCAAGGAAAGGATATTCATGAAGACACTCAAGGACCTTGGAGATCTCAAGGGCAAGCGCGTTCTGGTTCGCGCTGATTTCAATGTTCCGCTGGACGGCACCACCATCACCGATGACGGTCGAATCAAGGCTGCTCTGCCGACCATCAAGACCCTGCGCGAAGAAGGCGCCAAGGTCATCCTCATGGCCCACCTTGGCCGCCCGAAAGGCAAGGTCGTTCCTGAGCTGAGCCTGGCCCCGGTTGCCGCCCGCCTCGGCGAGCTGCTCGGCACCAACGTGCCGCTGGCCAAGGACACCTACGGCGAGGACGCTCAGGCCAAGGTCGCCGCCATGAACGATGGCGACGTTGTGCTGCTTGAGAACGTTCGTTTCAACCCGGAGGAGACCTCTAAGGACGCCGACGAACGCGCCGCTTACGCCAAGAAGATCGCCGCCCTCGGCGAGGCCTTCGTTTCCGATGGCTTCGGCGTGGTCCACCGCGCTCAGGGCTCCAACTACGACGTTGCCGCCGATCTGCCGGCCGCCGCAGGCCTGCTGGTCGAGAAGGAAGTCAAGGCCTTGTCCAAGGCCACCGAGAACCCGGAGCGTCCGTTCACCGTGGTGCTTGGCGGTTCCAAGGTCTCCGACAAGCTCGGCGTCATCGAGAACCTGCTCGACAAGGCCAACCGTCTGGTCATCGGCGGTGGCATGGTGTTCACCTTCCTCAAGGCCAAGGGCTACGAGGTCGGCACCTCCCTGCTTGAAGAGGACCAGCTTGAGAAGGTCAAGGGCTACATCGAGACCGCCGAGAAGAACGGCGTTGAGCTCGTGCTGCCGACCGACGTCGTCGTGAACGCCGGCTTCCCGGCCGGTGACACCCCGGTTGCTCCGGAAGTCGTTGCCGCCGACGCCATCCCGGCCGACAAGATGGGTCTGGACATCGGCCCGGAGTCCCAGAAGCTCTTCCACGACAAGATCGTCGACTCCAAGACCGTCGTGTGGAACGGCCCGATGGGCGTGTTCGAGGTTCCTGAGTTCGCCGCCGGCACCAAGGCCGTGGCCCAGGGTCTGGTCGACGCCACCGCAGCCGGTGCGTTCACCATCGTCGGTGGCGGCGACTCCGCCTCCGCCGTGCGCAACCTCGGCTTCCCGGAGGACGGCTTCTCCCACATCTCCACCGGTGGTGGCGCTTCCCTCGAGTTCCTCGAAGGCAAGGAGCTCCCTGGCCTGAAGGTGCTTGAGTAATCCATTTTCTAGCTCCCCTCCTTGAGGGGAGCTACGTTTTTTTTGAGAAGGGAAACATATGGCGTCCAAACGCATTCCGTTGGTGGCCGGCAACTGGAAGATGAATTTCGACCATCTTGAAGCCACTTACTTCGTGCAGAAGCTGGTATGGCTGTTGCGTGACGCTCACTTCGACTTTAAACGCTGCGAAGTCGCGCTTTTCCCCTCGTTCACGTCATTGCGCAGCGTGCAGGTGCTGGTCGAAGCCGACAAGCTCCATGTCGCCTACGGCGCACAATCCGTTTCCGTGACCACCCAAGGTGCCTTCACCGGCGATGTGTCCGCGGACATGATCGCCCATCTTGGCTGCTCATACGTCATCGTCGGCCACTCCGAACGCCGCAAATACCATCCTGAAGATGACGCCAATATCGTCGATCAGGTACGTGCCGTGCTCGCCGCCGGCATGCAGCCGATTTTGTGCGTCGGCGAAAGCTTCGAGGAACGACGTCAAGGCATTGAACTCGATTTCGCCGTGGGCCAGGTACGAGACGTCACCCGCGATCTCAACGAAGAACAAGCCGCCAAACTCATCGTGGCCTACGAACCTGTCTGGGCCATTGGCACCGGCATGGTGGCCACTCCGCAATCCGCCCAGGATGCCGCAAACGCCATCCGCAACGATTTGAAGACCACTTTTGGCACGAAGGTATCCGATAGCGTACGTATCCTGTACGGCGGATCGGTCACCTCGAAAAATGTGGCGGAACTCATTTCCCAGCCCGACGTTGACGGCTTCCTGATCGGAGGGGCGGCCCTGGACGTTGAGGAACTCGCCAAAATCGCTCGACTGGCACTGAAATCCACGAAATCACGGAACTAATACCACGGTTTTCCCGTGTGTGCGCTATGCTGGTCAACAGTCCAATCAATCCGGAGGTACCCTGTGACCGCTCTTAAGATCACGCTGCAAGTCATCGTCGTGCTGCTCAGCTTCGTGCTGACCCTGCTCATCCTTATGCACAAGGGCAAGGGCGGCGGTTTGTCCGACATGTTCGGCGGCGGTCTGACCCAGAACGCCGGTACTTCCGGTGTCGCCGAAAAGAACCTGAACCGTTGGACCGTTATCATCGCTCTGGTGTGGGTGGCCTTGATCATCGGCCTCGACATGATGACCAAGTTCAACCTCGGCTGATCGGCTTGCACGCCATATAGACTTGTCGCTCGCGACCCATGACCGTTACCGTCGGTCATGGGTCGTATGCGTTCTATCGAGTATTACGAAAGGACATCACCATGGTCACTATGAACCGCAACAAAGTCGTTATCGTCGGCACCGGCCGGGTCGGTGCCACCGCCGCCTTCGGCATCGTCACGCACGGCCTGTGCAATGAGCTTGTGCTCATCGACTGTTCCGCCGCCAAGGCCCTGGGGGAGGCCCGCGACCTCGATGATGGCAGCGAATTCCAGGACCGCCACGTCAAGGTGCGCGCCGGCGACTACGCCGACTGCAAGGATGCGGACATCGTCGTCATCACCGTGGGCCGCAAGCCGCCGGCCAACTCCAACCGCATGGCCGAACTCGGCTTCACCGTGGGTCTTGTGGGCGAAGTGGTCGACAACGTCATGGCCTCCGGTTTTGACGGCGTGATCGTCATGGTCTCCAACCCGGTCGACGTGATGGCTTGGTATGCCTGGAAACGTTCCGGTCTGCCTCGCACCCAGGTGCTCGGTACCGGCACCGCGCTCGACACCTCGCGTCTCAAGACCATCATCGGCGAAGAGACCGGCCTCGACCCGCGCAACGTGGGCGGCTTCGTGATGGGCGAGCACGGCGACTCCCAGTTCACCGCATGGTCCACCGTCTCGCTCGGCGGCAAGCCATTCGCCCGCTTCCTGGCCGACAACCAAGACCGTTTCGCCTCTGTGTCCACCACCGAAATCGAAGAGAAGACCCGCACCCGTGGCAATGAGATCGTCGCGGCCAAGGGCGGCACCAACTTCGGCATCGCCTCCACCGTGGCCGGCATCGTACAGACCATCCTGTGGGACGAACGCCGCATCGTGCCCGTCTCCACCCTGTTGGACGGCGAATACGGCGAACATGACGTGTTCCTCGGCGTCCCCACTGAACTGCGCGCCAATGGTGCCAACGAGATCGTCGAACTCGATCTGAGCGAGGACGAGCGGGCCAAACTGCACCATTCCGCCGAACTCGTGCGTGAACACTGCGAGGGGCTGCTGTGATTCTCGACGCCATCACGCCGAAACAACCCCGACTGCTGGTCGCCGACCTCGACGGCACGTTGCTGCACGACGCCGAGGTATTCGAGGACCGGTTCATCACCCAGCGCAGCATCGACACCATCAACCGCGCGCACGATGCCGGAATGCAATTCGCCATCGCCACCGCGCGGCCGGTGAGTACCGGTCTCCAGTTCGCCGAAAAACTGCCGGTGGACGCCGTAATCTATCTGAACGGCGCCCTCATCGATTTCGACCCGGCCCACTCCGACTTCGACCTGCTCACCTCAGGTGCCACGCCGGCCGATGAGAACCATTTGATCAAGATTGGCTTCTCCTCACGGCGTGCCTGCGAAGTCTGTCTGTTCCTGCTCGATCGCATGCCCGGCCTGAAGCTCGGCATCGTGATGAACGACGTGCGCTACACCAACTTCGATGTGCGCGTGTATTGGAAAACTCAGGCCTTCCAATACACGAACTTCCACGACGTGCCCGAAGGCGTGGCGGACAAGATCACCATCTTCCCCGAGCCTGAACAGTGGAACGAGCTGCGTGCGCTGATTCCGCCGGACTTCGACATCTCCATCAGCGAAGGCGTGATGTGGATGCTCATGAACCCGCAGGCCAACAAGGAGCACGCGCTGCACCTGCTGTGCGAGCGACTGGACGTGCCGCTTGAACAGACAGCCGCCTTCGGCGACGACCTCATCGATATCAACATGATGAGCGAATCCGGCCGGGGCGTGGCCGTGGCCAACGCGAACCCCAAGGTGTTGTCCATCGCCGACGAGATCTGCCCGTCCAACAACGAGGACGGCGTCGCCCAATGGATTGAAGCGCAGTTGGGCTGAACCGGTCGAGACTCGAGAACACGCCAAAATTGAACTTGTGTTGAACCGGGGGTATGCTTTGAACCGTTGTTCAAAAGATAAATTGAACTCCCGGTTGGAGGCATAAGGATATGAGCGTATCGGTGTTTGCGGAACGTCTGCGCAATGCGATGAACAGCAGGGGACTGAAGCAGGTCGATTTGGTGCACGCCGCCGAACATCGTGGTGTAAAGATGGGCAAGAGCCACATCAGCCAATACGTGGCCGGCAAGACCATGCCCCGCGAGGACGTGCTCGAATTCCTGGCCAGCGAACTGGACGTCGACATGAACTGGCTGCGCGGCGAGGAATCCACCACGCAATTGAACTCGGACGCCTCCAACAGCGTCACGGGACGGCGAACACGCCGCCACACCGCTTGCCACGGGTGCCTCCAAGCCCCAGACGGACAGCGAGATTCCCGTGGGCCGCCGCCGCACCTTCGGCAAATCGCACAAGCTCGACAACGTGCTCTACGACGTGCGCGGCCCGGTCGCCGACGAGGCGATGCGCATGGAGGGCCAACGGCACCCACATCCTGAAATTGAACATCGGCAAACCCGGCACCCTTCGGCTTCCGCACGCCGGACGAAGTCGTCTACGACATGGCCCACCAGCTCACCGACACCGAAGGCTACTCGCCGTCCAAGGGCCTGTTCTCCGCGCGCAAGGCCATCATGCAGTACGCGCAGCTGAAGAACATCCCGAACGTCACCATCGACGACATCTACACCGGCAACGGCGTCAGCGAGCTCATCAACCTGTCCATGTCCGCGCTACTCGACACCGGCGACGAAGTGCTCGTGCCATCCCCGGACTACCCGCTGTGGACCGCCTGCGTGAACCTAGCCGGCGGCACCGCCGTGCACTACCTGTGCGACGAACAGTCCGAATGGTATCCGGACATCGACGACATCCGCTCCAAGATCACCAGCAACACCAAGGCGATTGTCATCATCAACCCGAACAACCCCACCGGCGCACTTTACCCAAAGGAAGTGCTCCAGCAGATCGTCGACATCGCGCGCGAACACCAGCTCATCATCTTCTCCGACGAAATCTACGATCGCCTCGTCATGGACGGCCTGCAGCACATCTCCATCGCCTCGATGGCCCCGGACCTGTTCTGCGTGACCTTCTCCGGCCTGTCGAAATCGCACATGATCGCCGGCTACCGCATCGGCTGGATGATCCTGTCCGGCAACAAGCGCATTGCCAAGGACTACATCGAGGGCCTCAACATGCTCGCCAACATGCGCATGTGTTCGAACGTGCCCGCCCAGTCCGTGGTGCAGACCGCGCTCGGCGGCCACCAGAGCGTCAACGACTACATCGTGCCGGGCGGCCGCGTGCACGACCAGCGCGACCTCGTCTACGACATGCTCAACCAGATCCCCGGCATCACCGCCGTCAAGCCGAAGGCCGCGTTCTACATCTTCCCGAAGATCGACGTCAAACGCTTCAACATCCACTCGGACGAGCAGTTCGCGCTCGACCTGCTGCATGACAAGCATATCCTCATCAGCCACGGCGGCGCGTTCAACTGGCATCGCCCCGACCACTTCCGCGTGGTGTACCTGCCGCGCATGGGCATGCTGCGCGAAACCATGGGGGAGATCTCCGACTTCTTCAGCTACTACTGGCAGAGCTGATCCTTGGTACAGGCGAACACGATCGATGCCGGGCTGGGCACCAAACCGGTGCCCCGTCTGGCCCTGACCATGTCGGTCCCCACCATCGTGGCGCAGGCGGCGAACGCCTCGTACACGATCATCGACCGACTGTTCATCGGGCACATCCCCGAAGTGGGCAACGCGGCGATGACCGGCGTGGGCATCTGCTTCCCGATTCTGCTGGCCGTCACCGCCTTCGCCTCGCTGATCGGCGCAGGCGGCGCGCCGCGCGCCTCCATTGAACTTGGGCGCGGCAACTTCAAGAAAGCCGAACGCATCCTCGGCACCAGCGCCGCGTTCCTCATCGCCATAGCCCTGACCCTCACCGTGCTGCTGCAGTTGGCGAAACGGCCGATTCTCTACGCCTTCGGCGCCAGCGATGCGACCATCGAATATGCGGTCGACTTCATCACCATCTACCTGATCGGCACCGTATTCGTGCAACTCACGCTCGGACTCAACAACTTCATTTCGGCGCAGGGCAAAACCACTGTGGCCATGGTCTCCGTACTCATCGGCACCGGCATATCCATCCTTCTTGACCCCGTGTTCATTTTCGTGTTCGGATGGGGCGTCAGGGGAGCGGCCGCCGCGAACGTGCTCGCCCAACTGGTCTCGACCATATGGATCGTACTGTTCCTCTCCTCCGGGCGCAGCGCGATTCGCCTGCGGCCGTTGAACATCCGGTTCGATCGGATCATCATCCCCGTGCTGGCGCTCGGTCTGGCACCCTTCATCATGCAGATCACCGAATGCCTGATCAACGTGGTGTTCAACGTGGGGCTGCAACGCTACGGCGGCGACGATTACGTCACGTCGATCACCATCATCACTTCGCTGATGCAGATCGTGAGCGTCCTGACCAGCGGCTTCCAGCAAGGCATCCAGCCGATCATCGGGTTCAACTTCGGTGCCCGGCATATGGAGCGCGTCCGCCAGGCGGTCCGCATGGCCTTCGTCACGCAGATCGTCTCCGCCACGGCGCTGGTGTCGGTACTCGCCACATTCCCCGGCTTTTTCGCCTCATGGTTCACCTCGGAACAGACTGTCATCGACATCGTGACCCGCATGATGCCGATTTTCGTCTGCGGCTGGGGTATCTTCGGCATCCAGATGGGCGCGCAATGCGCACTCGTCGGCATGGGCCAGGCCAAACAGTCGGTGTTCTTGGCCATCTTCCGCAAGATCATCCTGCTCGTGCCGCTCGCGCTGCTGCTGCCGCACTGGATCGGCGTCAACGGCATCTTCATCGCCGAACCCATCTCCGACGCCACCTCCGGCATCGTGGCCGGCTTCCTGTTCTATGCCACCTACCGCAAGATTCGGCGAGATATGGTCTAGACTCCTGATTCAATGGATGTGCCGTCTCATGCGTTGCGAAACACGGGACGGATAGAATGCCTCGCAAAACGGGTGCCCGTTGTTTCGTGATATGAAGGAGATTTTATGCCGGTGGTGTCGCGTCGTGCGCAGCCAACGTGATGGCCATAATCGCCGAAAGCAGGGAGAACAATGGCAGCACGCACAACACGACGGTCAGCAGTCCCAAAGCTTCACGGCCGATGCAATAAGCGACAAGACCTGCATTGTCAGTTGCCGATAGCGCTGGGCAGAAATCGGTGTGTCTACCAGTGTTGTAGCTGTAGGTAAAGAACGTGAGACCTGACCAGAACAGGGCAACGGGAACAGAGCCGATGGCGCGAAAAGCCCTGTACTCCCGCAACGGTCAGACAGAGAATCGCGACAACACTCAGCGCAGTCACCGTCATAAACCACAGTGGTGAGGTGACGCAGACTCCATAATCGTCAGTTGCTTGGCCCGAGAGATAGTAGGGCATTCTGCCAATCGCCGGACAGTTCGGATGCAGCATCATGCCGCCCCAAATGCGCTCATATAGTGGTGCGAACGATACACCGGCACCGCTGAGCGTCGCAACAACCGCCATCACCGACCGACCGCCAGACTCCGGCACAGACCGGGAAGAACTACCGTCGCGGAGCATCGGCGATACCAATGGCAACACCGAGGATAGCCGGGACCACCCAGCCGAGCTGGTATTGCTGCAAGGGCAGCATGGCCAGCGTCGTGTCCAGCCAGCCGATGGAGCCGCCGAAGACGGTGATTAGGCTGGAGATGCAGCTGGCGAAGGAGTCGATGCCCACCAGCAGCACGGTCCAGAAGTAGACATGCGGGAATCGCGCGCCGAGCGACTTGTGGGTCAGCGCCAGCAGCACCAGCACGATGGCGATCGGATACAGTGCGGACAACACCGGCACGGAAACCTTGATGATCGCGCTTAGCCCGGCATTGGACACGATGAAACTGAACACGGTGAAGATGACCTGCCAGGTGCGGTAGCTCAACGTTCGGCCGGCGACGGTCCGGAACCGAGTATGGAAGTAGGTGGCGCAGGTGCCGATCAGTCCGGTGCATACGTTGAGGCAGGCGATGACGAAGACGATACCGAGGAACGCGGTACCGAACGCGCCGAACAGGGACGAGGTGAGATTGGTGAGCACGGTCGCGCCCGTGTCTTTGGCGGGATCGATGGTGGCGATGGCGCCGGACACCACGCCCACGTAGCTCAGTGCGCCGTAGATCACGATCAGCAGCACACCGGTGCCGAGTCCGGCATACGCGGTCTCCTTCTGCACTTGCGATTCGTCATCGACTTGTTGGGCGCGGATATTCGCGGAAATCACGATGCCGAAATAGAGCGCGGCGAGCAGATCCATGGTCTGGTAGCCGTCGAGGAAGCCACGTGCAATCTGGTTTGTGGAGTAGTCGCCCATCGGTTTGGCCGGGGTACCGATGCCGTGGATCAGGCAGGCGATGAACAGGACAGCAATGAGCACCAGCAGCAACGGTCCCATGAATCGGCCGAGCACTTTGGAGAGTTTTTCGGGATGCTGGGCGAACAGGAACGCCAGTGTGAAGAACACGAGCGAGTAGATGAGTTGGGCCAGCCAGCCGTAGGAGGACGGCACGAAAGGCGCCACCATCATTTCGAACGAGGTGGTCGCCGTACGCGGAATCGCAAAGCAGGGGCCGATGGTGAGCATGATCGCCAAGCCGAGGAACAGGGCGAATTTGGGGGAGACCCGGCCGGCGAGTTTGTCGAAGCCACCGGCGAAGGTGACCGCCAGCACGCCGAGAATCGGCAGGCCGACCGCGGAGACGATGAAGCCGATGGCCGCCGGTATGGTCGCGGAACCGGCCTGAGCTCCGACAAACGGCGGGAAGATCAGGTTGCCCGCTCCGAAGAACATCGAAAAGAAGGTAAAGGTCATCACCAACCGCTGGCGTGCGACAAGTTTGTTCATTACGGTTCGGCCGTTCTCTCATGTGCTCGTACTACTGTAGCAACAAACGTAAGAAGCCCCGACCGGTTGGGGTCGGAGCTTCTGTGAGCTAATCAGTTAATGCGCGAAATGCGCATCAGCTAATAATCTCAGGCGTTCACGCGGTCGATGCCGGACTGGACGTCAGCCAGCACGGAATCCCAGGACTTGATGAAGGCGGCGACACCGTCGGCCTCCAGCTTGTCAGTGACGTCCTTGAGGTTGATACCCAGCTCAGCCAGCTTGTTGATGACGGCGTGGGACTCCTCGTAGGTGCCCTCGATGGACGGAGCGCCGTTGCCGTGGTCGGCCAGAGCGTTCAGGGTCTTCTCCGGCATGGTGTTGACGATGTGCTTGGCAACGAGCTCGTCAACGTACTTGCAGTCGGAGTAGGCGGCGTTCTTGGTGCCGGTGGAGGCCCACAGCGGACGCTGAACCTTGGCACCCTTGGCAGCCAGGTCGGCCCAACGCGGATCCTCGGCAAACTTCTTCTCGAAGAGCTCGTAAGCCAGGCGAGCGTTGGCCACAGCGGCCTTGCCCTCGAGAGCCTTGGCTTCGTCGGAGCCGTTGGCTTCCAGCAGCTTGTCCACAGCGGTGTCCACGCGGGAGACGAAGAAGGAAGCGACGGAGCCGATGTGCTTCAGGTCGTGGCCGTTGGCGTCAGCCTGGGCGATGCCCTCGATGTAGGCGTCGATGACCTGCTCGTAACGCTCGAGCGAGAAGATCAGGGTGACGTTGACGGAGATGCCCTTGGCCAGGGTGGCGGTGATTGCCGGCAGGCCTTCGAGGGTGGCCGGAATCTTGATCATGGCGTTCGGACGGTTGACCTTGGCCCACAGCTCCTCAGCCTGCTTCTCAGTGGCTTCGGTCTCGTGAGCAAGACGCGGGTCGACCTCGATGGAGACGCGGCCGTCGACGAAGTCGGTAGCCTCAGCGATCTCGCGGAAGATGTCGGTGGCGTTGCGCACGTCGGTGGTGGTGAGCTCGCGGACAGCGGTCTCAACGTCAACCTTGCCGAGCTCCTTGAGCTGAGCGTCGTACGGGCCGACCTGGCTCAGAGCCTTCTGGAAGATGGACGGGTTGGTGGTCACGCCGACAACGTTCTTGTTGGCGATGAGATCCTGCAGAGAGCCGGACTCGATGCGGGAGCGGGACAGGTCGTCCAGCCAGATGGAAACGCCGTTGTCAGACGTACGCTGAGTTGCTTCAGTCATTTATTTTTTCTCCTTATATTCCGTATTGGAACAAATCTTTAAGTAGACCCCCTCTAACGAGAGGGCCGATCAGGTGGAGTCTTGAGTACAAGCCTCCCTCGTCAGAGGGAGGTTAGGGGACTCACTTGGCGGCTTCGGCTTCGGCGATGGAGGCCTTGGCGGCTTCCACAACGTGCTCGGCGGTGATGCCCAGGTCGATCATGTTCTGAGCGCCGTCGCCCTGCAGGCCGAACTGCTCGATGGAGACGGGCTTGCCGTAGGAGCCGAGGTACTTGTACCACGGCATGGCAACGCCGGCCTCGACGGAGACACGAGCCTTGACAGCGGCCGGAAGCACGGCCTCCTTGTACTCGGCGTCCTGCTCCTCGAACCATTCCATGGACGGCACGGACACGACGCGGGCCTTGATGCCCTCGCCGGCCAGGGTCTTGGCGGCAGCCACAGCCCACTGGACCTCGGAACCGGAAGCCATGAGGATGACGTCCGGAGTGCCCTCGGTGTCGACCAGAACGTAAGCGCCCTTCTTGACACCGTCCTTGGCCTTGGCGGCGGTCTCGGCAAGAACCGGGACACCCTGACGGGTCAGAACCATGGCACCAGGCAGGGTGTTCTTCTTCTCGAAGAAGTAACGGTAAGCCTCGGCGGTCTCGAAGGCGTCGGCCGGGCGAATGACCTCAAGCTGAGGAATCGCGCGGAAGGAAGCAAGGTGCTCAACCGGCTGGTGGGTCGGGCCATCCTCGCCGACGGCGACGGAGTCGTGGGACCAGATGTACAGGTTCGGAATCTCCATGAGGGCGGCCAGACGAACGGCGGAACGCTCGTAGTCGGAGAACATGAAGAAGGTGCCGCCGAACGGACGGGTGTGGGAGCCCAGCAGGATGCCGTTGGTGATGCAGCCCATGGTGAACTCGCGCACGCCGAAGTGCAGCTGGCGACCGAACTCGTTGCAGTTCGGCCACTGCTTGGTGGCGCACTCGGCCGGGGCGAAGGTGGCAGCGCCCTTGAGATCGGTCTTGTTGGAGCCACCGAGGTCGGCGGAGCCGCCCCAGAGTTCCGGCATGACAGCGGCGATGGCGTTGAGCACGGAGCCGGAGGCGCCACGAGTGGCGACACCCTTGCCGACTTCGAAGGTGGCCTCAAGGTCGTCAAGAGCCTTGTCGAAGCCTTCCGGCAGTTCACCGGCCTTCAGACGGTCGTACAGGGCAGCCTTGTCCGGGTTGGCCTTGCGCCAAGCGTCGAACTTCTCGTCCCATTCCTTGTGGGCTTCGAGACCGCGCTCGGCAACCTTGCGAGCGTGAGCCAGAGCCTCTTCGTCAACGTGGAAGTTCTCTTCCGGATCGTAGCCGAGGGCTTCCTTGAGGCCGGCAACAGCCTCGGTACCCAGCTTGGAACCGTGGGAGGACGGGTCGTTGGTCTTGCCCGGGGTCGGCCAAGCGATCAGGGAGTGAACCTTGATGAGCTTCGGCTGGTCCGGAGCGGCCTTCTCGGCCTTGGCGATGACGTCAGCCAAGCCCTCGATGTCCTCCTTGTAGGAGCCGTCGGGCTGGATGAAGCTGAACTCGTCGGTGTACCAGCCGTAGGCCTGGAAGCGCTTGAGCACGTCCTCGGCCAGCACCAGGTTGGTGTCGCCTTCGATCTGGATGCGGTTGGCGTCGAAGATCACGGTCAGGTTGCCGAGCTTCTGGTTGGCGGCCAGGGAAGCGGCCTCGCCGGAGATGCCCTCCTCGATGTCGCCTTCACCGCAGATGGCCCAGATCTTGTGGTAGAACGGGGAATCTTCCTTCGGGGTCTCCGGGTCAAGCAGACCGCGCTGGAAACGCTCGCCGTAGGCAAAGCCGATGGCGGAGGCGAAGCCCTGGCCCAGAGGGCCGGTGGTCATTTCGATGCCCGGGGTCAGGCCGTACTCCGGGTGGCCCGGGGTGCGGGTGGCAGCGCCGCCACGGAAGTTCTTAAGGTCGTCCAGGGTCACGCCGTAGCCGGAGAAGTACAGCTGGACGTACTGGGTGAGGGAGGCGTGGCCACCGGAAAGGATGAAGCGATCGCGGCCTTCCCAGTTGGGATCATTCGGATCGTGCTTGATGAAGTGCTGGTACAGCGTGTAGGCGACGGGCGCCAGGGAGATGGGGAGCCGGGGTGACCGGAGCCTGCCTTCTCAACCGCGTCAGCCGAAAGGACCTTCGCCATCTTGATGGCGCGCTCGTCCAGCTCGGTCTCCTTGAATTCGGTCATGGATTACTTTCCTTCCAATTGGTCGGGCCGCGTATCCGGCTTGTGCCGGGCGCTTGACGCCCTCACATTGCGATTACCATGCTAGCGTCGGTTTGCGACGTTGTGGAGCAATTTTGGCGTGTTTTGGTAGTTTGTGTTCTGTTAGCGTTCACAGTGAACATTGCTACGCTGCAAACGAACGCATTAGCACTCAAGCCTAAGGAGTGCTAATACAATGTTCTAAGGTGAAGTGCGCCACCTGCATGTGGCGGAGCCAAGAAAGAGGCAATATTTCTGGGTTCCCGCGTGTCGCGGCGTGGCGAACCGACCGTCGGGGTACGCCCTGAGTGAACC
>ENA-OQHN01000025-OQHN01000025.1-human-gut-metagenome-genome-assembly--contig:-NODE-25-length-60483-cov-6.053383_pt1 | contig 60483 bp, 55 predicted proteins | sample MGYA00242564_ERZ504721 | MGnify/ENA primary metagenome ERZ504721 (study PRJEB26092, sample SAMD00036212) | human gut metagenome | host: Homo sapiens | study: EMG produced TPA metagenomics assembly of...
TTTTCTTCTTTTTCCGCGGGTTATACCGGTTCATGCCGACGTCGACGCCGACCTTCAGGCAGCCTTCAATAGCGACGGCTGTCGCCTTCAGGCCTTCCTCGTATTCCGGCAGCATATCTTCCGGAAACGGAGTCAGCACGTGGTCGATGACATCGCGGTGCGGCAAAGGCCGGCCGATGCCGACGCGAAAGCGGATGAAATCGCGGCAGCCGTTGGCAAAGAGGCTCTTGATGCCGTTATGGCCGCCGTCGCTGCCGTTCTTGCGGATGCGGAGACGGCCTACGGGCAAATCCATGTCATCGTATATGACGTAGACGTCGGCCTGCTCCAGCTTATACCAGCGCATGAGGGGCCCTACGGCCTGGCCGCTGTTGTTCATATAAGTCTGCGGCTTGACGAGGATGACCTTTTCCCCGTCAACGTCAGCCTGGGCGACCTGGGCGTCCATCCGGTTCTGCCACGGCGTCACGTTCCAGCGCTTCGCCAGCTCGTCGACGACGCGGAAGCCCGTATTGTGTTTTGACGTTTCGTACTCTCGGCCGGGATTTCCCAGGCCAACAATCATATGCACCGTGACTACCCTTATTTGTCGAAGAGCTTGCTTACCGATACTTCATGGAAAATGCGCATGATGGCTTCCCCTAAGAGCGGCGCGACGGACAAGACCTTGATCTTGTCGATTTTCTTTTCGTCGGGCAGAGGAATCGTATTGGTAATGATCAGCTCGGAAATAACGGAATCCTGAATGCGCTGTACAGCCGGGTCGGTCAGTACGGCATGGGCACAGGCCGCATATACGCGGGCCGCTCCCATATCTTTCAGGGCTTTGGCGCCGCCGCACAGGGAGCCTGCCGTATCGACGATGTCGTCGATAAGGATACAGGTCTTGCCTTTAATATCGCCGATGATGTTCATGACTTCGGCTACGCCGGGACGGGGACGGCGTTTTTCAATAATAGCGATAGGAGCGTTGATGCGGTCGGCTAAATCGCGGGCCCGCGTAACGCCGCCGAGGTCGGGAGATACGACGACGATGTCGCCCAAATCGATTTCAGCTTTCTTCTGATTCAGGTATTTGGCAATAATCGACGCCGAGCCGAGGTGGTCTACAGGGATATCGAAGAAGCCCTGAATCTGGCCGGCATGCAGATCCATCGTAACGACGCGGGTAATGCCGGCAACGGACATGAGGTCGGCGACCAGCTTGGACGTGATCGGTTCGCGGCCCCGGGTCTTGCGGTCCTGACGAGCGTAACCATAGTAAGGAACAACGGCCGTAATGTGTTTTGCCGAAGCGCGCTTGAAGGCATCGGCCATGATGAGCAGTTCCATAATCGTGTCGTTGGCCGGCTGGCACGTCGGCTGGACGATAAATACGTCTTTGCCGCGGACGCTTTCATCGATCATGATTTGGATTTCGCCGTTGTTGAACTTGCCGACGAAGGCCTTGCCAAGTTCCAGGCCTAAATAATCGGCGATTTCCTTAGCCAACTTCGGATTGGCGTTGCCAGTAAAAATTTTCAGCTTTTTCCCGTCTTCGTAACTCATTTGTTGAGCCTCCTAAAATAAATTTATGATTTCTATACTAGGTAAATGGGTATATGCTATTTCTTATACGTATCGTCCTTGACCCAGCCTTCGATGTTGCGCTGCTTAGCCCGGGCAACGGACAAAGACTTAGGCGGTACGTTTTTCGTAATTGTCGAGCCTGCGCCGACATAAGCATACTCGCCGACAGTGACAGGCGATACGAGATTGCTGTTGCAACCTACGAAGGCGTGGTCGCAAATCGTCGTGCGGTGCTTTTCCTTGCCGTCGTAGTTGACCGTAATGGTGCCGCAGCCGATATTGACGCCGCATCCTACGTCGCTGTCTCCGATGTAGCTCAAGTGGGGCAGCTTCGTGCCGTCGCCGACGGTGGAGTTCTTGACTTCCATGTAGTTGCCGACCTTGACGTCGTTGCCGATGACCGTATTGGGACGGAAATGGACGAAGGGGCCGATTTCGCAGCCGTTTTTGATTTCGCAGTCGTGGGCATATGTAAACTGAAGGTGGTCGCCGCTGCCCATGACGACGTTCGTCATACGGACGTACGGGCCGACCTGGCAGTTTTCGCCGATGACGGTGCTGCCTTCCAGGATCGTTCCCGGATACAGAACCGTGTCGCGGCCTACGGAAACGGTCGTATCGACGTAGGTGTTATTGGGGTCGATGACCGTCACGCCGTCCGTCATGAGCTGTTCCAGCTTGCGGCGGCGCAGCACCTGTTCGGCTTCGGCCATCTGCAGGCGCGAGTTGACGCCCAGCGTTTCGTTATAATCCGGCGCGGCGAAGGCGCTGACGACCTTGCCGGCATTGACGAGCATGCCGATGATATCGGTCAGATAATATTCGCCCTGGGCGTTGTTGTTCGTCACGTTATGAAGCATCTGCCACAGGAGCTCCATGTCGAAGCAGTAAATGCCGGCGTTGACTTCGCGCACGGCTAATTCCTCCGGCGAGCCGTCCTTCTGCTCGACAATCTTGACGACCTGTCCCTTTTCATTGCGGATAACCCGGCCGTAGCCTGTCGGGTCGGGCATAACCGCCGTCAGTACCGTAGCGGCCGCCTGCGTGTCTTCATGATGGACCAGCAGGCTGCGGAAGGTGTCTTCCGTCACCAAAGGCGTATCGCCGCACGTCACAAGCAGCGTGCCTGAAAGGCCGGACAACAGCGGCTCTGCCTGCATGACGGCATGGCCCGTTCCCAGCTGCTGCTCCTGTACGACAGTTTCCGCCCTGTCGCCCAAATATTCCTGCACGGCTTCGCCGCCGAAGCCGACGACGACAACCTGCCGCTGCGTTCCCGCCGCTTTGACGGCCCGCAGCACCTGTTCCACCATCGGCACGCCGCCGACCTTATGCAGAACTTTAGGCATGCTGGATTTCATCCTCGTTCCTTTTCCGGCAGCTAAAATAAGTGCAATAATGTCTTTCATTCAGTATTAGCCTCCCTGAAACAAATAACTGTCATGTCCTTTTCAGAATAACACAAATAGCACGGAAAATACATACTTTTTTGCAAAAAACAGGGGGAATTTCGACGATTTCCGCCGTGAAAACAAAAGGGAGAGGCCGAAACCTCTCCGCATTTCATTTTTACTCATTTAATCTGCCGCTTACAGCACGTATACGACGACTTCTCTTCTGCCGAAATTCAGGGCCTCCGTAATGGAGTCCATGGCTAAATCGATGCGATTGCCTACGATAGAGCCGCCCGTATCCTCAGCCGTCGCGTATCCGTACCCTTCGATGTACAGCTGCGAGCCTAACGGAATGACGTCCGGATCTACGGACACCATGCCGCGGCGCAGGCGCAGGCCCGTCGCCGTAAAGCCGCTGTTGCCGGGATCGTCGGCCGTGTAAGCCGAAGCGTCCATCACGATGCGCCGCTGGTAGGAGCCAACCCCTTCTTCGGCAGGGGCTTCGCGTCCACTGGCTTCTGAAAGAGCCGCCATGGTCTGCGAACCGACAATGCCATCTACATCTAACCCGTAGTCAGCCTGAAAACGCTTTACGGCGTCTTCCGTCGCGCTGCCGAAAATGCCGTCGGCGCCGCCGGCCAAATACCCGGTATCCATGAGCATGTATTGTACGCTCTGCACTGCAGAGCCGTTCATCCCCATTTCGACTTTTGCACAAACCAGTGAGGAACATGCAAAAACAAATATGAGCGTCAATAGAATCAGTATACGGTTCTTCAAACAACCACCTCTTTGAAATATCCATACCTAAACATCAACTTTCAGAAAAAATTATACCAAAGATTGAAGGATAAGTCAAAAAAACAAATCTTTATGCGTTATTTTTCACAACTTTATACATGATGCTATTCGCATTTGTTTTCTCTTAGCTCAATAAATTCATACTTTCCGCTTATTTTTTTAGCACCTGGTGTTATTTTTTATAATTATTATGCAAAATTACACCGTTTCCACTTCTACAAGACAGCGCACGGCTTCTGCGCTTTCTACGGAATCGGTAAGAACGTATAAATAGTCGCCGGCCTGCAATCGGATGTCCATACCGGGAAGCACGTCGCCGCTGCTGCGCTTGATATCGACGAGGACGACGTGGCTGGGCCAGGCAATACGCCCTACGTATTTGCCGTCTACGGCGCTGCCGCTGGCCACGGTCAGCTCCAGCAGATGCCGCCGCTCCGACGCCAGAATCGCCGGCCTGTGAGCTGCTAAAATCCGCTGCAGCAGCGCTTCGTAAATCGGCTGGCCGCCGCAGACCTGGGCGACGACGAGAGCTACGAGGGACGCCGTGCACAAGACGAGCAAGTGCTCGTACGAAGCCGTCATTTCCATGATGAGGATCGTCCCCGTGACGGGAGACTGGACGGAGGCTGAGAAAAACGCCGCCATCGACAGGATGACGATGTTCGACAGGTATTCCGGGCCGACGACGCCCAGCTGTATCAGGACGATGCCGACGACGCTGCCCGTAAGAGCGCCCAGCACGAGCATGGGCAGGAAAAATCCGCCCGGCGCGCCGCAGCCGTAGCTGACCAGGGTAAATAAAAACTTTCCGATGAGCAGAGCCGCGAAGAGGGACAAGGACAGAGGCAGGGTATGAAGGCTGTTGATCAATTCGTTGCCGCCGCCCAGCACTTGCGGGAACACATATCCCAATACGCCGGCCGCAGCGAGGGCAAAGGCAAACTTTCCATAGCCGCGAAAGCAGGGCAGGCTGTAAAAGCGCGGAATAGCCAGCAGCCCCTTGTTGAAGACAATGCCGGCTAATCCGGCGGCGATGCCGACGACGACGGCAATCCAGATATACTGCAGCGGCAGTACCGGCACCGTCCCGAACTCAAAAATCGGCGCGCGGCCAAAGGCAAGGCGGCTGACCATCGTCGCCAGCAGGGCCGCGGCCATGGCCGGTGCCAGGACGACGCCGGAAAAATTGCGGTGCAGCTCTTCCAGGGCAAACATGACGCCGGCTAAGGGCGCATTAAAGGCCGCCGCCAAGCCGGCGCTGGCCCCAGCCGTAAGGAGGTAGCGTTCTTCAATGCGGAACCGGCCGAGATTCCGGCTGATGCCCTGGGCTGTTACGGCCCCAATCTGAATAGACGGGCCTTCCCGGCCCAGGGATAATCCCAATCCGATGCCGACGATGCCGCCGACGAGCTTTACCCACAAGATGCGCAGCCAGCGCAGGCGGATGACGCCTAAAATAACGCCTTTGACCTGGGGAATGCCGCTGCCGCCCGCATTGGGCTCATAGGCGCTGAACCGCCACAGCATGTAGGCCGCGCCTAAGAGCAGGACGAACCAAAGGCCGTTTTCCAGCCATCCGCCCGGCAGAAGCACCGCCTCGTACATGTATTCCCGCGCGCGCGTTCCCGCGTCCAGCGCCCAGCGGAAAAAACTGATAATGACGCCGGACACGATGCCGACCAAGGCCCCTTCGGCAAAAAGGCGCAGGCGGAACCGCGGCCAATGGCTCAGCGCATCCAAGGCCGACGCGACTTGTCTGTTAATATGCATACCCTGTCACTCCCCGCTCGTTTTGACGATATTATACCATATGAAGTCAAATTGCGACACACGGCAGCAATGACCTGCCGTCGCTGCATGGACGGCTATTGTTACAGTTCTTTAAATTTTACGATTTCCATATTGCCTTTTAAGCGCCGACTCTTTATATTTATAGTAAAGATTTATCTGACTAAAGTCCCGAATCATGCATACTATTTATGTATTATATAGAAATGATAGCGAGGTTCTGACTATGGCACAATTCCCCTTTCTTTCCCGCAACCTGCTCCACAGCAGCCGCAATAAGCTCGTCGCCTTCGGCTTGGTCTTTCTCCTGGCCTGCGCCGGCATCTACGTCATCAGCCACTCGGACCGGGCGGCGAAAAGCAGCTCGGCCCTGACCAACGCGTCCGTCCAGTCCTACCGGGCCGAACGGCGCGATATGATGCGCACCATTTCCTTATCGGGCCAGACCGTCCCCTTAGCCCAGGTGGACTTGTCGACGAAATACGCCGGCAATATTACGGCCGTGTACGTCGACTTAGGCGACACAGTAGAGCCAGGCCAGGTCCTGCTGGAGCAGGACCCCGTCGACACGAGCCTCCAGCTGTCCCAGAACCGGGCAGCCTGGGCCCAGGCTGCAGCCGAGACAAAATCGGCCCAGTCACAATTCTATTCGGACCTGCAGAAAGCCCAGGTCGAATACGCCACGGCCAAGATGAACTACAACCGCTACGTCATCTTAAAGGATGAAGGCGCCGTATCGCAGAAGGATCTGGACACGATGTACCAGGCCCTCATCGTCGCCAAGGCTGCCTTGGACAACCTGCAGCTTCAGAACGTCGGCGACACGCCGGCCCTCATCGCCGGCAAGCAGGCCGCCCAGGCCAAGGCCAAATACACCGTCGACAGCTTATCCAAGCAGCTGGAAGACCTGACCATCCGCGCGCCGCGTCACGGCGTCATTTCCTACCGCAACGCCGAAGCCGGGGCCATGGCCGCCGCCAATACAAAGGTTCTGACCATTACGGACACCAGCGGCATCTACATCGACTGTCCCGTCGCTGAAGCCGACGTCGCCGCCATCCAGCCCGGCATGACCGTATCCGTGTCCGTCGAATCGCTGGCCAATACGTACGACGGCACGATTACCTACGTCAGCCCGGCCATGGACCCGACGAACAAGACCTACATCGTTCGCATCACCTTGTCCAACCCAGATACCCTCCTGCGCGGCGGCATGTTCGCCCAATCGTCGCTGGAAGTATTGCAGCGCAGGAATACCCTTTTCGTACCGAAGGACGCCTTAGTCGAGCAGAACGGCGTCAGCCAGCTCTATGTCATTAATCCGGACAGCACCATCGCCATCCGCACAGTGAAAACGGGCCTCCGCAACGACAACTACGTAGAAATCCTCGAAGGCCTGTCCGACGGCGAGCAGATTGCCACGACGAACCTGGCCCGCCTCCGCGACGGCGTATCCGTAACCATTGAAAAAGAAATCAGGTGACGTCATGAATCTCACGAAATTTTTCCATCGACAGGCCCATCGGCATCTGCATGGCCGTCGCCTTCTTCGTCGTCCTCGGCCTGTTCAGCTTCTACCGCATCGGCGTCGAGCTGCTGCCGGCCCTCAACACGCCGTACGTCACGGTCACGGTCAATTACGACGGGGCCAACGCCGACTCGGTCGAACAGCAGGTCGTAAAGCCCATCGAAGACGCCCTGTCATCGGTCTCCAACCTGAAACACATCACGTCGACGGCCTCCTATGGCCAGGCCCGCATCACCTTGGAGCTTGATTTCTCCGCCGACGCCGACGCGGCGGCCATCGACGCCACGAAGAAGATAAACGCCATCCGCGGCCAGCTTCCCGATGAAATCGACGAGCCCGTCGTCATCAAACGCGACGTCAACGCCACGCCGATCATGTTTATCGCCGTCCAATCCAATCAGTCTCTGGACGACATCTACTCGAAAGCGGAAAACGACTTTCAGGACGTCCTCCAGCAAGCCGACGGCGTATCGGAAATCGAGCTGAACGGCGGCCGCGACAAGGAAATCGCCGTCGAAGTCGACAAGGCCAAGCTCATCCACTACGACATGACCCTGAGCGAAGTCGTCTCGGCCCTGCGCGAAGAAAACGTCCTCATGCCCTCCGGCACGATTTACTCCGACGCCACGACGACGGACGTGCGGGTCAAGGCACAGTTCGCCGACGAAAATGAAATCGAAAAGATACAGGTTACGAACGCCAAGGGCGTGCAGATCCCCATTACAGCCGTAGCGGACATCAAGCGCAAGGACCAGCGCGTCAGCCGCTACGCCCGCGTCAACGGCGAAGACGCCGTCGTCATGGTCATCTACAAAAACAGCGACGCCAACGTCGTCTCCACCGTCGACAACGTAACGGAAAAGCTGGAAACGCTGCGCCGCGACAATCCGGACTATACCTTCACCGTAACGAACGAATCGGCGTCGTACGTCCGCAATTCCCTGCACAATACCTTGCAGACCCTCATTGAAGGGCTCATCACGACGGGGACGGTCTTGTTCTTCTTCCTGCGGGGCTGGCGCTCGACCCTGGCCGTCATGATCGCCATCCCGACGTCCCTCATTTCGACGTTTTTTCGCCATGTACATCGCCGGCTTCACCTTCAACATGATGTCCCTCATGGGCATGGCCCTGTGCGTCGGCATCCTCGTCGACGACTCCATCGTCGTACTGGAAAACATCCACCGCCACCTCATGAACGGCGAAGAGCCGAAGAAGGCGGCCCTGAACGGGCGGACGGAAATCGGCATGGCCGCCATTGCCATTACGCTGTGCGACATCGTCGTCTTCCTGCCTATCGCCTTCATGACCGGCATGGTAGGCCAATATTTCAAGCAGTTCGGCCTTACCATCGTCTTCGCCACCTTCTTTTCCCTCTTCGTCTCTTTCACCCTGACGCCGATGCTGGCGTCGCGGCTGTTCCGCTTAGGGCTGAAAATTCCCGACACGCCCTTATGGCGGCGCATGGACGCCATTGAAGACTGGGCCCGCAGCCATTATGGCCGCATGCTGACCTGGAGCCTGGACCATGCCAAGCGCCTCGTTCTCCCGGTCCTCCTGTGCTTTACCCTGTCCGTAGCCCTCATCCCGACGGGCCTCGTCGGCTCGGAATTCATGCCCCAGACCGACGAAAGCGGCTTCCGCATCACCCTCCAGCTGCCTACGAATGCCAACCTGGAACGGACTGACAAGGCAGCCCGCCAGATAGAAGAATATCTGGCGACGGTACCGGAAGTCGTCTATTCGACAGCCATGGTCGGCGGCCGCAATTTGAATGAAGCCCATATACAGGTCACTCTCCAGGACCGGCAGGACCGCTCCCGCTCGATCTGGCAGATTACCAACGACGTCCGCAATTTCGCCGCCAAGAATATTCTGGACGGCGACGTCCGGGTCAAGGAAGACCAGGCCTCCGTATCGGGCACGTCGGGCGGCTTCGGCGGCGGCTCGGGCAACCTGCGCCTCGAGCTGCGCGGCAAAAACATGGACGAGCTCATCGCCAAGTCGCGGGAAGTACAACAGATGATGAAAGAAGAAATCCCCGGCGTCCGCGACGTCAGCAGCTCCTATGAAGACGGCATGCCCGAATACCAGCTCGACGTAGACCGCAATAAGCTCAAGCAGTACGGCACGTCCTTAGGCGAGCTGACCAAGACCTTCTCCAACGCCATCAGCGGCCAAAAGGCCGGCGTCCTGGCAAACGACGTCAAAAACGACAACAACGACACGGATATTTACGTCCGCTTTAAAGGCGCCGACGGCTTCCGCATTTCCGACTTGGAAACGATTCCGCTGAACGCCGACGGCCGCATCATCTACATTGCCGACGTCGCCCGCATCAAGGCGGCCACCGGCCCGGTCACGATCCGCCGTACCGACAAGGAACGGGCCATTACCCTCGGCGGTACCCTCCAGGGCCGTCCCCTGAACGAGGTCATGGAAGAAATCTCGGCCAAGCTCGACGCGACGGACATGGGCGGCATTACGTACCGCTTCACGGGCCAGGCCGACCAGATGTCCACGACATTCCGCGACCTGGGCGAAGCCCTCGTCCTGTCGCTCATCCTGATCTACATGATCCTGGCTATCCTGTATGAATCGGTGAAAACGCCCTTTATCCGCATGTTCTCCCTGCCCTTGGGGCTCATCGGCTCGCTGTTCCTCTTATTCCTGACAAATAATACAATCAATCTGTATTCCCTCATCGGCATCCTCGTCATGGACGGCCTGGTCGCCAAGAACGGCACCCTCCTCCTCGACTATACGCTGACCCTGATGGAACGGGGCCTCGACCCGCGCAGCGCCATCATCGAGGCCGGCAAGGTCCGCCTGCGGCCGATCTTCATGACGACGCTGACTATGGTCGTCGGCATGCTGCCTACGGCCCTGTCCATGACGGCCGGCTCGGAAACGAGAGCCAGCATGGCCGTCGTCGTCATCGGCGGCCTCCTGACGTCGACGGTCTTCACCTTGTTTATCATCCCCATCATCTTCGTATGGATTGAAAAGCACCGCCTCCGCTTCTCCTTCCGCAACAAAGAAGGGGCCGCCTCTTCTGTAAAATAATCGGAAAAACTTCCCCAGCCGGCAGGATTTTATCTGCGCCGTATAGAAGTAATATAGACACGATGAAAGCAGCGTCAGGCTCAACAAAGGAGGCATAAGGCATATGAGCAGCCAATTTACACCTACATTCAACATCCACGAAGCCGTACGCAAGACACTGCCTTATATGATGGAAATGCGTGAATATTTCCATGCCCATCCCGAACTGAGCGAAAAAGAATTTGATACGTGCAAAACCATTTTCCAAGAGCTCTCCCTCATGGGCATTGAAGACGTAAAAATCATAGCCGGCACCGGCGTCACCGGCCTCATCCGCGGCGCCCATCCCGGCCCGGTCATCTTGCTCCGCGCCGACATCGACGCCCTGCCGCTGACGGAAAAGTACGACTGTCCGTACGCGTCCCTCGTCCCCGGCGTCATGCACGCCTGCGGCCACGACGGCCATGCGGCCAACCTGCTGGGCGTCGCCAAAATCCTGAACAAACACCGCGACTGCCTGCGCGGCACGGTCCGCCTGGCATTTCAGCCTGCCGAGGAAGGCAACGGCGGCGCGGCCCGCATGATAGACGCGGGCATCCTCAATAATCCGCCCGTCGAATACGCCCTCGGGCTCCATGTAGCCGGCGCCCTTCCCAAAGGCTATGTCAGCATCCGCAGCGGCGAAATCTCCGCCTCGTGCGACGACTTCACCATTACCCTTCACGGCAAGGGCGGCCACGGCTCCCAGCCGTCGGAATGCATCAGCCCGATTCAAATGGGCGTAGACGTCATCCAGATGATTCAAAGCTACGTGTACAACTGCCGCGCCGACGGCGACGGCGTCGTCCTCACCTTCGGCCAGTTCCAGGCCGGGCGAAATCCCAACGTCATCCCCGATACGGCGGAATTAAAAGGAACGCTGCGGACGTATAACGAAGCCAAACGCCGCGACATCCTCGATAAGCTCCGCCACATCCTCGGCGCCGTCACCCTGACCTACGGCGGCTCCTACGATCTGGACGTCGTCCCCTTCTCGCCGGTCTGCATCAACGACGAAGCCGTCACAACCCGCGTAGCGGCAATCCTGACGGAACAATGCGCCGACTGCGTCGACGTCGTGCCCATGCAGCGCGGCTCCGGCTCGGAGGATTTCGCCTATTTCAGCACCGCCGTCCCCAGCGCCTTTTACTACGTCGGCGTCTGCGGCGACGAACCCGTCGTCGGCCACTCGCCCGATTTCCACTGGGACAGCAACGCCCTGAAATACATGTGCGAAACCTTGCTGAACGTCGTATATTATTTCGCAAGCTACGAATAACGCGCTCATCCCCCTCAGGCGGCAGGCGCAGCATAGGAAAACCGTATCGTATTTCCTATGCTGCCCTGCCGTCTTTTTTTATTTGCTATATTTTTTATTTGCTATATAATAAAACCTATCTTTCATGAAAAGAGGTTTTGACAATGGTGTTTCTATTTATTATCGAGCATACGATGCTGCCTATCTTCGGGCTCGTCCTCATCGGCTTCCTGTTAGACCGGAAATTTCACATAGACGTAAAAACCCTGTCCAAGTTCATGTTTTACCTGGTCATTCCCAGCTTCATTTTCACCAACGTATATGAGACGGAATTTCCCCCGGCCAGCGTGACGATGATCGCCGCCATGACCGTCTTCATGGTCTTTTGTTTTTTCCTGGCCAATCTCGTCAGCCGCTGGCGCCGCTATGACGAAGGCATGATACAGTCGTGCCGCAACGCCCTCATGTTCAACAACACGGGCAACCTGGGCGTAGCCCTCATCATCCTCGTCTTTTCCCATGACCCCTTCGTCGTCGACGGCCAGACGCCCTACCTTGCCGAAGCCATGGTCGTCCAGATCATCATCTTTATCGTCCAAAGCGTATCGCTCAATACCCTCGGCCTCTATCAGGCCGGCCGCGGGCGGCTGTCGGCTGCCGATACGCTGCGTGTCATGTTCCGCATGCCCATGATTTACTTTCTCGCCGCGGCCCTCCTCGTCCGCTCGACGGGTTGGCATGCCGAAGAATTCTTCTTCTGGCCCATTATGGAAATGGCCGGCAAATCACTGCTTCCCGTCGCCATGGTCAGCATCGGCGCCCAGCTGTCCCAGACGAAGATACACTGGTTCGACAAAGACGTGTGGATCATCAGCCTGCTGAAGATGACCGTCCTGCCCCTCTTCGGCCTAATCATGATATATGCGGCCAACGCCCTGATGCCCGGCACCTTTACGGCCGTCAGCGCCATGGTCTTCCTCATCTACTGCACCATTCCGACGGCAGTCAACACGGCCATCTTCGCCATCGAATTCGGCAACAACGCCGATTACGCCACGCAGATCGTCATGAACACGACGGCCCTCAGCGCCGTCTCCCTGACGTTCTATATCTTCGTCGGCCACATCCTGTTCGTTTGATAATAAAATAAGGCGAATCCCTATTTTATAAATATAAACTGTTAATTTTATTATTTTTTACTTAAAAACATTTGACAATCTGCCGGAAAGGCCGTATAATAAGGCACATCAATAGAATACGAGTTGAGCAATGAGGCTCTGGCACATCGAGGTACCCGATGATGCCGGAGCCTTTCTGTTTTTCTATTGGTAAAACAATATATGTACAGACAACGGCGTCTATGGGAAAGTACGAGGGGGTAGTTTCCGCATAGACGCCTTTTTTCTTACCACAGGGGGATGATTCTAATGACAAAAGGGTGGTCCATTTTGCGCCTGGCTCTGGCTTGCACGGCCTTGTCCGCGCCAACGGCATTTGCCGCCGATGCCGGAGCGGCTATCGATACGGGTGATACGGCCTGGGTGCTCATCAGCGCGGCCCTCGTCTTTCTCATGACGCCGGGCCTGGGATTTTTCTACGGCGGCATGGTCCGCAACAAAAACGTGCTGACGACGATTATGCAGAGCTTTTTCATCGTCGCTATGATTTCTGTCGAATGGATATTGATCGGCTATGCCATGACCTTCGGCTCGGATATTAACGGCTTTATCGGTTCCTTAGACAAGGTAGGCCTGACGGGCATCGGCATGACCGTCCTGGCAAACGGCACCATTCCGGAGCTGGCCTTCGTCGCCTTCCAGTGCATGTTCGCCGTCATTACGCCGGCCCTGATTACGGGGGCCTTCGCCGAACGGATGAAATTCCACGCCTTTACGGTATTCATCCTGCTCTGGGCTATCTTCATTTATAACCCTATGGCCCACTGGGTATGGGGCGGCGGCTTCCTGGCTCAGCTCGGCGCTCTCGACTTTGCCGGCGGCTTGGTTATTCACATCTTATCGGGCGTCTCCGGCTTGACGCTCTGTATTCTTCTCGGCAAACGCCAGGGCTACGGACGCATTCCCATGCTGCCACACAACCTGCCCATGACGATCCTCGGCGCAGCCCTGCTCTGGTTCGGCTGGTTCGGCTTTAACGCCGGCAGCGCCCTCGGAGCCAACGGGCTGGCAGCCAACGCCTTCATCGCTTCCCAGGGCGCAGCCGCTGCAGCGACGGTCGCCTGGGTCGTCGTCGAATGGGCTGTCAACGGCAAACCGACGATCCTCGGCGCAGCCTCCGGCTGCATCGCCGGCCTCGTAGCGATTACGCCGGCAGCAGGCTTTGTCGCTCCCCTTCCCGCCGTCATCATCGGCGCCATCGGCGGCGTCGTCTGCTACGTTGCCGTCGCCTTTGTCAAGGCAAAATTAGGCTACGACGATTCGCTCGACGCCTTCGGCATCCACGGCATCGGCGGGACCTGGGGCTCCATCGCCACGGGCCTCTGGGCTACGACGGAAGTCAACCCGGCCGGGGCCAACGGCTTATTCTACGGCGAAACGCACCTGCTCTTCGCTCAGGTCGTCTCGACAGTCGTCGCCTACGTCTTCGCCATCGTCGGCACCGTCATCCTGTATAAGATTATCAGCGCCGTCATGAAGGTCCGGGCCGACAAAGACGAAGAAATCACGGGCCTCGACATCAGCGAACACGGCGAACGGGGTTACAACTACGCCATTACGGCCGGCAGCCCCTTCGGCGAAGCCATTCACACGCCTGCTGCCTCGCCGTCTACGATCAGCGACATCGGCGTCAGCGGTCATCAGTTATAGGGAGTGATATGCATGGACAGAAAAATTACTAAGATAGACATCGTAACCCGGCCCAGCAAGCTGGAAGAACTGAAGGACGCCCTCAACGCCATCGGCGTCATGGGCATGACCGTCAGCCAGGTCTACGGCTGCGGCCTCCAGAAAGGCCACGTCGAAGTATACCGGGGCCAGAAATACGCCATCAACCTGCTGCCGCACATCAAGGTCGAAACAGTCGTATGCGAGGTGCCTGTAGAAAAAGTCATCGAAACGGCCCAGCGCGTCTGCAAGACCGGCAAGGTAGGCGACGGCAAGATCTTCGTCTTCGACGTCGAAGACGCCGTCCGCATCCGCACCGGCGACAGGGGGCCGGAAGCCATTATGGACGAAAAATAATACAGCTATCGGGGGATAAAAAACAGCGGCGGCAAGAGTCATTGCAACACTCTTGCCGCCGCTGTGCGTTATATCCTGCTGAGCGTATCGTTACGCCACGCTTTCTTTTTTCCAGCAGCCGCCGTATTTCCAAATGACGCCGCCGGCCAGGGTCGCCGCTAACAAGCCGACCTTCATCGCCGTCGCATTGGCCGCCACGAAGGGGATGTATTCGGCCAGGTACGTATCCGTTACGATCATGCCGCCGGCCGCCCAGCCTAAAATGGCGCCGCCGACGTAGATGAGAATAGGGAACTTGTTCATGACCTTGATGACCATGGTGCTGCCTAAGATAATAATCGGCACGGAAATCAGCATGCCGAAGATCAGCAGGCCCCAGTGGTTGTTCGTCACGCCGACGATACCGAGGACATTGTCAAGGCTCATGAGCACGTCGGCCAGGATAATCGTCTTGATCGCCGCGCCTAAGGAATCCTTGGCCTCAATGTGATGCGTCTCTTCCTTGCCCTGGGCGCCGATAAGCTTGATGCCGATGCCGACGAGCAGCACGCCGCCGACGGTCTTCAGGAACGGGATGAACAGCAGCCACGACACGATAAACGCCAGCAGGAACCGCAGGAGAATCGCCCCGGCCGTGCCGTATAAAATAGCCTTCTTCTGCAAGTGAGGCGGCAGATTTTTCGCCGCCATGCCGATGACGATGGAGTTGTCGCCGCCAAGGGCCAGGTCAATCAAAATAATCTGCACGATAATGCCAATGTCCAACAATAAGGTATCTGTCAACGTAGGTCCTCCTTTTGAATATACACAGTCAACCAAGCATCTGCTTGTCTTTGTATCTGTACCGTACCTCTATTGTACAGGCAGTCAAATATAATGTAAAATATGAATATATCAGCTTAAATAGCAGCTTTTTGCATATTTCAAAAGGAGAATACCATGAACTTTCACGATATACAGGCCTTTTTGGCCATCGTCAAATACGGAACCATCAGCAAAGCCGCCGACGAATTATACATTTCCCAAACAGCCGTCACGCGGCGGCTGAAAACGCTGGAAGACGAGCTGGGCATCCCCCTGCTGGATCGGGGCCGTGGCATCAAGGAAGCAACGCTGACGCCGTCGGGGCGCGATTTCCTGTCCATCGCCCAGCGCTGGAACGCCGTGTGGGAAGAAACGCAGCGGTTCAAAAGCCTGGGAGAACGGCTGTCCTTATCGATCGGGTCGGTGCAGATCCTAAACGATTACGTCTTTCCCGCCCTGTATTCCCGCCTGCTGACCCATTCGCCCGGCATGAACCTCTACATCCATACGGAGCACGCCATCGAATTTCCCCCGTTGGTCGAGCAGCGCGTCATCGACGTGGCCATCGGCTGGCGCGATTCGGCGTCGCCGGAGCTCTCCTGCCAGCCCTGGCGGCAGTCGCCCCTGGTCTGCGTCATGCCCGGCGACCCGCAGGAGTCGGCCCAGTCTCCCGTCGATCCCCGCCGGCTGGACTGTACGAAAGAGCTGTATATCAACTGGCCGCCGTCCTTTACGCAGTGGCATGAAACGTATTGGCCTGCCGACCAATTTCATCCCAGCTATGTTGCCAGCGCCCAGTTGGCCCTGCAAATCATGGCCCACAGCGGCAGCTGGGCCGTCATGCCCCTGTTCTTCGCCAAGTACGCCTGCCAAAAAGGCGCGTTTGCCTATCAATACCTGACAGACCCGCCGGAACCGCTGACGGCCTATATCCTCACCCATAAAACGCCGCGGCCGAACGTCCAAAAAAGCCTGTCCATTTTCTTCGACTACTTAAAACAATTAGACAGCGATATTTTCTAATGATAAACCCCTGCGGATTTTCAGCTGCTCCGCAGGGGTTGTATCGTACATATGCGATTCGCACTCTTTATTTATCGACGGCTTTCTTTATCTTGGCCGCCAAGCCTTTGATTTTCGGCAGCGGCACAGAGCATACGCCCAATCGTACGCCCAAGGCCAACGGCGCGGCGAAGACCAATTCGTCCTGCAGCGCTTCGCAGACCGCCTGCGGGTTGGCCGCAGGAATGGAAATGAAGAAGCCCGCATGGTAGGGAATGACGTGCAGGCCGCACTGCGCCGCTTCTTCCGTAAACAGCGACGCCCGTTTTTGAATAATGCGGAAAAATTCCATCCGTTCCTCGTCGAGACGCTTCGTCAAGGCGGCGTCGCCCCGGATCGTCGTCAGGAGCGTCATGGCCGCGCGGTTGACATTGGACCAGGACGTACGGGCCGAATAGCGGCCTAATTCTGCAAATTCCTTGATGACGTCCTCGCTGGACGACACGCCGACGAGTGCGCCGGCTCGCTGCCCGTACAGCGTATAGCCCTTGGACATGCTGAAGGCCACCATGACGAACAAATGGGGCGGCAAGTTGCTGAACTGCTTCATAAAGGTACGGACTTCGTTCTTTTCGCCGGCATAAGCAATGTAGGCGATATCGACGAGAATCGAAACGCGCTTGCCCTGCTTTTCATGGAAGCGGCAGACCTGCAGCACTTCCGCCCAATCCTGATCGGACAAGGCAAATCCCGTCGGGTTATTGGCCGGCGTATTTAAGATAATCAGCAATGAATCCTGCTTGCGCAGCACATCTGCTACGGCCGAGGAAAACGACTCGATATTGAAAGCGCCGCTCTCATCGAGTAGGGCAAACGTCGTAAGCCTGCGGCCGATTTCCTGGCACAAGCTGCCGTATATGCCCCAGCGCCAGTCGGAAGCCAGGACGTCGTCGCCGATTTCAGAATAGTTGGCGATGGCAATATGAATAGCTCCGGTACCGCCGGCCGTCGCTACGGCGTCTATATATCCTTCGGGACGATATGCCTCGAACGTTTCGTCTATTGCCGCCTTGCGGTAATCCGCCAGGCCAATGGGCGGCGCGTACGTGATAAAATCAGCCATCGGCAGGGCCCGATAGATTTCTTCTACGACGGGAAGACACCCCAATACTTCATCTTCGCCGGCATAGCAGCCTACCGTGGCGTTGACGACGCGATCCCGGCCGTATGCCGCCATCGCCGCCTGGGCAGCCTGGCCGAATTGAAACACGGCGTCGTGTAGTTGTTTTCCTTCTCTGCTGGACGCAGCCATAAACGTAGACATATAATCCCTCCTTGAGTTGCATGCTTTTTTATTATACTATATGCTGCCCAAAATGAATATACGAAAACCGCAAAAAATCTATGTATTCTTTATACATAATCAGTCTTCCCTTTAAACAATATCTATAAAACCCTAAAAAGCTTTAATGTGTGCTTTTCTCCAGCAACGCAAAACGGCAGCGGATCCTTTTCCGCTGCCGTTTTGCATGCTTCTGTTATATTAAAGATTCATGTTTCTGTGCTTTGTCCCGATTTCCGGCCTTCAGTATCGTCAGTACGCTGCAGCTCCGCCAGCATCACGCCTTTTACCGTTAAGAGCCGCCGTATGATTTCATCGCTCTCTATGCTGTCGTTGGCAATGAGCGTGACGGCTAGTTCCGCCTGCTCGCTGTCCTCGTCGGACAGGATGCGGAAGGCTTTGACATTCATTTGCCGGTTCTCCAGGTATTCGGCCAGGCGCCGCGATTGCCCGATCGTATTCTTCATGATAATATGTACCGTGTATTCCCGGCGGTGCTGGCTGCTGAGGCGCTTGTCCAGCCGGATAAAGACGGTCAGCACGACGAAGATGAGGACTGTCGCCGCGGCGGCTACGGCCAGATATCCTGCGCCTACGACGAGTCCGATAGCCGCGACAGCCCACAATCCGGCCGCCGTCGTAAGGCCGCGGACGTTGCGGGCCTTCTGATTCGCCAGTATCGTGCCGGCGCCTAAAAAGCCGACGCCGGAAATAACCTGGGCAGCGATTCGCTCTGGGTCGGCGTTGCGGTAGCCGTACAGCAGGAAATGATCCATGGCGATGTTGATCGATATGATCATGCACAGGCAGGAGCCGACGCAGACCAACGTGTGCGTTCGAAGGCCTGCCGCCTTATTCTGCGCCTGCCGTTCATACCCGATAATCGCGCCCAAAATCAGGGCTACGCACAGGCGGATAATGCTGTCGGTCGTACTGATTACCATATGCCTCGTCTCCTTTTTATGATTTTTTTCTTCTATCTTTAATATTTGTTTAGATAGGTATATTATAATGTATGTCAGCTTCTTGCGGAAGCTGGCCTATACATGAGAAAGAAGGTCTTACCGATGGGTAAACGCATATATTATCTGGATAATCTCCGCACCTGCCTGGTATTCGCCGGCATTTGCTTCGCCGCCTTGGGAAATTTCAGGCCCTTTCCCCTGCTGCATCCCTACGTTCCCTCTCCAATAAATTCCCTCGAAGGGGTAGCCGTCGATTTCCTGTACAATTTGGCCATCGTCTTCATCATGCCGGCGCTCTTTTTTATCAGCGCCTATTTCGGTGCGTCTTCGCTGCGCATTCACATGATCCGGCCCTATTTCAAGAGCAAGTGGACCCGTCTCGGCTGGCCCTGGCTGATTGGTACCGTTCTCCTGGCTCCGGAGCTCCTGTACCTTGCCAGCCAGAGCTGCGGCAGCCACGGCGACGGCCCGGCGTTCTCTTTAATTCATCCGCCGTTCTGGTCCGCCTATTTCCAAAGCCCCTTCTTCTTTATCGGGCTGCTCCTGCTGTTTCATCTGGCTTTGATGGGGGCAAAGAAATGGCGGCGTTCCCTCTTTCAGAGGGCCGCTGCCGCGCCTCCCTCTGCAGGAATCCTGGCCGGCTTCTATGCCCTGCAGCTCGTTGTGGCCGCCGCCTTCTTCGGGCTGCTGCTGGCGGCACACCGTGCGCCGGACTTCTGGGTCCCCCTGTATGTGCTGTACCTTGCGGCGACATGCGGACTGTACTTCTGCTTCGGCGTGTACGCCTTCAGACATCGCTGGTTTACGGCCGGAGGCTATGTGCCGTCTGCCGTTCATATCGTCGGCGCGGCCTTGTTGCTGGGTGTCGTCGTCGCCTCGTCCTATATTACAGCGGGAATTTCCGTATTCATTTCCGGCACGCTCTTTCCCTTATTGCTGTTCTTTTCCATCCTGCAGCTTCCCCTGCTCCTGGCCTTGCTGGCCGCCTTCGCTAAATGGGGAGACAAGGAAACGAACAAGACAAAGCTGGCCGCCGGCCTAGCCTATCCGCTGTACGTCGTCAGCGACACGCTGATTCAGAACACGGCTTATTTCCTCCAGCCCCTGTCCCTCGGCGCGCCGCTGAAATGTATCCTGACGCTGGCCTTGTCTTTCCTCTACGGGTACATGCTGTGCAAATACGCCCTGCGTCATCTGCCTTGCTTCAAAACGCGCTGACACATGCTGATTCATGCGTTTTGCGACGGTGATTTGCGTTTTTTGCATATTTCTATCAAATTTTCCGCGTTTTATGCTATGATAAGCATACGCGACATTACGCAGTCTTTCTTCTCACAGATACTATATACACAGAACAGGAGTGCTTACATTACATGGACACGTTATTGCAGCTTATGGAATCGTATGGGTATATCGCCATGTTCATCGCCATGGTACTGGAAAACGCCAATATTCCCATTCCCAGCGAAGTCGTCCTCGGCTTCGCCGGATTTCTCATTTCCCAAGGCGTATTCGACTTTTGGACTACTGTCGTCATCGCCTGCCTGGCCGGCGTCGTCGGCTCCATCGTCAGCTACTGGCTCGGCTCGTACGGCGGCCGTCCTCTGCTGCTGAAATACGGGAAATACATTTTCTTCAACGAAAAGAAATTCAACATGGCCGAAACGATGTTCAATAAATACGGCGGAGCGGCTGTCTTAATCTGCCGCTGCCTGCCCGGCGTGCGGACCTTTATCTCCTTTCCGGCCGGCGTGGCCCGCTATCCCTTCGGACGCTTCGTCGTCTTCACCATCATTGGCACGATTCCCTGGACGCTGCTCCTCGTGTGGGCCGGCTCGATTCTGGGAAGCCACTGGAAGGACCTGATTCAGTACAACCACATCTTCCTCATCGTCATCGTCGCCGTCTGCGCGATTTGCGCCCTCTTGTTCCTCTGGAAACGGCGCCGCGGGAGATTGGCCAAATGAAGCAGTGGATTTCTGAACATCGCTGCGGTCTGACGGTCGCATGGTTGGCAGCAATTATTTTGCTGCCTTTTTTGGGTATCGCTCCCCTGACGGACCCCAACGAGCCTGTATACGGGCAAACGGCCAAGGAAATGCTGCTGGCCGGAGACTGGCTTTCTCCCCGCATTTACGGCCAGTTCTGGTACGATAAGCCGCCCCTGTTTATCTGGATGGAAATGCTGTCCTACAGCCTCTTCGGCATTTCCGACTGGTCGTCCCGCCTGCCCAGCGCTGTCGCCGCCGTCGCAACGGCCTTATTCGTCTACGTCCAGGGCAAGGATTTGTTCAATCAAGCCATCGCCTTTATGGCGACGCTCATCCTGCTGACCAGCGTCGGCTTCATGTACGTCGGTAAAGCTGCCGTCACAGACATGACCCTCATGCTCACCCTGACCGTCGCCATGATCTCCCTGTATCAGGGGAAATATTACCGTGCCTACGCCTTCTGCGGCCTGGCCCTGCTGGCAAAAGGCCCCGTCGGCTACGCCTTTCCGGCGCTCATCATGCTGCTGTATATGGCCGCCACCCGCCAGTGGTCTCTCCTCCGGACAATGAAAATTCCTCAGGGCCTCTGCATCGCCTTTCTCGTCGGCCTGCCGTGGTACGTATTTATGTATCAGACCCACGGTGATATATTCTTGCAGACCTTTCTCGGGTATCACAATCTCATCCGCTTTATCGCGCCGGAGCATCCGGGACAAAACAGCATTTTCTTCTTTATTCCCGTCTTTATCGGGGCGATGGTCCCGTGGATTCCGGCCCTGGCTCCGGCAGTACGGCGCTTGTTCAAAAAACGCGACCCCTTTAACGATACGGTGCTGTTCTGCCTGATTTGGGCGGCTTTTATCTTCGTGTTCTTTTCCCTGTCCCATACGCAGCTGATCACGTATATCGCACCGGCCTTTCCGCCGGCGGCCTATATCATCGCCTGGTATTTGTACCGCTGCTATCTGGAAAAACACCTGCCTCTCGGCGCAATCGCCGCGGCCTATATCCTGGCTGTCGGCCTCCTGCTCTGCAACGCCATCCCGCTGAACGAAGGGGCGGAATTTTTCGCCCAGCCGATTCTCATCGGCTCGATCCTGCTGAGCACAGCCCTGTTCCTGCCGGCCTTTCTGCTGTACCGGCGGCAATGGAAAAAAAGCCTTCGCCTCTGCCGTCGTCCTCATGACCGCCTTTTCCTGGGCGGCCTTCGGCTTCGTCATGCCCCGCATTGCCGAGCACACGACGTCGTACGAAGCGGCCTATATCCTTCACGACGTATACGACGGGCGGTCCGATTTATATATCGAAAAATTTCTCCGTCCGGGCATCGCCTATTACAGCAACCTGCACGGCATGGAATGGCAAAAGGACAACCTGCCCGACTTCGCCGCCCTGCTGACGTCTCCCGATAAGGCCTATATCGTCATGACCAAGACGTCCTTCCTCAAACTCAATCAAACAGTTCCCGAACTGCGGCAATACGGCATGGCGGCGGATCTGCCGTCTCAAGTCATTCTCATCAATCATCCATAGGAGGTATGCAATGAAACACCGCCCTGTATTTTTCCTGCTCGCCGTCCTCTGCTTCCTGTTTCTGCTCCTCGGCAACAGCCAGCTGGCCGTCACCGACCCCGTCGAGTCCAACTACGCCCTGACGGCAAAGGAAATGGTCTTGTCCGGCGACTGGATTTCTCCGCAGATTTACGGTACGTACTGGTTCGATAAGCCTATTTTTATCTATTGGATGCTGTGTATTTCCTACACTCTGTGCGGCTTTACGGATTTCGCCTCCCGCCTGCCCGGCGCCCTCTTCGGTACGGCTTCGGTCATGCTGGCGGCATGGTACATGCTGCGCCGCACGGGCCGCATGACAGCTGCCCTCGTCGTAGCCGCCATGGCCGTAACGTCCCTGGCCGTCTGGGCCATCAGCCATTCGATTATTACCGACCAGATGCTCTTTTTCTTCACGTCGGGCGCCATGTTCTTCGCCTATATCGGCCTGACGGAGGGGAAAAAATGGTACGTCGCCGCCGCCTACGTCATGGCCGGCTTCGCCGTGCTGACCAAGGGCCCCGTCGGCATCGTCCTGCCGGGAACGTTCCTCCTCGTCTTCATCGCCCTGCGTCGCAATACGCAGTATATCAAGCGTCTCTTTCCGCCTGTCGGCATCGTCCTGTTTCTCCTCGTCGTCCTGTCCTGGTACGGCACGATGTACGCCCGCCACGGCGCGGCCTTTATCGACGGCTTCCTGGGATTTAACAACGTCGTGCGGGCTACCGTATCGGAGCACCCGGAAATGAACGTCTGGTATTACTACATCGTCCTCGTTCCCGTCAGCCTGCTACCCTGGACTGGTCCCTGCCTGTACGGCCTGTGGAAACGGCGCGGCTGGACTGACGAATACGTCTTCATGACCGTCTGGGCCGTCGGGACCATCCTCTTCTACACGGCCATGGCGACGAAATACCCGACCTATGCCTATATCGCCAACATGCCCCTCCTGTACATCGGCGCGTTGGCCGTCATGGATCTCCATGAAAAGAGCTCGCGCAAAATCTGGACGGTCGTCACCGGCCCGGCACTCTTCTTCTGGCTCCTGTTTTTAGGGGCGGCCCTGTTCGCCAAGCCCGGCGCTGTCGTCTTGGGAGACCTGTTCTGGCTTATCGTCTTCATTCCCTTGGTCACGGCAATCCTCGTCTTCTCCCAATGGCAGAAGGCCTTGCCGGCGATCCCCATCGTCATCACAGCCGGCATCATGGTCATATACGGACTTCTGACCTTCCAGGTATTGACGCCCTTTTACGAATACCGCTCGTCATCAGCTCTCATCGAAGCCTCGTCGAAGTTCCCCGGCCAGATATATTTCTTCGAGGAATACCGCACGTCCTTCGTCTATTACACGGATAAGCGCGCCGTCTGGACCGCGCCGGCCAGCTTCGACGAAAACGCCCGCCTGAAACGGGACGCCGTCTGGTCGAAAAAGCATCTCTTCCCGACAGAAGAAGAACGCAGCGTCATGGATAAGCTGCAGCGACGCGAAGCCCTGACCCTCATCGTGCCGCGAAGCCGGTACGACGATTACGTCGCATCGCCCTTCTTCCCCCTGACCCGCCAGCTGGGAAAATTCGGCACGTACACCGTGTTTGCTACCTTATAGGAGGCCCCTATGTCTACGATTGAAACCTTTCTCTCTTCACTGCGGCAGTATGAAGGCGACGGCGTGTATAATCCCTGGCGCGATTACGACGAGCGCTGCGACTGCGGTCCCGACGCGCCCCTCATCCGCAGCCGCCAGCTGACGGACTACCTTCGCCGCCGCGTCGGCCGCGCCAAATACCTCTTCGTCGCCGAAGCCGCCGGCTATCAGGGCTGCCGCTTTACAGGCGTAGCTATTACATGCGAGCGCATGCTCCTGAACGCTCACAAGCAGGTGCCCAGCGCCATGGTCCTGGGCTACGACGGCCAGCGGACAAGCCGCCCCGACTGCCCCTTTATGACCAGCAACCCCCAGCGGCGGCAGGGCATGAATGAACCGACGGATACATACGTATGGGGAGCCATTCTGGACAACGGCCTTTCGCCGGACGACGTCATCCTCTGGAATATATTCCCCTTTCATCCCCACAAAGATTCGCCCTTCAGCAACCGCACGCCGACAGACGCCGAGCTGGCCGCAGGCCTTACGTACACGCAGGAGCTCTTAGGCCTGTGCCGCCCCGATATCCTCATCGGAGCCATCGGCCGCAAATCGGCCCTCATGCTGGAAGAAAAAGGCCTGGCCGCCGCCGTCATGCGCCATCCGGCCAACGGCGGAGCCGGCTTATTCCGGCAGCAATTTGCCCAATGGATTTCTGAAAACGCTCGCCCATAATTTGCAGGCGGGCGCTTTTTCATAGCCGAAATAAACTCTTTATCCCTTTATTACAGTAAATCATCGTTACTTTACAAAAATATATTAGGTATTTATATATGTTTTCCGTAAATTATTCGAAAAAGCATTGCAATTTTATTATGAATTGTTTATAATTGAATGCAAACCTATAAGCGGGTCTGGAATATCACGCGCGTGCGGTTTTCCGGCTCGTTTTTTTTAGTATGAAGGGGGAACTATGTATGTATAAAAAACTGCGCGACCTGCCGGAACCGCAAGGCCTGTACGACCCGTCGTTTGAACACGACGCCTGCGGCATCGGTATCGTCGCAAATATACGAGGAAAAAAATCGTACGACATCATCGACGACGCCCTCACGATCTTGGAAAACCTGAAGCACCGCGGCGCAGAAGGGGCCGACGCCCAAAGCGGCGACGGTGCGGGGATACTCATTCAGATTCCCCACGAATTCTTCTGCCGCGAATGCGAAACTCTGGGATTCTCCCTGCCTGCCGAAGGCGAGTACGGCGTCGGCATGATCTTTGCCCATCGCTACGAAGAATTCCGCAAGAAACAGATGGAAGCCTTCTCGAACATCGTCCGGGCCGAAGGCCTGTCCATTTTGGGATGGCGCGACGTTCCCGTCGACGAAAGCCTGATCGGCAATATCGCCAAGACGACTCGTCCCCATTTCCTGCAAGTCTTCATCCAAAAGAGCCCGTCCATGACCAACCAGATGGACTTTGAACGCAAGCTGTATATCATCCGCAAGCTGGCCGAAAAGGCCATCGTCCCCATCAGCCAGGAAAAGGGCACGGATTTCTACATCGCCAGCCTGTCGTCGCGAACGATCGTGTACAAGGGCATGCTGACGTCGGTTCAGCTCCGCCATTTCTACCTTGATTTGTCCGACCTGGACGTCACGACGTCTATGGCCCTCGTCCATTCGCGGTTCAGCACCAATACCTTCCCCAGCTGGGCCAGAGCCCATCCGAACCGCTACATCGTCCACAACGGCGAAATCAATACGATCCAGGGCAATATCAACTGGCTCAACGCCCGCGAAAGCAAGTCGAAATCGGAATTCTTCCCCGATATGGAAAAGGTATTCCCCGTCGTCGACGCTACGGGCAGCGACTCGTCCATGTTCGACAACTGTCTGGAATACTTGTACATGACGGGCCATTCCCTGCCCCACGCCATGATGATGATGATTCCCGAGCCTTGGGAACGGGACCCGCTCATGAGCGAAGAAAAGCGGGACTTCTACCGCTATCACAACTTCATGCTCGAGCCCTGGGACGGCCCGGCGGCTATCGGCTTCTGCGACGGCACGGTCATCGGCGGCATGCTGGACCGCAACGGCCTGCGCCCGGCCCGCTACTACGTCACGCGGGACGACCGGGTCATCGCCAGCTCCGAAGTCGGCGTCGTCAACATCCCGGCCGACGAAATCCTCTACAAGGGCCGGCTGGAACCGGGCAAGATGCTCCTCGTCGACACGAAGGAGCAGCGCATCATCGACGACGACGAAATCAAGCGGCAAATCGCCACGGAGCACCCCTACCACCAATGGTACGAAGAGCACATCGTCCACCTGGACGACCTGATGAACAACCAGCTCATCACGGACAACGATACCCTGATTCCCTACGACCTGAAGGAGCAGGAAAAAGTCTTCGGCTACACCCAGGAAGACATGGACAAGGTCATCCTGCCCATGGCCCGCGACGGCAAGCAGCCTATCGATTCCATGGGCGTCGACGTGCCCCTGGCCGTCCTCAACGACAAGCCCCAGCTCTTATACGATTATTTCAAGGAAAACTTCGCCCAGGTCACCAACCCGGCTATCGACGGCGTCCGCGAAAATATCGTCATGGCAACGGCCGTCATGGCCGGCAACGTAGCCAACATCATGGACCCCAACGAAGAGGCCACGGCGGCGCTGTACTTAAAAACGCCGCTCATCACGAACGAAGAAATGGCCGTCGTCAAGTCCCTCATGTCGAAGAAGCTGCGGGCCGCCACCTTATCCATGCTCTATCCAGTCAACAGCGGCGCCGAAGGTATGGAAACGGCCATCGAATCCTTGTGCATCGACGCCTTGAAGGCCATCAAAAACGGGGCCAATATCCTCGTCCTGTCCGACCGGGGCGTCAACTCCCGCATGGCCGCCATTCCGGCCCTCCTGGCCTCGGCGGCGCTGCACCACTACCTCATCGACAAGACGGTCCGCTCCGACGTCGGCCTCATCCTCGAATCGGGCGAACCGCGGGAAATCCACCACTTCTGTACCCTCATCGGCTACGGCATCACGGCCATCAACCCCTACATCGCCCTCGAATCCATTAAGGAACTGATTCTCAAGGGCAAACTGGGCAAGATGACCTATGAAAAGGCCCGTAACAACTACATGGACGCCGCCGTCAAGGGCATCCTGGCCGTCATGTCCAAGATGGGCATTTCTACGGTCCACAGCTACCACGGCGCGCAGATTTTCGAAGCCGTCGGCATCAAGCAGGATCTGATCAACAAGTATTTCTGCAACACGCCGTCGCGCATCGAAGGCATCGGCATTACGGAAATCGCCAGGGAAAACGCCCTGCGCCACGAAACGGCCTACGGCTCCGACGACGCCCTGGAACGGGGCGATTTCTACCAGTACCACAAAGGCGGCCAGCCCCATATCATCGACCCCGAAGCGGTCCGACTGCTGCAGAAGGCCTGCAAGGAAAAAAATTACGATATCTATAAGGAATATGCCGAACGGGTCAACACGTCTTCCATCTTCCGCCTTCGCGACCTGCTGGAATTCGAATACCCCGCCGGCTGCAGCATTCCCATCGAAGAAGTCGAATCAGTCGACTCCATCGTCAAGCGGTTCCGCACCGGCGCCATGAGCTACGGCGCCCTCAGCAAGGAAGCCCACGAATGCATCGCCACGGCCATGAACCGCCTTGGCGGCATGAGCAATACCGGCGAAGGCGGCGAAGACGCAGCCCGGTTCAGCACGGAAACGAACGACAAAATCAAGCAGGTCGCCTCGGCCCGCTTCGGCGTGACGAGCAACTACCTCATCCACGCCGACGAGCTGCAGATCAAATGCTCCCAAGGCGCAAAGCCGGGCGAAGGGGGCCACCTGCCGGGCAGCAAGGTCTACCCGGATATCGCCAAGACGCGCCACGCCACGACGGGCGTCGCCCTTATTTCGCCGCCGCCTCACCACGACGTCTACTCCATCGAAGACCTGGCCGAGCTCATCTTCGATCTTAAAAACGTCAATCCCAAAGCCCGCGTCGGCGTCAAGCTCACGTCGGGAGCCGGCATCGGCACCATCTCGGCCGGCGTCGTCAAGGCCAAGGCCGACAACATCGTCGTCAGCGGCTACGACGGCGGTACGGGCGCGTCTCCGCGGACCAGCCTGCGCCACGCCGGCCTGCCCTGGGAAATTGGCTTGGCCGAAGTGCAGCAGACCTTGCTTCTCAACAAGCTGCGCGATCGCGTAAAGGTCGAAGTCGACGGCAAAATGCTCACCGGCCGGGACGTCGCCATCGCCGCCCTGTTCGGTGCGGAAATCTTCGGCTTCGGCACGGCTCCGCTTCTGACCATCGGCTGCCACATGCTCCGCGTGTGCCACCTCAATACCTGCCCCTACGGCGTCTGCACGCAGGATGAAAAGCTGCGCAAGCGCTTCAAGGGCAAGCCGGAATACATCGTCAACTTCATGCGCTTCGTCGCCCAAGACCTGCGGGAAATCATGGCCCGCCTCGGCTTCCACACCATCGACGAAATGGTCGGCCGCTACGACTGCCTGAAGCAAAAGCAGCACGTCCTCAACTGGAAGGCTGCGACGGTCAACCTGAAAAACCTCCTCTTCCGTCCCTATACAGACGCCTCCGTAGGCCATCACTGCACCATGGACCAGGACCACGGCATCAACGCTACCCTGGACATGTCCAAGCTCATCCGCATGTGCCGGCCGGCGCTGGAACAGAAAAAACACATCTGCGCCCGCCTGCGCATCCAAAACACGGACCGCGTCACCGGCGCCCTCTTGGGCAGCGAAATCACGCGTCGCTACGGCGAAAAGGGACTGCCGGAAGATACGATCAGCCTGTCCTTCGTCGGCTCTGCCGGCCAAAGCTTCGGCGCCTTCATCCCCAAGGGCCTGACCCTTTCCCTTGAAGGCGACGCCAACGACTACGTCGGCAAAGGCCTGTCCGGCGGCAAGATCATCGTATCGCCGCCGCGGGGCTCCGTCTTCCCGGCAGAAGACAATATCATCATCGGCAACGTCGCCTTCTACGGCGCGACGAGCGGCGAAGCCTACATCAACGGCACGGCAGGCGAACGGTTCTGCGTCCGCAACAGCGGCGCGACGGCCGTCGTCGAAGGCGTAGGCAACCACGGCTGCGAATACATGACCGGCGGCCGGGTCCTCATCCTCGGCAGCACGGGACGCAACTTCGCCGCCGGCATGTCTGGAGGCATTGCCTATGTCTACGACTTAGAGCCGGGCAAATGCAACCCCGACCTGGTTAAGCTGGAAGACCTGACCGACCCGGACGAACAGCAGTTTGTCAAATCGCTGCTGGAAAAACACGTCGCATATACGGACAGCAACCTCGGACACATGCTGCTGGAAAACTGGGAAGATACCATATCGAGAATCACCAAGGTCATCCCCGAAGCCTACGAAGAAATGGTCTCCCTCATCGCCCAGGCCCAGGCCGAAGGCCACAGCGAAGAAGAAGCCCATATGATCGCCTTCGAACAGAAACACGGCAAGAAAAAGTAAATATGCATATTGCAGCGACAGCCGCCCGATAAGGGCGGCTGTTTTTCGTCTGCCATCTGCAGTGCTTTGACAATTTCGCATTTACCTTTAGTCAATGCGTCGTAGCGTTTTTGGTTATTCCGCAGCAGAGACGGGCACTTTACAATATAGATATACATAGTTTTTCAATCGTCATACCAAAAGGAGCAACAGACATGAACACAGTAACCCTCAACAACGGCGTCGCCATGCCGGTACTCGGCCTCGGCGTATATCAGATAGACAACGCATCCCTCTGCGAGCAAATCGTACGGGACGCCCTGCGCGCCGGCTACCGCCTCATCGACACGGCCGCCGCCTACGGAAACGAAGAAGCCGTCGGCCGCGCCGTCAAGCGAAGCGGCGTTCCCCGCGAAGACATCTTCATTACGACCAAGGTCTGGGTACAGGACTTCGGCTATGAAAAGACGAAGCGCGCCGTCGCCGCCTCTCTTGAAAAGCTGGACATGCCCTACGTCGACTTGGTGCTGCTTCACCAGCAGCTATCCGACTATTACGGCTCGTGGCGGGCCTTGCAGGAATTGTGCCGCCAGGGAACTGTCCGGGCCATCGGCGTCTCCAACTTCTATCCCGACCGGCTGGCCGACCTCTGCGAAAACGCCGACATCCTCCCGGCCGTCAACCAAATCGAATGCCATCCCTTTTACCAGCGCGCCTACGACCTGGACGTCATGAAAAAGCTGCACGTCGCCCCTATGGCCTGGGGGCCCTTCGCCGAAGGCGGCCATGATATTTGGAACAATCCTATCCTGAAAAAAATTGCTGCAAAGCACGGCAAAACCGTCGCCCAGGTCGCCCTGCGCTTTACCCTCCAGCGCGGCGTCATCGTCATCCCCAAGACCGTTCACAAGGACCGGCTTATCGAAAACATGGCTGTCTGGGACTTCAAGCTCGACGGCGAAGACATGTCCCAAATCGCCGCATTGGACACGGGCCGCACGGAAATCATCGACCACTTGACCGTCGATATGGTTCAATTCTTAAACCGTCATAAAATTCACGAGTAAGCAGAAAGGATACATCATGAAAACGATTTTACTAGTCAACGCCAGCCCCAGAGTACAGGGCAACTCGGAAGTCATTACCCAAATCTTAGCGGAAGACCTGAAAGACCAGCGCGTCGTCGTCTTCACCATGCGGGACAAGGACTGCCGGTACTGCAAAGCCTGCGGCGCCTGCCAGGGGACGGAAGGCCAGAGCTGCGTGCAGGACGACGACATTACGAAATTGCTGCCGGTCATCGAGAACTGCGACGCCATTGTCGTCGCCACGCCCATTTACAACCAGCAGGTATCGTCGCTGGCCAAGCTGTTTATCGAACGCTTCTACCCCTGGTTCGATTTCGATAAAAAGGGAATGTCCAATACGGCGAAATACGGCAAAAAAGCGGCTCTCGTCTGCTCCTTCTGGGGCAGCCCCAAAGACAGGGTAAAAACATATGCCGACTGGACAGTAAGCGGCTTTTGCCAAATGGGAGCCGAGCAGTTTCAAACCCTCATCTTCAACCAAATTCCCAATGCCGGCGACGTCGCAAACCGGCCCGATTACGTAGAACAGGTGCATCAGCTCGCCTGCTGGCTGAAAGAATAAGGAGGACTGCCAATGCATACTCGCATATTAGGAACGGAATTACAGGTATCAGCTGTCGGCCTGGGCTGCATGGGATTATCTCACGCCTATGGTACAGCTCTGGATAAAAAAGAGGCCATAACCCGCATCCGTGAAGCTGTCGATATGGGATATACATTTTTTGATACAGCCGAAGTCTATGTCGGCCAATACGCCGACGGCACGCCGGCAATTAATGAAGAACTTGTCGGCGAAGCCTTAAAGCCCATCCGGGACAAGGTCGTCGTCGCCACGAAAGGAGGGATCACCTTAGGCTCGCAGCATCACACCGTATCAGACGCATCGCCGGCTTCGCTGCGGCGTTCTTTGGAACAAAGCCTGCGGCGCCTCCAGACCGATACGATTGATCTATATTATCAGCACCGTCTCGACGCCGCCAGAGAACCTGAGGAAGTGGCCTATACGATGCAGACCTTTATCAAAGAAGGTAAAATCCGCCATTGGGGCATATCAAACGCCTCGCCCGGCTATATCCGCCGCGCCCATGCCGTCTGTCCCATAACAGCCGTACAAGAACGGTATTCCCTCATGTATCGCCAGACGTCCCGGCTCTTTCCACTATTAGAAGAACTGCACATCGGCTTCGTCGCTTATTCGCCCTTGGCAAACGGCTTTTTATCCGACCTCTATAACGGAACGGAGCAATTTGACAAAGAGCTGGACTTCCGCAGCTGGATGCCGCAGTACACAGAAGAAGGGGTACAGAAAGCCCAAGAGCTGACCCAGTTTCTCGCCGACCTGAGCGCGGAAAAAAACGCGACGCCGGCGCAAATCTCCCTGGCCTGGATGCTCTGCAAAAAGCCCTATATCGTCCCCATCCCCGGCACGACGAAAGCCAAACGGCTTCGCGAAAATGCCGAGGCCGCAGATATTACCTTATCGGAAGAAGATATCAAAAAGATCGACCAGGTATTAGATCATTCCGAATTCCGCGTCTTTGCTCCGCACACAGAATCCTAAAGAGACACTGCGCCATGGCAATCTATGATGTTACAGGCAAAACGGCGTTAACAGCAGGAGCTCTTTCCAGCATCGGCTTAAGCGCCGCCCTCGATTATGCCGGCTGCGGCGTCTGCATCATCGCCGTTTGACCTAGTACGACCGATACGCTATGGTCGCCCAGGCTATCAAAGCCTTCCCAGACGATATCGCTGAGCCTATCGGACAAATTCCTATGCAGCGCATTGCGTCTGTGTCATAAAGCACCGATACCCTCCTCACTGGGGTGTCCAGTAAAGAGAGTACCTATCAGCTGTCGTTCCCTACGGCAGTTATTCTATTAGTTACACTCATGATGAATGTTCAGCAAAGGAGAAATTTCTTATGGATTACTTGACGTTAAACGATGGAAATGCCATCCCCGCCGTCGGCTTCGGCGTATTTCTCATTCCCAACGACGGCAGCACCTACGATGCCGTGACCAAAGCCCTGCGCCTCGGCTACCGTCACATCGACACGGCGGCTGCCTATTTCAACGAAGACGAAGTCGGCCGGGCCGTCCGCGACAGCGGCATCTCCCGCGACGAAATCTTTGTCACCAGCAAGCTCTGGCTTCAGGATTACGGCTACGACGCGGCCTGCAAGGGCATCGACGCGTCCCTGAAAAAGCTGGGCCTCGACTACATGGATTTGTACCTGATTCATCAGCCCTACGGCGACGTGCCCGGCGCGTGGAAAGCCCTGGAAGACGCCCAAAAAGCTGGGAAGATCAAATCCATCGGAGTCAGCAACATGACGCCCAACATCTGGAACCATTTCGTCCCCCAGTTCGACACGATGCCGGCAGTAAACCAAGTCGAATGCAACCCCTTCTTCCAGCAGAAGCAGCTGCGGGAAGTATTAGACGCCTGCGGAACAGCGCTGGAAGCCTATTTCCCCTTAGGCCACGGCGACGAAAACCTCCTCGCCCATCCCCTCGTCACGGCCCTGGCTCATAAATACAATAAGACAGCCGGCCAAATCATCCTGCGCTTTGAAGTACAGGAAGGCTTTGTCGTCCTGCCGAAATCGACCAATCCTCAGCACATGGCCGACAACATAGACATCTTCGATTTTTCCCTAACCGACGAAGACATGGCCCGGATGCGCGGCCTCGATACGGGAAAGGGCAGCCACGACCCGGAAACGCCGGGCATGGGCGACATGCTGCTGAAAGCATATAAGGTTCACGATTGAGCGCTACATATAACTTCGGTATCGGTAAAGCTCAATCATGTAAATCATGTCAACAAAACAGCCTTAGTCTGTATCGATAAGCAAATTATACATACCTATACGATAATAAGGGCAGCCGCACGAAGACGATGCTCATCTTCGGCGGCAGCCCTTATTTTTTGTTGTCAACCACATGGTAATAGCCTTGACAGAAAGCCATATATTAAATACAATGGTGTATATACACGATTAGGAGGAAATCATGAAGCGTTCCATAAGTCCCTGTTTTTGTATCAACCTGCGGCGCGCTGCCGGCGTCTTATCCGATTTCTATGACAAATCATTGTCAAAAGCGCAGCTCACAACAAGTCAATTTTCTTTGATGAAATCGTTAAGCCGCATACAGCCTTGTACCGTTACGGCGTTGGCCGATGAAATGGGGTTGGAACGCACGACGCTGGTCCGTACGATAAAGCCCCTTGCAGATCGCGGTCTGATACATAATTTAGCGCCTGCCAAAAGCCGCAATAAGCTATTGTCGCTGACAGAGGACGGGGACGCGCTTATGGAGTACGCAGCCTCGTTGTGGGAAGAAGCCCAAGGAGCCGTGAAAGCTTACATGGGAGCAGAGCAGATAGAAACCCTGATGCAGCTCCTGGCCCGGTTGGAAGAGTTCGGGGAATCCTAATCTCTCTCAGCAGCGCAGTACATAACGCACGGCGCAGACTAGTCAGGCTGCAGATTCCCACTATGCATGTAAGTATTTTCCGAAAGGAGACGATATGTATGAAGTACGAACATGAGCAGATTTATAAGGACGCCTTGTTATCGACGGCAAAAAGAATGTGTGCGGCGGCGCAAACGGCTCCAAAAGGACATGGCGTAGACTCTATTTTGACATACATTCTTACTGGCGATGAAAAAGAACAGCTTGCCTGTGAAATGGAGCGGCTTGGTACAGAATATATGGGAGCTGAGATGCCGACCTGGTATGGCCGAGATGCAAATTGCGTCCGCAAGGCCGGCGCAGTCGTCGTCATTGGAGCCAAACATATTCGCCGGGGCATGAGCCGCTGCGGGCAATGCGGTTTTGAAAACTGCGCAGCTAACGCTGCCGCCGGCGGCCGCTGCGCCGATACGTTTATGGATTTAGGCATCGCCATCGGCTCCGCCGTTTCCGTGGCCGGAGATGACCGCATAGACAACAGAATTATGTTTTCTATCGCTCAAACGCTGAGGCAAATGCCTGAATACGGCCCGGAATACGTCTGGTACGGGATTCCCCTTTCCATATCGTCGAAAAACATATTTATGGACAGAGGCATCACCCACAAGCTGTAACTACGACTAGCCTGCATATGATGGACAATTTAGGAAGGGGCCTGCGTAAAAAAAAGACGCAATTCTATAACGGGTTCGCTTGTTCACCATAGCTTTTACTCCTATGATTTTAAGTTTTACAGAAAACAGGCAGTTTCATTCGCCCATAAACCAGGGGCTGTCGCACGAAGATGAGATAATTCTTCTTCGGCGACAGCCCCTTTGATTGTATGCAATAGGCATCATTCCTCAGAACCGACAATATGCCGCTTGATAATGCCGATAAATCCCCGCACTGCCTCGGACGGCTTCTTAGCGTACAAAATCCCGTAGGAAACGCCGTAATCCAAATCGGCGAGAGGCAGCGTAACCAGCGAGGGATGCACGCCTGCCCAGGCGTCCAGCGTCAGGAGGGGAAGTCCCTGCTGCCCGCAGAGATTGAACGTATCGACGTCGTAATAATAGCTCGCTTCTTCAATGATAATCTGGGGATGCTCCCGTTTCAGCAGGTGATGAAACTCGTCTATCTGCTCCGTATCGCCGCTTTTTACCATGACGACGCGCTCGCCGTGAAGGTCGTCCAGCGTCAGGGTCTTCCGCGACGCCAGGCGATGGCCTTCAGGAAGGGCGATGCAGAACCGATACGTCCCCAGAGGCAGGTAATTGGCCCTGGCCTGCATGCTGCGGGAATTGAAAGAGCCCACTAAGACGTCGATGCGGTCGCCCAGGGAAGCGATGACCAATAGAATTTGTTCCTTTGTATCTTCATACGGGACGATGCGGAACGTATAGTTCCCATATGTTTCGCGCAGCGGAGCCCACAGGTCCGTCAGTACGTTGCTGGGATTGAGCAGGGAAGAGCCGACGCGGATCGTCACGCCGTCCCGGCCGCCGGCCTGCTTCGCCCGGGTCACGGCATCGGCGGCATAGGCGCGCATCTTCCGTCCGTCTTCATATAGGGAACGGCCTGCCGCCGTCAGCAAAACGCCCTGATTGTTCCGTATCAGCAGCGTAAGGCCCAATCGCCGTTCCAGGGCGTTGATCTGCTTCATGACCGACGCCGGCGTTACAAAAAGACGCTGGGCAGCCTTGGAAAAGCTGCCGCTGTCTGCGACCTGTAAAAAGACTTGCAGCTGTTGACTCAGCACGATGTCATCCTCCCCTTCTGTGTAGTACACGAATTGTAGCACGCCCCTTAGCAGAGGTCAAGAAATTTGCGTCGTTTATTCCCGTTTCCGTCAAGGTATGCTATACTGATTAAACATACATACGAAAGGAAGCTTGTTACAGTATGGCTCTATCGGCTCTTTACAAAGGCATTCTATACTGTGTCCTCGGCGCCGTCACCTGGGGCGTCAACGGCACGGTCAGTCAATATCTCTTCACCCATTACGTCGTCGACTCGGCCTGGATTACGGCACTGCGCATGATCGCCGCAGGCGTCGTCCTGCTGGTCTTGTTTTTCCCGAAGCAGCGGGCTGCCTTTTACGGCATGTTTCACGACCCGGCCAGTCTCCGCAATCTCCTCCTCCTGTCGATTTTCGGACTCCTGCTCTGCCAGTACTCCTATTTAACGGCTATCAAATATTCCAACTCGGCGACGGCGACGGTGCTGCAGACCCTCAACGTCGTCCTCATGTCCTTTTTCCTGGCCGTCCGCTTCCGCCGCAGGCCTTCGGCCCGCGAGCTCGTCTCCGTCGCCCTGGCCGTTCTGGGCGTATTCCTCGTCGCGACGAACGGCAACCCGTCGACGATGGTCCTGTCGCCCCAAGGGCTGACGTGGGGCCTCATCGGAGCCGCAGGCTGCGTCGCCTACCCTACCCTGTCCCAGGGCCTGGCCATCCAATGGGGCGCCGTGCCGGTCAACGCCGCCGGCATGATCATCGGCGGGACCGCCCTTTGCTTCGGCGTGCAGGCCTGGGGCATGACGCCCGAGCTGGACGCCGTCGGCTGGCTCACCGTCGCCTTTATCATTCTCATCGGCACGGCCTTATCCTTTACGCTCTTCGTGCAGGGCATCCGCCTCGTCGGCCCGATGAAATCCACCCTCATCGGCACGCTGGAGCCGGTGACGGCCGCCGTCGTCTCCGCCGCATGGCTCGGCACGGCCTTCCATCCCGTCGAGCTCGCCGGCTTCGTCTGCATCCTCGCCACGGTCTTCCTCATCGTAGTGCAGTGGCCTTCCCGGTAATGTAAAGGAGGATTTCCATGCCTGCCAATACCTTCGACATCAGACACAGCATACGCATCGCCGGAGCCTTCATCGCCTGGGTCATCGGCTCCGGGTTCGCCACGGGCCAGGAAATGCTGCGGTTTTACGCCAGCTTCGGCCTCTACGGCTACGGGGCTGTCGCCGTCAATTTAGTCGGCTTTCTAGGCATGGCCTACTTGCTGATGCGGACGGGCTTCGAACACAAAAAAGAACGCGCCTTTAATCACTTTCAATTTTTCTGCGGCCAAAACCTCGGCCTCGTCTATACGTGGCTTATCATCGCCACGCTGATCCTGCTCATGCCGGTCCTCGTCGCCGGCGCAGGGGCGACCTTATACGAATATTACCGCGTGCCCCAGCCTCTCGGCTCCGCCGTCATGACAGCCCTGCTGCTGGCGGCTTATCTCATGGGCTTTGAGCGCCTCATCCAGGTTATTTCCTCTATCGGGCCGGTCATCATCGTCTTTTCCCTAGCCATCGGCTGCGGCGCAATCGCCGTCGATTACAGCCAATTTTCCCGCATAGGAGAGTACGAATCGGCTCTCGCTCCCTATCAGGCGGCCCCCAACTGGTTTCTGAGCGCCGTCCTGCACCTGAGCCTGAATTTCTTTCCGCCCAGCATGTACTTCACCCGCCTGGGCGTCTCCGCTTCCTCCAAGCAAGAGCTGCGGGCCGGCGCGTTCCTGGGAGCTTTTGTCGTCATCCTCTGCATCGCCGTCATGACCACGGCCATCCTGCTGAACGGCAGCGCCGCCGCAGGGCTGGACGTCCCCGTCCTGTACCTGGCGCAAAAGCTCCATCCCCTTCTGGGCACGGCCTTTTCCATCACGCTGCTCCTGGGCATCTTTTCTTCGTCGTCCGTCATGATGTGGTCCATCTGCAGCCGCGTCACCCGCTGGGGAAAGAAGGGCAACGTCGCCTTTGCCTTTGCCGTCGCCCTGTTCACCTACGTCGTCAGCCTCTTTTCCTTCGGCCGCTTAGTCGCCGTCCTCTATCCGGCCATCGGCTACGCCGGACTGCTCTTTATTGCCAGCGTAGTATACAAAAGCTTCAGAAAATAAGATATGCAAAACAGCGTATGTCCGCTCCCCTTTTCATCGGACATACGCTGTTTTTTACGTCATATAATATTATATTCTATAATACAGCAGCTTAATGGTGAGCCGGAGCCGGTACGGCTTCCGCTACGGCGGCCTTCCGCGCTTCTATAGCGTCCATCCTGCGGGCAAAGATACCAGCCAAAATGGAACCCGTGACCTGATGAATAGCCGCGCCGATGGCTGCGGGAATCGCCACGGCCGGAGCGAAGAATACCGACACGAGGGAAATAGCCAGGGCGTCGTTCTGCATACCCACTTCCAGCGTAACAGAATGGCGCTGCCGCTGTCCCAGTCCCAGCTTGCCCGTGACGAAGTAGCCGATGCCGAAGCCGAACAGGTTATGAGCCAATACGATGAGAACCATAAAGAAGCCCAATTCCAAAATCTTTGCGCCGTTGACGGCGATGACGCCGCCGACGATAGTCAGCACGCCGAAGGCCGAAACGAGGACCAATACCTTGGACAACGAAGCGATATGCTTTTCACCGATGATTTTGTGAACGATCAGGCCGGCGGCCAGCGGCACGAGGATAACCTTCATGACCGTCATGGCCATGGCCAGGAACGAGACTTCGACCCACTGGCCTGCCAGGGCCCAGACGATAAAGGGCATCATAATCGGCGCCAGCAGCGTCGAAACTGTCGTAATCGATACGGCCAGAGGGACATCGCCCTTGGCCAGAAAGCTCATGACGTTGGACGCCGTGCCGCTGGGGCAGGAGCCGAGCAATACCATGCCGACAGCCAGCTCCGGTGTCAGGTCAAAGGCCAGCACCAGGGCGTAAGCCACGATAGGCATAATCGTGTAGTGAGCCGTGCAGCCGATGAGCACTTCCTTCGGCCGCTGGATGACCAGCTTGAAATCCCTGGCGTGCAGGGTCATGCCCATGCCGAACATGATGATGCCGAGAAGCGTGACCGTATGGGGTACAGACCATAAAAACGCGCCGGGCATGAAGTAGGCCCAAACGACGACGAGGAAGACGATATACGTCAAATACCGCCCTACAAATCCACTCAGCATTCCAATCCATTTCATCATACAAAAAACCCCTTTCTTTACCCCTATCTTACGTATAACGAACAGCAAAACGGCGATTGGCGCAAAAAAAAAATACTTTGCCTCAAAAAAGAGACAAAGTATCATATACTCTGCGGTACCACTCTCGTTGCCCAAAAGGCCCCCTCGTCGGCATCTCCGGAAACTCCATTCAATGCCCGGCATGATAACGGATGCCTGCCGGCTGCGTCTACTAACTTGAAGGATAAGCGTTCGGGCAGCTGCTCCTGGGCGACTTCCTGCAGCGCTTCCATCCTGCCTCTCAGCATACGGCCGGTTCTCTGTAATTTCTGCGGCAGCAGTACTATTCCCAATCAACACTGTTTTGTATTCGTTGAAGCCTATTATACGCTTAAATCCTTCAAAGTCAATATATTTTTAAAATTTTACGAAGCTTACTAAATAAATCAATCGTTTAACTTTATATTTTAAAGCCAGTAAAACGTATCATCTATCCAGAAACGCCGAAAAGCAGCGGCTCGTCAATCCTTGTTCAGCTGCTCGTCGAGCATATCCTGGCTGACGTCGTCCAGCTCGCTCAGCAGCTTGATCTTCAAGCGCGTAATGCGGAGATTTTCCACTTCTTCCACGTAAATTTCCGCCTTGGGCAGCTTGACCATCTGGCCGGCTTCGGGCTGCGTGTTGAGCTGCGTGTAGACCCAGCCGCCGATGGTATCGCACTGCTGGTCTTCCAGCTCCAGCTCGAACAGATCGTTCACGTCTTCCAGCAGCATCTTGCCATCGACGGAGTAGATCTTATCGGTCTTTTCCTCTACCTCCGGCCGTTCTTCGTCAAATTCGTCCTGAATATCGCCGACGAGCTCTTCCAGAATATCTTCGATGGTCACCATGCCGGCTGTGCCGCCGTACTCGTCGATGAGGACGGCCAGCTGCTTCCGTTCCTTCTGGAGCTGGCGCAGGAGCTTGCTGATAGGCATGAACACCGGCACTTCCAGCACGTCGCGGGCCAAGGTCCGCAAGTCCGATTTTTTCCCGTCCTTCAAAGACCGCAGCAGATCCTTGATATGCAGGAACCCGATGATGTGGTCCTTGTCGCCGTCGCAGATGGGGTAGCGGGTCATGCGCTCGTTCAAGGCCGTCTCGACGCAGTCGTCGAAGCTGTCGTCCAGATACAGGCAGACCATATCCGTACGGGGCACCATGATCTCGCCAGCGCTGCGGTCGGAAAAATCGAAGACGTTGTCGAGATAGGTCAGCTCGCTTCGGTCGATATAGCCGTATTTATAGCTTTCCTTCATCAAAATGCGGATTTCTTCTTCGTTATGAGCTTCTTCCGCCTCGCTGGCAGCCTGTATGCCCATGCGGCGCAGCGTCCAGTTGGCGATATGGTTCAGCGTCCAGACGGCCGGGTACATGAGCTTGTTAAACAGAATCAGCGGGCGCGATACGAACAACACCACGGCTTCGGTCTTCTGAATCGACAGGGATTTCGGCACCAGCTCGCCCAATACGATGTGCAAGGCCGTAATCAGGGAAAAGCCGACGATAAAGGCCAGCGTGTGCTCCAGCTGTACGGGCACCTGGAAAAAATGAAACACCGGCGCCAGCATCTTGGCCACGGCAGGCTCGCCGATCCAGCCCAGCCCCAGGGAGGCCAGGGTAATGCCCAGCTGCGTCACCGACAGGTAGGCGTCCAGATGCTCCGTCACCGTGCGGGCGTATACGGCGCTCTTATTCCCTTCCTTAAGCAGCGTATCGACTCGCGACGGGCGCATCTTGACGATGGAAAACTCCGACGCTACGAAGAAACCGTTCAGCACGACTAAGGCTAAAATCAAAATGATGTTGAAAGTTATCTCAAAATAATCCAAGTACAGCGTTTCCCGAAGGAAACAGTCACCTCCGCTCAAAAAGCAAATAGTATTAAAAAGAAATATCATTTTTATTGTATCATATAACGCAAAGGCTTCAAAGGGGCGGTACGATTATAAATTTGCATAGCTGTTCTCAGGCGGCGTGATTCTTTGTCCCTGCCATTTCCTGCCATGGCCAGACCGAAAAAACTATTTGAAAATTTTACTTATATGCGTATAATTGTGTATAATATACATGAGAAAGGATGGTTTGCTTATATGATGATTGATAACGCAGAAGGCCTCGTATTCCGGCCGCCCAGCGAAGCGCGCAGCTTTATCCTGCGGGTGACTATCGGCTGTTCCCATAATATGTGCACGTTCTGTGCGATGTACAAAGATTCCAAATACCGCGTCCGTTCCCTCGAGGAAATCGACGGCATTATCGAGCGGGCCGCCCAGGCCTACCCCTTCGTGCGCCGCGTCTTCCTCGCCGACGGCGACGCCCTCGTCCTGCCGACGGACGATTTGATCCATATTCTGAAAAAATGCTATGCTACGTTCCCCAATATTAACCGCATCGGGGCCTACGCCACGCCGGCCGACCTGAACCGCAAATCGCCGGAAGACCTGAAGCGCCTGCGCGAAGCCGGCCTGGGCATCGTGTACATGGGCATCGAAAGCGGCGACGATGAAGTCCTGCGCCACGTCAAGAAAGGCACGACAGGCGCGCTGACTGTCAAAGCCGGCAAAAAGGCCCTCGACGCCGGCATGAAGCTGTCGGCCATGATCCTCATCGGCCTGGGCGGCAAGGAGCGGACAAAGGAGCACGCCCTCCATACGGCAGAAGTCGTATCGGCCATCAACCCGACCATGCTCAGCGCCCTGACCCTCATCATCCCCGGCAACGTGCCGCTGTACGAAGAAGTCGTCACAGGCAAGTTTACGCCTCTCACGGCCCGGGGCTTCCTCGAAGAGCTCCATATGATTCTGAGCCATACGGACATGAAAAATCCCGCATTTTTCCGCAGCAATCACGTGTCCAACCTTGTCCCCGTCGGCGGCACCTGCCCGATGGATAAGGACGCCATGCTGGCTACGCTGGAACGGTATATTCCCCGGGCCGACAACGTGCGTCCCCTCTTAAACGACACCGGTAATTTCTGATAGGAGGTCTTTCCTATGAAAAAGTTCCTGCTTCTCATCCTGGCATTGTTCACTATGACGGCGTCGGCCTTCGCCGCTGACAGCGAGCCGCGCTTTGACAACATGCGCACGGCCCTCATCGTATCTACGACGCAGCGGGGAGCCGAAGCGCAGTACATGCTGAAACGGCTGAGAGAACCGTTCCGCATCCCCTACTGGGATCGCGTAGAGGCGCAGGAACAGCTCGCTCCCGACGGCATTACCATCGACGCCATGCGGGCTTTATCGGAAAAATACAACGCCGACATCGTCGTCGTTCCCGTCGTCCAGACCTGGTATTGGCGGCAGTATCAATTCTTCTTCCGCTTCGACGGCGAAATCGTCACAGACTGCGCCTACTACCTCTCGGTCTACGCCTACGACCGCCAGCAGGACACGCTGAAGAGCTACAGCTCCCGCGGCCGCGAACGGGAATCGGCGTCTATCCTCAACAACCCCTACGAAATCTTAGGGAAGGCCATGGACGAAGTCCTGGCCAAGCTGCCGTACAAGCGGATTCCTACGGACATCGAAGCCGTCCGCGGCAGCATTTCCAAGCTGGACGTCAAGACGACCGAAGGCGGGGCGAAGATCATTACGAATGAACTTCCTATCCCCGTAACGCCAAATAACAAAAAATCGGAGCAAGACACTCTCGTCTGACTCCGATTTTTATTGCCATCTTATTTCCCGAAAGCCCTTTCCACCCGTTTCAGCAATTCGGGAATATTCAGCCCCTGCGGGCACTTGGCCAGGCATTGGCCGCAGTTCGTACACGACGAAGCCGGGTCGCCGCGCTGGATCGGCGACATGGACGTCGTGTAGTCGAACATGGCCCGCTTTAAATCCTTGTGGAGCAAATAGTTATTGTACACGTAGGCAAAGATATAGCCGATGGCTACGTTTTCCGGGCAGGGAATGCATTGATAACAGCCCGTGCAGTCGATATGACCCGGCGTTTCGCGGTAGGCCCGGATTGCCCGCCCCAGGGCTTCCCGTTCGTCCGGCGTCAGCATGTTGGGCTTGGCCTTTGCAGCGTACAGCAGGTTCGCTTCTACATCCTTCATGGAGCCCATGCCGCTGACGGCGACGCTGACTTCAGGAATATCCCACAAGTAATCCAAGGCCCATTCGTTGTCGGGCTTATGGATGCCCGTCGAGGCCAGGGCCTCGCGCATGGACTCAGGAAGGTTCGCCAAAAAGCCCGTCCGCGCCGGCTTCATGACGGCCAGGCCCATGCCGTTTGCCGCCGCATATTTCGGCCCCAATACGCCGGCTTCGTATTCGTAATCCAGATAATTGTGCTGAATCAGGCAGAAATCCCAGTCCGCCGCTTCGACGACCTCCTTAAACAGCTCCAGCCGGTCGTGGAAGGAAAATCCCATGAAGCGGATTTTTCCCTGGGCTTTCAGCTTTTCTATCTTTTCAATCAGGCCGAAGGGAATGACCTTTTCCTTCCAGCCGCGGTGCATGATCATGTGGATATGGTAAAAGTCGATGACGTCCGTGCCGATAGCCCGCCGCGATTCGTCAAACATCCTTTCGAAATCGTCAGGCGTCTCCATGATCCACCACGGCGACTTCGACGTGACGTATACCCGGTCGCGCCAGCCGTTGGCCAGGGCCTTGCCTACGGCCAGCTCGCTCTGTCCGCCCAGATACACCCGTCCCGTGTCGATGTAGTTGACGCCGCCGTCGATGGCCCGATGGACCATATCGACGGTCTGGTTCATGTCGATGGTCTTGCCGTCGGCCAGCATGGGCAGGCGCAGCATGCCGAAGCCCAGGGCTGATACCTTGACGCCGGTCTGACCCATAGGCCGGTACTTCATCTTAGGATTGTAATTTAATATGTCTTTGCCGTCTTCTGCAACGCTTTCCGTCTTTTCTTTTGCCAGGGCCGTCGGCCCCATGACCATGCCGGCGGCGACGGTCAGGGCCGCGCTTTTGAGAAAATCTCATCGGTTCATCGCCATTTCCTTATCCCTCCAGTCCGAGTAAGTAGGCCGGATTCCGCCGCACCAGCGTATCGACGACACGCTGGGACACGCCGCCGTCCAGCAGCTCGCCGATGCAGGCCCGCATCCCTTCCGACGGGTCGGGCATGTTCGCCTGGCCCATATCGGTAGAAATAAAGCTCCGTTCCGGCGCGACGGAAACGTAATTCATAAAATCCCGGGCTGATTCCCGTTCATATTGGCTCATCGCCGTGCCGGCTCCCCACACGCGGGGCAGGTAGCACAGCTCGATATATGCGCCCAGATCGACGCAGCGCTTGATGTCATCGGCCGTCATGCGCCAAATCAGGGAATTGACATGGGTGACGACGAATTTATGTACGCCCACTTCCTTGGCCTTGGCCGCCATGAGCAGGCTCTCCTGAGGCGACGAATGGCCCGTCGCAAAGATGATGTCGTGGTCGGCGCAGATTTCCATGACCTGCACGACCTCCGGCAGGACCTTGCCGTCCTGGACGACGGGAATCCCCTGTCCCGCGCGGCCTTCGACGGCGTTAGGATATACGGCGGCCATCGTCGGCATCCAGATGCATTTGCAGCAGTGCCCTGTCGTTTCCACGGCCATCTTCGCCGCGTGGACGTTGATTTTGTCGCCGACGGCGTAATTCATGCAGAAGCTGCCGAACACTTCAAAATCCGGCAGGGACTGGCGGATGAGATAGGCCCGGTCGTGGCAGCTCCATTCGTTCGACTTGTACATGACGGCCCGATAGCCCAGCTTCTTGGACTTGCAGGCGAAATCAAACTCATTGATGCACCGCTCCCGCACGTCCGGCGCGGCATGGATGTGGATGTCGCAGACTCCCTTCAATAATTCGTCCGCAGCGCCCTTCTCTTCTTCCATCGCCGCCGCAGCCGACGGGATGCCGCCGGCTACATTGGCCATGACCATGGCGCCGCCGGCTAATCCGGCTTTTTTCAAAAATTCCCGCCGCGTATATGTGAATCCCTCACGCATAGCAAGCTCCTCCTCATTTTATTACATGTTAATACAAAACGTTATGTATATGGCAAGCAGTCGCCGTCCGGCGCCTTGCCTCTACCGATATTGTATCCCTTTCATGACAACGGGGCTAATGCTTGTTTCAAATAAAAAGAAATACGGCGCAAGCATTTTTACAGATCGGCAAGGTTCCATCTGTCTGGCGCCAATTAATTGTAGCTGGGCTGATGAAACAACGCTTCAAAGGCTTCCCGTTCGGCAACCAGGTCATAATAGGCCGCTTCCTGCTCCGGCGAATCGAAGGCCCGTACGGCATGATACGACGCGTTTTCCGAAGCAGTCTGGTTGGTATATCGTTCTTCAAAGGCCTGTCTTGCCTGTTCCTGCTGGTAATGGGCAGCTTCCTGTTCAGGTGAATCAAAGGCCGGCGCGGCGGCAAAGGCAGACGCGCTCATCAGGCATAATACGATAGCAGCCGTTACTTTTTTCATCATCGAATCTCTCTCCTTTAAATAAACATTTAAGAAACTACACTAGCAATCCTAAAAATAAGGCTTTTAATTTTTTATTCCCTTTAGGATGACTTTAGTTTACACCCTGTTTCTTGTTATGTCTAATGCCTATGTTTTATCGCTTAAAATACGATACGAGCATTTTTATTGTCCCAAATTCACTCCGCTCCCACTGAGGTCATCGCTATGACCAGATAGCCAAGGGCATAGAAATACCCCGACAGCCTGTTTCACGCAGACCATCGGGGTACTCATACGCTGCAGCATCTCCGCCGCCTACAGCCATATTTCTATGACGGAAAAGACGAGGAGAGCCGCCAATATCCAGTTTAAAAGGCGTTCGTAGTTTTTAAAGAAACGGTCCAGCGCCGCTCCGGCCAAGGCCCAGACAACATTGGATGCCGCGCAGGCCAGGCACATGACGATTCCCAGGCCGATGATGAGGCCTTCGCTCGTATATACGGGCAGGAGAAAGGACGTGTAGCCGATGAGCAGGAAAATCATGACCTTGACGTTCGTAAAGTTCAGCAGCATGCCGGCCAGAAACCGTTTCCCCTTGTCGACGGCCTTGCCGCTGCCGCCGCCTGCCGACGGCGCGAACATCTTATAGGTCAAAAATAAGATATACGCCGAGCCGACGGCCTTTAAGGGAATTTCTATCCACGGCAGGGCCGCCTGCAAGGAATGAATGCATCCATAAATCACGCCGTTTAAGATAAAAAAGCTGACGAACAGCCCCCACAGCAGGGGCGCCGCGCCGCGAAAGCCGAGACGCCGGCTTTCGGACATAGCCATGAGGTTATTGGGCCCCGGCGTAAAGGCCATGACGAAGGTATACGATAAAAATGCTATCAGTTCCATAGGGCACTCCCCTTCTCACGGCGTCTTACAGACACTCCTTGACCATCTTTATTTCGTATACCAGGTCTCCGTCAGGACGCCATTCCGTATTTTTCACTCGTTCCGTTATATGAAATCCTGCCCTCTCGTACAGGCGTATCGCGTCGGTCAGGGGCTCTGCCGACCAGAGCATGAGGCGGGTATATCCCATTTCCTTTGCCCCGTCTAACACCACCTTCATTAAAGCCGACCCGACGCCGCAGCGCCGGTAGTCCGGCTCCACTAAAACAGCCAGAACCTCGCCCCTTCGCCGGCCTCGCCGCTCTGGCAAAGCATGACGCTACCGATCAGCCTGCCGCCGCACTCGGCTATCCAAAGGGCTTCTCCCTCCTGCTGCGCGCCGGCAAAATCCACGGCGATCTTCGCGGCATACTCCGTAAAAGCCGGCCCCCAGCCGTATTCGGCCGGATACAGCCGGCAATGGGCGTCGGCGACATACTGTTCTTCGCCGCGCCGATAGGGACGAACGATATACTTCATATTGCTATGGCCTCCTTTGCCTGTTTGTACTACAAGCATACCATACGATAGGTCAAAAAGAAATTTGACATTATTCATGCCCGGCCATAGAATGAAGTTATATCAGCAACCCGAAAGGATGAAGCGTATGACCTTGCAGCAATGTCGTTATATCATGGAAATCGAGCGGTGCCGTTCCCTCACGGAAGCGGCAAAACGCCTCTTCGTCACCCAGCCGAGCATTACGAAGGCCGTGCGCGAGCTGGAAAAAGAACTGGGCATCACGATTTTAAAGCGGACAAACCGCGGCGTCGACTTTACGCCGGAAGGCAAAGAGCTGGCGTCATACGCCCGGCTCCTCGTCGAGCAGGCCGACGCCGTGCGCAGTCGTTTTACCGGCAAACACGAGCCGACACCGCTGAAATTGACCATCGCCTCGCAGCATTACCACTTCGTCACGCCGGCCCTGGCCGCTTTGATCGGCGAGATGGCCGATCGTTCCTATGAAATCGCCCTGCGCGAAGGAAAGGGAACGGACGTCGTCGAGCAAGTCGGCTCCGGCGCGGCATCCGTCGGCATCCTGTGCGCCTCATCCCTCAACCAGGCCGTACTGGAGCGCAAGCTGGCCGCCTATGGGCTGGTCTTCACGCAGCTGGCGACGCTGCCGGAGCACGTCATCCTCAGCAGACGCCATCCCCTGTCGGCCTTTGCCTCCCTGCGTCCGGAACAGCTCGCGCCTTACCCCTATATCACCTTCCGCAAGGACGACACGCTTCTCGATATTACGGAAAGCTATTTCACCCTCCGCCGTGCGTCCCGCCAAATCTTCGTCGAAGACCGGGCGACGATGAACTACCTCGTCGTCCATACGGACAGCTACTGCCTCGGCACGGGCTGCCTGAGCGAGGGCTTTATTCCGCCGGATATCGTCCCTGTCCCCTTGGACGTTCCGTGGAATCTCTGCGTCGGCTATCTGCAACGGAAAGACGCCCTGCTGTCGGAAGAATGCCTGCAGTTTATCGGGCACCTGCGCCAGGCCCTGCAGGACTCGCTCCCCCTTCGGTCCTAACGTACAGATCATCTGCGTATATTACCTACAGCAAAGCCCCGGCTTCCGAGCGCCGGGGCTTGTCGTATATCCTGTATCCTGCAAAGAAATGAATTATTTCAATACGGCTCCCGTATTGGCCGACGTAACCAAGCGGGCGTAACGGGACAGGTATCCCGTCTTGACCTTCGGCTCAGGCTGTTTCCAGGCCGCCTTGCGGGCCGCCAGCTCTTCGTCGCTGACCAGCAGCTCCAGCTTGCGGTTCGGGATGTCGATGGAAATCATATCGCCGTCTTCGATGAGCGCGATAGGTCCCCCTTCCATCGCTTCCGGAGAAATGTGCCCGATGCACGCGCCCCGGCTGGCTCCGCTGAACCGGCCGTCCGTAATCAAGGCCACTTTCAGACCCATGCCCGTAATGACTGCCGTCGGGTTGAGCATTTCCCGCATCCCCGGGCCGCCCTTCGGCCCTTCGTAGCGGATGACCACGACGTTCCCTTCTTTGATGTCGCCGCCGATAATCGCCTTGATAGCTTCTTCCTCCGAGTCGTAGCACTTGGCCGTGCCTTGGTAGACCAGCAAATCCGGTTCGACGGCGCTTTCCTTGATGACCGCTCCGTCGGGTGCTAAGTTGCCCGACAGGATGGCGATGCCGCCGCGGTTCATGTAAGCATTGTCTACGCTGTGGATGACGTCAGGCCGTTCGATGTCCGCTTGAGCAATGCGTTCGCCTATGGTTCCCGTCACGGTCTTGGCCTTCGTATGGATGATGCCCAGCTTCGTCAGCTCCTTCATGACGGCGCTGATGCCGCCGGCTTCGTTCAAGTCCTGCATATGGTATGTGCCGCCGGGGCTCATCTTGCAGATGTACGCCGCCTTGCGGCTGATTTCGTCAAACTTCTGCAGCGGCAGGTCGAGGCCCGCTTCGTGGGCGATAGCCGGCAGGTGGAGGACCGTATTGGTCGAGCCGCCGATGGCCATGTCGACGGCGATGGCGTTTTCAAAGGATTCCATCGTCATGATGTCCCGCGGGCAGATATTTTTCTTCACCAGCTCCATGACGACGGCCCCGGCCTTCTTAGCCAGCATGCGGCGGGCTCCGAAATAAGCCGCCGGAATGGTGCCGTTGCCGGGAAGGCCCATACCCAGGACTTCGGTCATGCAGTTCATCGTGTTGGCCGTAAAGATGCCGGCGCAGGAACCGCAGCCCGGGCAGGCTTCGTGTTCCATCTGGTGCATTTCTTCCGGCGTCATCTGGCCCGATTCGACCTTGCCGGCCGCTTCGAACATGGTGCTGACGCTGATATCCTTCCCCTTGTGGCGTCCGGCCAGCATGGGGCCGCCGCTGACGACGACTGTCGGGATATTGATGCGCCCGGCTGCCATGAGCATGCCCGGCACGATTTTATCGCAGTTGGGAATCATGACCAGGCCGTCGAAGGCGTGGCCGTTGGCGACGGCTTCGATGGAGTCGCAGATGAGCTCGCGGCTGGCAAGAGGGTATTTCATGCCGTCGTGGCCCATGGCGATGCCGTCGCAGATACCGATGGCCGGAAATTCAATAGGCGTGCCGCCGGCGGCAGCGATGCCCAGCTTGACAGCTTCGGCGATTTCCCGCAGGTGCATGTGGCCGGGAATGATTTCGTTAAAGGCGTTGACCACGCCGATCAACGGCTTCTGCAAGTCTTCGTCGCTGTAGCCCATAGCGTGAAACAAGGTGCGGTGGGCCGTACGGGTACTTCCTTTTTTTACTACGTCGCTTCTCATATCAACTATCCTTTCGTATATAGGGTATATTTATCTCATGCGCATCTGCTTGACGGGGATGACGCCGCGGGACAAGGAAATCTGCCCCGTTCTGGCGATTTCAATGACCTCGTAGTCGTCGAGCATCCGCAGCAGCGCTTCGATATGATCCTCCCGTCCCGTCAGGCGGAAGATCAGGGAATCGCGCTGTACGTCGACGACCTTGGCGTGAAACAAGTTGGCAATATTGGTCAGCTCGTCCCGCGCCGCCGGCGTGTCGCATTTAATTTTTATCATAGCCAGCTCGTAGCTGACGAGAGGCGCGTCGTCCAGGTTGACGACCTTGATGACGTCGATGAGCTTCGCCAGCTGATTGACGGCCTGGTCGAGCTCCCAGCGGTTTTCGACGGAGACGACGATGTTGATGCGCGTCACGTCCGGCTCTTCCGTATAGCCGGCGTTAATGCATTCGATATTGATGGCCCGGCGGCTGATGAGGCCGGCCACGTGGGTGAGTACGCCCGGTTTATTATCGGCTAAAATAGCCAAGTGCTGTCTCATCATTGTGCTTCTCCTCCTAAGACCATTTCGTCCAGGCGCTTGCCGCCCGGCACCATGGGATATACGTTTTCATCGGCCGGAATGCAGACGTCCAGCAGCGCCGCTCCTTCAGCGGCAAAGAGCCAGTCCAGGCCCTTGGCCAGTTCTTCGGGCTTGCGGACGGTCCGCCCTGGTACGCCCATGGCTCCCGATACGGCCGTAATATCCGGGTTGTCGGCGATGACCGACTGGGAATAATGCTGGCCGTAAAACAGGCGCTGCCACTGGTTTACCATGCCGAGGACGCTGTTGTGCAGGACGACGACCTTGACGTCGACGCCGTATTTATGGAGCGTCGCAAATTCCTGGCAGTTCATCATGATACTGCCGTCGCCGGTAAACAGCACGACCGTCGAGCCGGAGCATCCCAGCTTGGCCCCCATGGCCGCCGGCAGGCCGTAGCCCATAGTCCCCAAGCCGCCAGAGGTAATGAAGTGACGAGGCTTGGAAATATCACAGAACTGGGCGGCCCACATCTGATGCTGGCCTACGTCGGTGACGACGAAGTCGTCTGCGCCCAAACGGCTGTTGACGGCTTCGAACAGCTTCTGCGGCGATACGGCGTCGGGAAGATCCCGCGTCGCAAAGGGATGGGCCTCGTTCATAGCCAGGACCTCTTTCCGCCAGTCGGCAAACTGGGCGGCGAAATCGACGCCGCTTTGCCCTACCTTTTCGGCAAACAGCGGCAGGGACCAGCGAAGGTCGCCGTTGACGCTGATGTCGGCATGGACGATCTTGTTGATTTCTACCTTGTCGATGTCGAAATGGACGATCTGGGCGTTGGGGGCAAAGTTTTCCACGTCGCCGGTAATGCGGTCGTCAAACCGCGTACCGACGGCAATGAGCAGGTCGCACTTCGTCACAGCCATGTTGGCGGCGTACGAGCCATGCATGCCTACCATGCCCAGATGGGCGTCGTACGAATCGGGTACGGCCCCCTTGCCCATGAGGGACGTAATAACCGGCACCTGCGTCTTCTGGACGACGTCCCACAGGGGAGCGGCCATATCGGCGAGGATGATGCCGCCGCCCGTCAGAAGGACGGGGCGTTTCGCCTGTTCCAGCGCCGCTACGGTGCGGTCGATGTCGTAGGCCTGCCCCGTGTATACGCCGCTGTAGCCCCGCAGCTCTACCGTTTCGGGATATTCATAGTCGAATTCGGCGTCGAATACGTCCTTAGCTACGTCGACGAGGACCGGGCCGGGCCGGCCCGTCGTGGCGATGTAAAAGGCTTCCCGCAGCACCCGGGGCAAATCCTTGACGTTCTTTACCAAGTAGTTGTGCTTCGTAATCGGCGTCGTGATCCCCGAAATGTCGGCTTCCTGGAAGGAATCGCGGCCGATGAGGGTCGTCGCGACCTGTCCGCTGATGACGACGAGAGGGATAGAGTCCATGTTGGCCGTCGCAATGCCCGTGACCATGTTGCACACGCCGGGGCCCGACGTGGCGAAGCATACGCCCGCCTTGCCCGTCGCCCTGGCGTAGCCGTCGGCGGCGTGGACGGCGCCCTGTTCGTGGCCTGTTAAAATATGGGGAAATTTGGCTTTGTATAATTCATCGTACAAGGTCAGAACAGATCCGCCGGGATAGCCGAAGACGACTTGTACTTGTTCACGTTTCAAGCTTTCGATGATCGCTTGTGCTCCGGTCATTTTCATAGGCACATACCCTCTTTTCTATGTATTGGAATGATTAGTCGTTGGTGTCGTTTTCATGAAGCCACGGCATCATGTCGCGCAGCTTCGTGCCGACCTGTTCGATCGGGTGTTCCGCATGCTGGCGGCGCATCGCCATGAAGTGGGCCCGGCCGCCGGCCTTGTTTTCCAGGAGCCAGTCCTTGGCGAAGGTGCCGTCCTGGATATCGCTCAGGATCTTCTGCATAGCCGCCTTCGATTCGGCCGGGATAACCTTCGGGCCGGCCGTGTAGTCGCCGTATTCCGCCGTGTCGCTGATGGACTTGCGCATCTTGGCCATGCCGCCTTCGTACATGAGGTCGACGATGAGCTTCATTTCGTGGAACGTTTCAAAGTAGGCGATTTCCGGCTGATAGCCTGCGGCGACGAGCGTTTCGAAGCCGTTGGTGATGAGCTGGCAGATACCGCCACAGAGGACGGCCTGTTCGCCGAACAAGTCCGTTTCCGTTTCTTCCTGGAAGGTCGTCTGGATGACGCCGGCCCGGGTACCGCCGATGCCGCGGGCATAAGCGAGGGCGATGTCAAAGCACTGGCCCGTCGCGTCCTGTTCGACGGCGAATACGTCGGGAACGCCGCCGCCTTCCACGAAGGTACGGCGTACGAGATGGCCCGGCCCCTTCGGCGCTACCATGAATACGTCGACGTCGGCCGGCGGCACGATCTGCTTGAAGTGGATGTTAAAGCCGTGGGCAAAGGCCAGGGCGCTGCCGGATTTCAAGTTCGGCCCGATTTCGGCGTTGTATACGTCGGCCTGTTTTTCGTCGGGAATGAGGATCATCGTGATGTCCGCTTCCTTGACCGCTTCGGCTACCGTCTTAACTTCCAGGCCTGCGGCTTTCGCCGTTTCCGCCGATTTGCTGCCTTCATACAAGCCGACGACGACGTCGACGCCGCTTTCCTTCAGGTTCAGCGCGTGCGCGTGGCCCTGGCTGCCGTAGCCGACGATGGCTACCTTTTTGCCGTGCATGACATCCCAATTTACGTCCTGATCATAAAATACCTTTGCCATTTGAACATCTCTCCTTTTGTATGTAACAAGTAATGATTTCGTTGGCCTTTAGAGAATACTGCAATAGGGAAATAAAAAAATCCGTCCCTCACTGAGGGACGGATTGAATTCCGCGATACCACCCTGATTCCCAAATCCATTACTGGACCCAGGCTCTCTACAACGTACCAACATACGCGTTTCCTATAACGTGGAAAAATCGTCAGCGCTTAATACGTACTTCAGCGCTCCTCTTCCGGGATGATTTTCACGGCCCTGCAATTACCGGCTCGCACCGCCCGCCGGCTCTCTGTGAATTGACTGAGGCAATTACTCTTTCCCATCATCAGATTTCATATATGTCGCCCTCAGAAGGACATCCTTCTGAAGAACTTGAACTTATTCTACAAAATGCCGTCCCGTTTGTCAATACATTTTACTTGCATTTTTCTTAAAAAATCAAAGTTAAACGTTGCATTTGTTAAGTAAAACGTTTATTTTATGCTTGATTTCCAAGATACCAGCGGACGAACTGGCGGGCGATGCGGCCGTTGCGGCCCGAATGTTCCATTTCCCAGCGCAGTCCCAGAATACGCAGCTCGTGAGCCTCCAGGGCGACGCCGGCCTTGCGCAGCTCGTGGTCGATGATCTGCAGATACTCGTCCTGCGTCGGCGCGGCGTAGTGGATGATGAGGCCGAAGCGATCCGACAAGGAAATGGATTCGTTCTGGCTGTCGTCGCGGTATACCTCGTCCAGATCGTCGCGCCGGTCGCGCCACGTTTCCTTGAGCAGGTGGCGGCGGTTGGACGTGGCGTAGATGACCACGTTATCCGGCTGGGGGATAATGCCGCCGTCGATGACCGATTTCAGGTATTTGTATTCCTTTTCATCTTCATCAAAGGACAGGTCGTCGAAAAAGAGGATAAACTTCTTGCTCTTGATGGCGCTGAGATGCTCCATGAGAGGCGGCAGCTTCTTCATCTGCCCCCGCTCGACCTGGACGAGGCGCAGGCCCTCCTTGTGAAATTTGTACACCAAGGCCTTGACGGCCGTCGATTTCCCCGTGCCGCGGGCGCCCGTCAGGAGGACGTTGTTGGCCTGCCGCCCTTCGATGAAATTGACCGTATTGCGCAGGAGCTTTTCCTTCTGTACGGCGTAGCCGATGAGGTCGTCCCATTCGCGATGGCGGAATGTCTCGATGCCTTTCAGCTCCCCTGACGGCAGCAGGTAAAAGGCCATATACCGGGCCATATCGCCCCGGCCGTAGGCCTTGTAGTGATGGAGCAGGGATTCGGCCATCTGCGCCGCGTCGGCCTCTTCCATGGCCTCTGTCAAAGCCTGCAAGAACTCATATTCCTTCGGAGCAGCAGGCTCGTAGTCGTCCAAGAAGGCGTCGAAGCGGAAATCGGAAGGCTTGGCCTGCAAGTAAGGCCGCAGCAAATGCATGTCCTTCTGCAAAGCCCGCAGCAGCCCCGCCCCGTAGGAACCGCAGTCCTCGATAGCCGTCGCGGCGATGTTGTTGCCGCGGCACAGCAGATACAGCAGATACTGCCGCCAAACATTCCCCGATAAGCCAAGCCGTTCTGCCGCCGCCAGCAGCGCCGCAGCTGCGGCGTTCCGCTTGTTGACATTGTCCGAGCTCAGCAAATATTCCCCCATAATCAACAACACCGGGTCGGACAAAAATTCCCGGCACACCAGCAATCCCCGCAAATCAGGATAATTCATTACACGTCCCCCTTATATCGGCCCACGCCGAATCGATATTTCATTTTTCAAAAGAATAGCAAAAAAAGTATAAAATTGCAAGAAAAATTCTTCATATATTTTATTATACTTTATAAAATCAAAACGGCCTCACCTATACAACCATTTTTGCATATCATACATCAAAAGAGCCATACCAAAAAGCTGGCAAATTCCTACATAGATTTTTGAAGCCAGCTTTAAAGGGGCAATTCATTTTTTAGCTTTTCCTATAATTACCGACTTAATATCTTGGCGGCGGCACTGGCGGAGGGATGGGGCGAATGGGCCTCGGCTTGGGGATTTCCGGCGTCTGCGGCGGCGGAATGGGCTGCCTGGGACTTAGGGACGGCGGTTTAGGAGCCGGTTGAGGTCTGTCCGGCCGCGGTGCAGGCGGGGGAGAAAGCGGAGGGGGCTGCGGTTGGGGCGGCCGTCCCGGATGCAGCGACGGCGGAGGCGGCAGCGGCGGAGGTATAGGCCGAATGGGCCGCGGCGCAGGAATAGTCGGAGCTGCCGGAGGCGCCGGCGGCGGTGGAAGGGGGCTCGCCCGCAGTACCGTCATATAGGCGCCGCTTCCTCTCGCCGTACCTTGACCGGCAGCCTGCGCCGGAAGGGCCGGTGCGCCCCACAAGACGGCGACGCAGGCTGCGGCGGCAAGATATGCGGCTATTCGTTTCGACATGACGCACCTCTCCTTTCAAAAATATATGCTAACGCAGCGTATGCCAAAAACGACAGAAATCTCTCTGCGAAATTCCTGTCGTTTTCAGCATGTACCTCATGCATCCCCTTAGCGATGATGACGCGGCGGGGGTGGAGGCGGCATAGGCCGGCCGGGCTTATGCGGTTTCGGTTTTGGTTTCTTAACTTTTTTAGGCGGTTTCGGTTTCTTTTTCGGCGGCGGCGGAGGACCCGGATGATGAGGACGAGCCTTGAACTCCGTCAGCTGCGCGCCTGTAAAGCTCATATCGCCAAAGGAATTTGCCTGAGAAGCCATCGCAAAGGTCGGAGCACATAACGCGCCGACAATAGCAGCTACGATAATAGACCGTTTCCAAATACGCATATCGAATATCCCTCCTTTGTACTGCAATTTCTTGTCCTCATTGTATCACAAAATAGCCGCGATTCAATCCATTTTGTGTCACAGTTTCTTTACAATTTCGTTGCAAATTAAAATATATCCGTGATTATTCTTTCACAAACACTTGTTATCACCTTAAGAACTTAAAAATACGCAATGTGCTGCATCCCGCCGTCTTCAGCCGAAATGCCGTTCCCAGCAGAGCCCTGCGTCTATTGACGAACGCCAGAAGGGCTGTTCTTCTAAGCAAGAAAGAGATATGAGCAAATAATTCCATTTGCAAAGCGAAAACCCCTTGGCGGCCAGGCCAAGGGGTTTTCTATTCCATTGTGAGAGGCGGCTTAAACCTCAGACTAGCTACCAATCACTCCCCATCCAGCCATCGGCAAAGATAGTGACATACTATTCCTGCTGCGAAAGAGATACAGAAAGATATGAGCCATTCCATTTGCACTCCTCTTTCCTGCTGCCAGTATGGAGGCGGTAGCTTACTTATGATAGCATATACCTTATACATTTACGTCATCAAAAAACAGCGCACTCCCAAGGGAAGGCGCTGTTCTTTTTCATATTGCGTGTGCAGTTATTCATGAAGAGATGTAACGACGGGGTTATTCAGGAAATCGTAGACTCTTTTTACTTCGCTGGGCCGCTCCGTATCAAGCATCTGCGGATGTCCTAAATCAAGGGCGGCGATGCGTTTCATTTCATCTGAAGTCAGCTCGAAATCCCAGATGGCGAAGTTTTCCTGAATCCGCTCAGGCCGGATCGATTTAACAATGCACGGCAGGCCGCACTGGATTTCCCATCGCAGAATGACTTGAGCGACGCTCTTTCCGTGGGCCGCGGCAATCTCCTGCAATACGGGCTGGGTAAACATGCCGTTCATCCCTTCGGCGAAGGGAGCCCAGGCTTCGGCCTGCACGCCCAGTTCCTGCATGACAGACAGTTCCTCTGCCCGCTGATAGAAGGGATGCCGTTCGATCTGGTTGACGGCCGGCGCGACGTCGGCGTTATAGCACAAGTCCATCAACCGGCTGCTGCTGAAATTGCTCACACCGATCGCCCGAATCTTCCCTTCCTTATACAATTCTTCCATAGCCCGCCACGAGCCATAATAATCGCCGAAGGGCATGTGCACGAGGTACAAGTCGAGGTAGTCCAGCCCCAGCAGGCGGAGCTGGCGGTCAAAGGCGGCCTTCGTCTGTTCATAGCCCATTTCGTGAATGTAGGCCTTCGACGTAATAAACAATTCGCTGCGGGCGACGCCGGACTGGCGGATTGCCTGGCCGACGGCTTCTTCATTTTGGTACGAGCTGGCCGTGTCGATATGCCGGTACCCTGCGGAAATGGCTGCCGCTACGGCCTGTCGGCAAGGTTCTCCAGCGGAAATCTGAAAGGTGCCGAAGCCCAGCATGGGCATGGACACGCCGTTTCGCAATGTGATATATTCCATAGCAATCTTCCTCCTATGTCTGTATACATTTATTATACGTCCGGCCGCCGCCTTGTCTAATGCCTGCCCCGTATTTCCCAGCATACAAGTTTTCTATATCTTGCAGCTCCTGCGCAGCAACGTAGTACGACAAAACCCGCCGGCCCTGGAAAGGCGGCGGGTTTGTCATATACACATGTATTATTTATTTGATTACGCACCCAATATACTGCCAACGATGATGCCTAAATAGGTTCCGATGACGTAGCCGAAGGTGCCGACCAGCATGGATGGGCCGACGAGCTTTGTCCAGCCCTGGGAAATGGCCATGCCGGCAGCTGTCGTCGGGCCGCCGATATTGGCGTTGGACGCCAGGACGATGTCTTCCAGATTGAAGCGGAACAGCTTGCCGCCGACAAAGCAAAACAGCATGTTGACGACGACCATGAGGAAGCAGAAGGCAAAGAGCAGCGGCGTGTTGCGCAGGATTTCCGATATAGATGCAGGCACGCCGATGACAAAGAAAAAGAGGTAGATGAAATAGGTACCGATTTCCTGGGCGCCGCTGACAGAAGCCACCTTTTTGTCGAAGAAGGTAGCGACGATCATGGAAATAAAGGTAATCCACACGTATTCGCTGCCGAAAAAGGTATTCGCCATGTGGAGAAACCAGTTGTCCGCCGGAATGACGGCGGACAGGGAGGCACCGATCCACTTGGACAAGGTCACGACAACAGCCGCATACATGACATTCACTGCGATGTCCCGCAGGGAAATATCCTTGCGGCTCCAATAGGCGGCGGCCAGCGTCTTGCCTTCATCGGCACGCCCGCTTTGCTCTACCGCGTCGATATGGGGATGGGTAAAATGGCGGCGGAAGAAGGCATTGCCTACGCATCCCAGCAGGACGAGGAAGTAAATGGCCATGTTGAGATTATCCGCTACGATCGTCGAGGATACCAAGGTGCCGTCGGTCTTGAAAGCGTCAGCCAGGGCCACGAAGTTGACACCACCGCCGATATACGAGCCGGTCATCATGGCCGCCACCTTGGGCAGCCCGTCTATCATAGAGCCGAAAAGCATTGTCCCCAGCAGAGCTCCGCAAATCGTACCGGCCGAGCCGATGAGAAATACGAAGAGCATCCGCCCCGTTTCCCGCCAGATTTTCGTCATGTTTGCCTGGAGCAGCAGCAAGGGAATCGCCATCGGCACGGCATATCCCCAGACGATATCGTCGAACAAGGGCGCATGCGTAGGTAGGACGCCGACGTTGACCAGTACCAGGGCGATAATCAGGGCGATGACGGCTCCCGACACCTTCGAAGCCCAGGCATAGGTTTGTTCCAAATAAATCGACACGGCGACGGACGCACACATCACCGCCAGCAGCATCCACGTATTTTCAGGACTAATCAATGAGTTCAATATCCTTTCCTCCTCCCTATGGTTAGCCGCCTATGAAACAAAGGCATAGAAAAACTCCCAAAACCCAACATCAGCGGGTCTTGGGAGCGTATAATTTCATCTGAAATTATTTCAATTCAACAGTAGCGCCTGCTTCTTCCAATTTAGCTTTGAGAGCGTCAGCGTCAGCTTTGGAGAGGCCTTCTTTAACAGGGCTCGGAGCACCGTCAACGAGAGCTTTAGCTTCTTTCAAGCCGAGGCCCGTTACTTCGCGGACAACTTTGATTACGTTGATCTTCTTGTCGCCAGCGGAAGCGAGGATAACGTCGAATTCGGATTTTTCTTCAGCAGCAGCAGCGCCAGCAGCCGGAGCAGCAGCAACAGCTACGGGAGCAGCAGCGGATACGCCGAATTTTTCTTCCATTTCTTTTACGAGTTCGGAAAGTTCCAAAACAGTCATGTTTTCAATGGCTTGCATGATTTCTTCTTTAGTCATTTTAAAATACCTCCATAGTATCGATTTTTTTAATTAAAAGTGTAATTTAGATTAAGCAGTTTCTTGTTCTGCTTTCTTAGCACGTACTGCGTCAAGCACATAAACCATATTGCGGATATTGCCCTGGAGTACGTTGACAAGACCGGAAATAGGAGCCTGCATGCTGCCGACAACCTTCGCGATAAGTTCGTCGCGGCTCGGCAGGTTTGCCAACGCGTCGACGGCTGCTGCATCGATGATCTGACCGTCGGCAATACCGACTTTGACCGTCAGAGCTTCTGTTTTCGTTTCTTTGATGAATTCTTTTAAAATCTTAGCCGGAGCTACGGCGTCTTCTGTGGAATACGCGATAGCTGTCGGGCCTTCGAGGAATTCAGATAACCCTTCGAAACCGATTTCGTTGGCGGCGATGCGAGTCAAGGTGTTTTTGATAACCTTTATATTCAACGTTGCCTTCACGGAATTTGCGGCGGAGCTTCGTAACGTCAGCTACGGTCAAGCCCGTAAATCCAACGAATACAACGCCCTGAGCGGCCTGCAGTTTTTCCTTCATTTCTTCAACGACGGCGGCTTTAGCAGGGGAAACCTGATGCTTTGCATACATAGACATTACTTCGATACACCTCCTTGATTTGGATTTATATCGTCTTAGCAATAAAAACGGCCTCATTTCCATGAGGCCGAACTAGTCGTTATCAGTGTTGCGCAATAATCTACTAGTTTTAGCCTCAGATGGCGGACTTGCGTCCATTATACATACCTTCAGTCTACAGCTAAGAGTGATATTATTATTGTTCGTCAGCTTTTACAATGCCTTTAACGCTGAACGGGTTGATATGGATACCAGGGCCCATGGTGGAGCTGACGGTGATCGTTTTGATGTACTGGCCTTTGGCGCCCGACGGTTTTACTTTGATAAGCGTGTCGACGAGAGTCGTAAGGTTTTCGATCAATTTATTAGCGTCGAAAGATTTTTTGCCGATAGGGGAATGAATATTGCCGGCCTTATCCGTACGATATTCGACCTTACCAGCCTTGCTTTCGGAAACAGCTTTTGCAATGTCCATCGTGACCGTACCGACTTTCGGGTTCGGCATTAAGCCTTTCGGCCCGAGGATTTTACCCAAACGGCCAACTTTGCCCATCATGTTCGGCGTAGCGATAGCTACATCGAATTCGAGCCAGCCGCCTTTGATTTTTTCAATCAGGTCGTCTGCGCCTACGAAATCAGCGCCGGCTTCCTGAGCTTCTTTTTCTTTTCGCCTTGAGCAATACGAGAACGCTCTTCGTCTTGCCAATGCCATGAGGCAGAACCAAAGCGCCGCGGACCTGCTGGTCGGCATATTTCGGATCTACGTTCAAGTTTACAGCCAATTCGACGGTTTCGTCAATTTAGCCGTATCCATCTTTTTCAAGATGTCGATGGCTTCAGCCGGTTCGTACAATTTGTATTTATCGTACATCTTAGCGGCTTCAGCATATTTCTTGCCTACTTTG
>ENA-OQHN01000029-OQHN01000029.1-human-gut-metagenome-genome-assembly--contig:-NODE-29-length-58246-cov-7.724445_pt1 | contig 58246 bp, 40 predicted proteins | sample MGYA00242564_ERZ504721 | MGnify/ENA primary metagenome ERZ504721 (study PRJEB26092, sample SAMD00036212) | human gut metagenome | host: Homo sapiens | study: EMG produced TPA metagenomics assembly of...
ATATAGAATTCGCCCCCATTGGTGCCATTGTTGAAAACAATGGAAGGTGAAACCATATAGGTGGAATATTGATCATTTGAACTTTGCCCATCGAGATTGACTACCCGGTCGATGACGTTATTGGCGACAATCCATCCAACCTGCCACCAATTTACAGCAAAGGCTGGAGTGGTCATAACTGTGCATAGGCAAACTGAGATAATTGTGGAGATAAAAAAACTCTTCTGGATTTCATAATTTCCTCCATGTGAAAATTTAATCTCAATCGACAATGATTAAGATATTAAGAGTATTCTAATGGAAAATGAGTAGGGGTGCGCTTTAGGATGTGATTTTCTAGTGAAAATAGCAAAGGTTCTCTCTCGTGGAAGTTACAAACGAGGGCTTCGCTATGTGTCTGTGTTTCAGGAGTCATGCAGTTGTTACTGAATCATGAGTGGATTGAGGATAAGTATGCTAGTGCTGCATGTTAGGCGCTGAACAAAAACCTTCGAGTGCGGCGTCTTCCGTCAACAACACAACTCGTTCAGAAATACACCCAATATGGTCAAACAGTAAGACAGCGCTATGATGCGAACAATCTTCTTCCAAGACAGTTTGTCATGAAGGAAAGCCGTAACCAAAAGGGTTGTCATTGGGGTTATAAGCAGGACGAGGAAGAAATAGAGAAATGTGGACTAGGCTCAATCTGCCGAGAATATAAGTCTGACCGAACCAGTTGTATAAGCCCACGATGGCTGTCGGTGTCGCGGCGTGGGTAAACGCGGACAGGCGCCGGGTTACGTCGGATGATTGGGAGTCTGTCGCTCGGCCTGCGTGCCTGTTTTGTGCGCTGTCGCCGGCCAGGCTAGGGCCGCGCGACGCGAACGGGGAGGCCCGCGCCGTTTATCGGCACGGAACCTCCCCGCTCGCTTTTGTCAGGCGGTCAGCCGAAGATCAGCCCGTGTTCTGCAGGCCTGCTGCGACACCCGACACGGTGCACAGGATCAGGTAGGTGTAGTTCTCCTTCTGTCCGTGCGTGAGCTCTTCCTTGTCCACGCGCTTGCGTAGCGAGCCGAGGGCGAGCACCTGAGTGGCGGACAGCGCATCCACGTACGGCGAGCGGATGCGGATGGCCTGGCCGAGCACGTGGCGGTGCTGCAGAGGCCACTTGTCGCCTACGATCTCGAGCACCCACTTGCGGGTGAGCTCCATCTCGTCGAGGACCTTTTTGTTGAGGTCTTCACGGTCTCCGAGGGCAAGGTACATCCTGGCGATGCGCTCGTCAGTCTTGGCCAGCGACATTTCGATGTTGTCGATGAACGTGGAGAACAGAGGCCATTCCTCATACGCTTGACGCAAGGTGTTCAAATCGCCGAACTGTTCGCACGCGGTGCCCAGGCCGTACCATGCGGCCAGATTGATGCGTGCCTGCGCCCAGGAGAAGATCCACGGAATGGTACGCAGATCGTCGAGGGACTTGGCTCCAAGGCCACGTTTGGCCGGACGGGAGCCGATCGGCAGCAGGCCGATTTCGGTCAGCGGCGTGACGGTGGAGAACCACGGTGCGAAGCCGTCGGTGTTCAGCAGGTCGAGGAAGCGGTTATGCGCGGCCTCGTCGAGCTTGTTGGCCATGTCGGCGTACTTGGCGGTCATGTCCGTATTGCGCTTCTCCACGCTTGGAGCGGACTGCAGCAGCGTTGCAGCCGCAACGGACTCGACGTGGCGGATGGCCAGTGCCGGGTTGCCGTAGCGTGCGAAGATGACCTCGCCCTGCTCAGTGAGCTTGAAGCGGCACTTTACGGAGCCGACCGGCTGTGCGAGTACGGCACGGTTAGCCGGGCCGCCGCCGCGGCCGACGGCACCACCGCGGCCATGGAACAGGGTCAGATCGATGTCATGCGATTCCGCCCACTTGGCGATGCGTTCCTGTGCGGAATGCAGGGCCAGGGTTGCGGAGGTCGGGCCAGCGTCCTTCGAGGAGTCGGAGTAGCCGAGCATGACTTCCATCTTGCCGCCGGTGGCCTTCAGACGAGCCTGAACCTCCGGAATCTTGATCATTTCCTCGAGTACGTCTACCGAGTTCTGCAGATCCTCAAGCTGTTCGAACAGCGGGATCACGTCGATGGTTGGAACATCCTTGGGATGGGAGAACGCCAGACGGTTCAGCTCGTACACGTCCCTGATGTTTTGGGCGCTCTTGGTGAAGGAGATGATGTAACGACGGGCGGCCTTGATGCCGTTGCGCTTCTGGATGGAACCAAGGGCGCGGAAGGTGTCGAGCACCTCGTGGGTCATCGGCTGCAGTTCGCCACGCTCACCGTGCAGACCATGTTCGCGGATATCCTCCAGCGCTCGGGAATGCACGACGGAGTGCTGGCGGAACTCCATCTCGACCATATGGAAGCCAAAGGTCTCTGCCTGCCAGATGAGGTCCTGCAGCGGGCCGTAGGCGGAACGTTTGGCGTTGGCTTCGGCGAGGGAGCGCTGCACGACCTTCAGGTCGGCGATGTAATCCTCGCAGGAGTGGTACATGAGATCAGCATCGCGGTCGATGGTGGCCTTCAGACGATCGGCCATGACCAGCATGACGGCACGGTGCAGCTCCTTGGTGGAGATCAGTGCGGCCTTGTCGGTCAGGCGCTCGCTCATTTCCTTCTGATGGTTCCACAGGCTCTTGAGCTCGGCACTCGGCGGAGTGGTCTCAGCTTCCATGGTCAGGTTCTTGCCAACGCGGCGGGTCTCGATTTGCAACGCGCCCAGCACGTGGTCGCTGAACTTGCGGGCCACCTGACGGCTCACCTTGGCGGTGACATTCGGGTTGCCGTCACGGTCGGAGCCGATCCAGCTTCCCGGGTGGAAGAACGCCGGGCATACCGGCGGCACGAGGCCAGCCTTATCTCCGAGGATCCAATCGTCGAAACGACGGTACACCTGTGGAATGGTATAGAACAACGTATTGTCGAAAATATCGAGAATGGTTTCAGATTCCTCAACCGGAGTCGGCTTCTTCAGTGCGATCGGAGAGGTGCGGAACAGCGCGTCGATCTCGTTGAAGAGTCGACGGGAGTTTTCCTTCTTGTCTGAACCGCCAAGCAGCTTGTGCGTTGCGAGCAGCTGGGAGATGCGACGGATTTTGCCTTCCACGGCTTTGCGGCGGGCTTCAGTCGGATGCGCGGTGAACACCGGATGGAACTCGAGCTGGTCGAGCAGCTCCTTGGCTCTGGCCGGACCCATCTCGTTGATGAGCTGGTGGTAGGCGCAGGTCATTTCGTTCACTGGGTCGACGGCTTGGGTGTCATCTACGGCGGCCTCACGGCTGTGCAGTACGGAGACGCGGTAGTTCTCCTCGCACAGGTTGGCCAGATGGAAGTAGGTGGTGAAGGCGCGGGCCAGCAGTTGTGCCTCATGCACATCCGTTTTATCGATGATGTCGACGACCTTCTGCAGGTCATCCTGATTCGGATTCGTATCCGTCAGAATGCCGGAGAAGCGTTCGGCGCTAGCGTTCAGTGCGTGTTCGCGCACTTCATCGAACTTGGCCAGCAGCTTTTCGTCGAATTCGCCGAGCACCTCGCGAAGAATCTGCAGACACAGATCCATTTCCTCTTTGAGGGATGCGGGAAGATCACGCTCCTCAGGGCCCTTGGTGCCGGTGCCGGACGAGACGATAGCCGCGTCCGCAGGCGTGATCTGTTCGTTTTCTATTGTCATCAGACCTCCTTCTCCAAACCATCGGGTTGCTCGGTCTGTCGGTCCTTCGCGGCACCTCCGCGATTGTTTTGGCCGTCTGTTGCGAGCCCACAGCCCTAAGTTCGGTCGGTAATGCACGCCCATTGTATGCTCGGCAAATCGACAGTTTGGTTACGGAAACACCGGAAATGTCCGCATCGTGGTCCGACGGTGTCCACAAAGTGAAATCGATGGAAATTTCGAAAATCCTCCGACCAGCCCACACGTTAGACCTGAACTTGTGAGCGCACAATACGAACATGAACATGAGACGAATTTCGATAGCGCGGAAAAAAGCGCTTCGGCCGTCAGCAAATTCCATACACACTCCATTCCGCTCGATATGGAAGATATCGAACGGGATTGGGACAAGCCGGTCGCTGAAGCGGGAATCGCAGCAAAAGCCAGCGTGATCGTACGCGTCGGCATGCTCGATCTCGGCGCGGGCACCGGAAGCTTCCGCGTACGCGAAATGATGCACCGCATCGCCTATCCGCTGGGCGTGCACGTGCGCGCCGACGTGAACCTCACCGACATCGAAGCCTCCTGCACCGACGGCAAAGACCGTATCACCGAAGTCGTCGACCTGCCAACCACCGGCGTCAACACGGAACGCATTTGGCTGCTCGAACACTTCGCCGACTGGTTCAACGTCAACCTCGGCAAAGGCTCGATGTACCACAGCCAATCCGACGTTTCCGAAGGGCTGATGCAGCATCTCGACAAGCGTGATGCGTCGCAGGTGTCGGCTGACCTGTCGAAGCGTCTTCGCGAACGTCAGAAAGCCGAACAGAATCAGGAGGGATCTGACGATCCCGTGCTCGACGCGCTGGAAATGGTGACGGAACGCGCCGAAGTGACCGATACCACCGCGCAGCCGTTGCACTTGCGTGATATCGAAGCGGCAAGCGAGCAGCATAATCGCGGTGAACGTGAAGCCGAACGTGAAACCAAGCGTGAAACTGCCGGTACGGCCAACGTTACGTCAAGCGAATCGACCACGAAAAAAGCGCGCAAAAATCGCAATCACAAGCCGCCAAAAGGTCAATACGCCGAACATTTCGACCACGTCGGAAAAGAAGCGGACCAATCGCAAGGCATCACCGTTCGCCAAGCCCACGAACGACTCGACATGATCGAACGACGCAAACCCCTGTATTCGCCGGCGTTCGCGGGATTCGCCTCGGCCTGCGCCTGCGCATCCTTCGTGTTCCTGCTTGGTGGCGGTCCCTTCGACATGATCGGCGCGTTCATTGGCGCGGGACTTGGTCACTGGCTGCGCCGCCGCCTGTTCGCCCACCATCTCAACCAGTTCTTCGTGACGTTCGTATGCGTGGCCGTCGCGGCACTCGCCTGCACGGGCACCCTGCGATTGATTGGTATTTTCGAGCCCGTCGCATTGCAGCATGATACGGCTTACATCGGTGCCATGCTGTTTGTGATTCCTGGATTCCCGCTGATTACGGGTGGACTTGATATGGCGAAAATTGATTTTCCGTCAGGTATTCAGCGCGTTGCGTACGTGTTGTGCATTATTTTGATGGCGACGCTCGCAGGCTGGATGGTCGCTTCGATCGTGCATTTGAATCCGGAAGGATTCGAGCCGTTGGGACTCAATCCGGTTGTCAATTGCCTGTTGCGTTTCGTGTTCGCATTCATCGGCGTCTGGGGCTTCTCCACCATGTTCAACTCGCCGCAGCGCATGTGCCTTGTCGCCGCCACCATTGGCGCCATTACTGACACCTTGCGTTTGGAAATCGTTGACATGGGCGTTCCCGCCGAAGCCGGCGCATTCATCGGCGCACTGCTCGCAGGCCTGCTTGCCTCCGCATGGCGTTCTGCGGTTCATCGCAGCTGGCTCGCCCCGCATCTCGGCTACCCGCGCATCTGCCTGACCGTGCCGTCCATCGTGATCATGGTTCCCGGTTTGTACATGTATCAAGCCATGTTCCACCTCGGCCAATTCGACACCTTGAACGCCCTCGACTGGGCTTTCCGCGCGTTCATGGTGATTATCTGTCTGCCGATCGGCCTAGCCATGGCTCGCGTTATCACCGATAAGTCTTGGAGATACGATATTTGATCCGTTTCGGCATTTGGGCGCGTAAATGAGATAAATGCGATTGTCGCAATGTTCGACCGGTACATTGGGACAATCGCATATTTTTTTCAGAAGAGATTCGAAAGAAATTCGTTTCGACAGAGATTTGAAGAAAGAGATTCGAAAGAAATTCGGCTAGCAATCTAAGAAGAGAGAATTCATGGTTACCAAAGATTTTTGGGTGCTGCTGGCGATGGTCATCTATTTTGTGGCCATGCTCACCATCGGCTTCATCTACTCCAAGCGGTCCAATTCCTCCACTCGTCAGTATTTCGCGGGTGGTCGAGGCGTTGGTCCATGGCTGACGGCATTGAGCGCCGAAGCCTCCGATATGAGCGGCTGGCTGCTCATGGGACTGCCGGGCGTCGCCTACTTCACCGGTGCCGCCGACCCGCTGTGGACGGCCCTCGGCCTGGCTCTCGGCACCTACCTCAACTGGAAGCTCATCGCACGCCGTTTGCGCCGCTACTCCGTGGTGGCAGGTGACGCGATCACCATTCCGGACTTCTTCTCCAAACGATTCCATGACAAACGCAATATCGTCTCCACCATCGCGGCGCTGATCATCCTCGTATTTTTCTGTGTGTATGTCGGTAGCTGCTTCGTGACGGTCGGCAAACTTTTCTCGACCCTGTTCGGCTGGGACTACCACCTGACCATGGTGATCGGCGCTGCCATCGTGTTCGCCTACACCGTGATCGGAGGCTATCTTTCCGTGGTCGTGACCGACTTCATCCAAGGCTTGCTCATGTTCTTCGCGCTGGCAGTGGTGTTCATCGGTTCCGTCGCATCCGTCGGCGGCGTCGACAACACCGTCGCCTTCCTCAAAGGCATTCCAGGCTTCCTTGACGGCACGCAAATGGCCACGCCGATTCTGAACGATGCCGGCGAGCAGATTGTCAAGGCTGGCCAGGCCATGTTCGGCGCGCCTACCGAATACGGCGTGATCACCATGATTTCCATGCTTGCGTGGGGTCTTGGCTATTTCGGCATGCCGCAGGTGCTCGTGCGATTCCTGTCGATCCGCAGTTCCGAAGAGATCAAGAAGTCCCGTATCATCGCCACCACGTGGTGTGTGGTGTCACTGGCGTGCGGCGTGTGCATCGGTTTGGTCGGCCGTGCGATGATGCCGACGCAGTTCGTCACGCAGTCCGCGGCGGAGAACATTTTCATCGTGGTTTCGCAGGCGCTGCTGCCGAGCTTCATGTGCGGCATCGTGGTGTCGGGCATTTTCGCCGCGTCCATGAGTTCGTCGTCGTCATACCTGATTATCGGCGCTTCCGCGGTCGGTGAGAATATTTTCCGCGGATTGCTCTATCGCAAGGCCACCGATCGTCAGGTGATGATGGTTGCGCGCATCACATTGCTGGTTATGTTCATTTTCGGCATTGTGGTTGCGTTCGATCAGAATTCGTCGATTTTCCAGGTTGTTTCGTATGCATGGGCCGGTTTGGGCGCTTCGTTCGGTCCGCTGATGCTCTGCTCGCTGTATTGGCGTCGTACCAATAAATTCGGTGCGATTGCGGGCATGCTTTCCGGTACTGCGACCGTGCTGATCTGGCATAATTTCATCAAGCCGCTTGGTGGTGTCTTCGCTATTTACGAGCTGCTTCCGGCGTTCATCATCTCGCTGCTGTTCATTGTGGTGGTGTCGCTGCTGACTCCGGCTCCCGATGCTGAAGTGCTGCACGAGTTCGATCATTATCTTGATGATCCCGATGACCGCAAGGTGGATGACGATTTGGTCGCAGCGGAAATCGCTTCCGGCGAAAAGCGCGCGAAAATCTAATCAAACATAATGTGGCACATGCCACTCAAACGCAACAAAGGCCGGATTGCACAATACGCAATCCGGCCTTTGTCGATGCTGAAACGCCGTTTAAAGCGTGATTATGGCGTTTCTGGAGCTTTAGTAGCGCATGCCCATGGCGTCGCGCACCTGCTCCAACGTTTCGTTGGCGATGGCGTTGGCCTTCTTGTTGCCTTCGGCGAGCACGTCGCGCACGTAATCCATATCCTTGGCGAGTTCCTCGCGACGGGCGCGATGCGGCTCAAGGAAGCTGTTCACCGATTCGATCACATACGCCTTCAGCGCGCCCGCACCGGAATCGCCGATCTCCTCGGCGATCTCCTTCGGATCGCGACCGGTGACCAAACCGGCGGTCGTCAGCAGTGCGGAAACCTGCGGACGTGCGATCGGATCGAACGTGATGCGGCGCTCGGAATCGGTCGGACTCTTCTTGATGAGCTTGGCGGTCTCCTGCGCTGTGGCGCCCAACATGATGGAATTGCCGTACGACTTGCTCATCTTGCGGCCATCCAAGCCTGGAATCTCCGGCGCTTCAGACAGAATCGCGGCCGGCTCGGGGAACACCGGATGCTTCTTGGCGTAGCGTTCGTTGAAACGACGCGCGATGGTGCGCGTGATCTCGACATGCGGCAGGTTATCCTTGCCGATCGGCACCACGTTGGCCTTGCAGAACAGAATGTCGCATGCCTGATGCACCGGATAAGTCAGCAGCAGGCCGGTCAGCGCATGGCCGGAAGCTTCCATTTCCGACTTCACCGTAGGATTGCGATGCAGCTCGGCCTCAGTCACCAATGACAGGAACGGCAGCATCAGCTGGTTCTCCGCAGGAACGGCGGAATGCGTGAAAATCATGGTCTTTTCCGGATCGATGCCGGCAGCCATGTAGTCAAGCACCAAATTGAGCACATTGTCTTCGATGTGCGCGGTCGTGTCACGATCGGTGATCACCTGATAATCGGCGATGATGATATTCGAATTCACGCCGCGATTCTGCATGGCGACGCGCTCACGAATCGAACCAAAATAATGGCCGAGATGCAGACGTCCGGTCGGACGGTCGCCGGTCAGCATGGTGAACTTGCCCGGATTCTGTTCGATTGCGGCGAGCGTTGCGTCGGAACGCTTCTTCGCTGCGAGGAAGCTTGCGCTCATTTCATTGCCGACAGCGGTGATCTGCTGCTCCTGGGTTTCGTCCGTCATACGTGTCCTTTTCTTAAGAAAATCAGCGATTTTATCGTAAAAGTCTGAGCCGACAACGAAATATGGCACAGCAAGTGGTACTCTCTTGTTTGATGAATTGATAGCACAGTAATCCTCAGGGGGTCAGATGGGCCGCGGACGTCAGAAAGCCAAACAGCAGAAAATAGCCCGAAAGCTCAAGTACCTGACCACCGACACCGATTATGATGAGCTCGCCAAGGAGCTCGGTGCCCAGGAGCCTGGTTCGGGTTCTTTTGATCCTTTCGCCGATATCGAAGCAAAATATTCTCACGATGCGGACGCTGAAGATGAGATTTCTGAAGATGCTCAGGAGTCCGCGCAAACCGACGCCGAGGATGACCTCGACGAGTATGCAAAGTGGGCCGCAGAGGCGGCGGCGAAGGCCACGAGCGGAGAGTTCCCGGCAGCCAAGTCCGCCGCGCCGAAGCCACACAAGCCCATCCCGATGCCGATGCCCAGCGCACTGAAGCCGAAGAAGCAGGACTGATCGGCATATCAGGTACTTTGTGAAACCGCGATGCGGATATGCCTGCCAGGTGTATCCACATCGCGGTTTTGCTATGCGTTTTTGCGCCTGTGACGGTCTTCTCGCAGCCTGTCACACCAACGGCAGCAAGCTACTCAAATCGTCGCGTTCGCCAACGGCCGTGATGCGTCCTGCCTCCTTCTCCTCAGCCCAGCTGGTGATGCCCGTGGCGAGTCTCATCCACACGTCCGGTTCCAGTTCGATCACGTCCGGCGGTGTGAGATTATGCGGATCGGATGCCGGTCCGTCGAGAATCTTGATGGCACCCCACGGCGCGACACGAACTTCCACGCCCGCCCCGGGCGCTTTTTTCTCCAGCAGATGCAGCGAGTAGCGCACCGCCATCGCCCACAGTTGGCGTGGCAATCGTGGAGAGAATTCCAGACGGAAATCGCGGGCCGCGTCGGTATTTGCGGGAATATTGTCGGCGATCATGCGATGAGACGTTTGCAGCCATTGTGCAAATGCGTCATGCCCCTTATGCAGATCTTGTTCTCGAATAACAGCCATACGTGTTATTTTGCCGTTTGCGAGCGACTATGATGGGGTGTTGCAGACAACGTAGTCACAACTGAATAGGGGTGTGAAGAGAGGGAAAATACTTGCGATTCTTGACAGCGTTCGCAATGTTGTTGCATGTCGTTTGCATGTTGCTCGCAACGTTTTTGCAGCCGGTTTGCATTATTTCTGCAAACGAATGCTTGCTTGTAATTGCTTGAAATTTCATCTTTTTATGATTACGTAGTATGCTGTGTATGAGAACGTATGCATGATGTTACTTAGTGTTCATGCGGCCGCTAATGCAAGGACGCTGGGGTAAGGCATAATGTTCCTGGAGAGTAATCCGTCAAAGGGAGTCGATTAATGACTGAAATTACCGCACCGAAGTCCGCGGTCACCGCGGAGCAGTTCGCAGACGAGATCCGCGAGCAGCTGAAGTACACCCAGGGCGTCACCGTCGAGCAGGCCAAGCCGGCCGACGTGTACGTCGCCGCGTCCGCCGCAGTGCGCCGCCACCTCATGGATTCCTGGTTCAAGACCCAGTCCGACATGGTCAACGGCAACACCAAGGCAGTCGGCTACCTGTCCGCAGAATTCCTGATGGGCAAGCAGCTGCGCAACGCGCTGCTCAACGCCGGTCTGACCGAGCAGTTCGACGCCGCGGTCAAGGAACTCGGCTTCTCCGTGCAGGACGTCGTCGACGCCGAGCACGAGCCGGGCCTCGGCAACGGTGGCCTCGGCCGTCTGGCCGCCTGCTTCATCGATTCGCTCGCCTCGCTGGGCGTGCCGGCATTCGGTTATGGCATTCAGTACAAGTACGGCATCTTCGAGCAGAAGTTCGATGAAAACGGCAAGCAGATCGAAACCCCGGACTACTGGCTGACCAATGAAGAGCCGTGGGGACACATCGATTACAACCGCGACCAGAAGGTTTCCTTCGGCGGCGAAGTCGTTGAGGAAGATGGCAAGAAGGTATGGAAGCCGGCTTGGTCCGTGCGTGCGGTGCCGGTCGACTACATGGTTCCGGGCTACGCCTCCGGCCGTGTGAACACCCTGCGTCTGTGGACCGCCAAGAGCTACGACGAGTTCGACCTGCTCACCTTCAACAAGTCCGAGTACCTTGACGCCGTCAAGCCGCAGGTTGAAGCTGAGAACATCTCCAAGATCCTGTATCCGGAAGATTCCACCCCGCAGGGCAAGGCACTGCGTCTCGAGCAGCAGTACTTCTTCGTGTCCGCCTCCATCCACGACGCCATCCGCGTCTTCTACCCGGGTCAGGACAAGCCGGATCTGACCACCTTCGCGGACAAGATCACCTTCCAGCTCAACGACACCCACCCGGTCATCGGCATTCCGGAGCTCATGCGCGTCCTCATGGACGAGTACGGCTACGATTGGGACACCGCCTGGACCGTCACCAACAAGACCTTCAACTACACCTGCCACACCCTGCTTCCGGAAGCCCTGGAAGTGTGGCCGTCCAAGCTCATCGGCGAACTCCTGCCGCGTCACCTCGAAATCATCGAGAAGATCCAGGACCAGTTCGCAGCCGAGCTCAAGGCCAAGGGCGTCGACGAAGCCACCATCAAGGACATGGCCATCTACACCGGCGACTCCGTGCGCATGGCCTACCTGGCCACCTACGGCGGCTCCCACGTCAACGGCGTTGCCGAGCTGCACTCCCAGCTGCTCAAGGACGTCACCCTGAAGAACTTCTCCGACGTGTATCCGGACAAGTTCACCAACGTGACCAACGGCGTGACCCCTCGCCGCTTCGTCAAGCTCGCCAACCCGCGTCTGTCCGACCTCATCACCGAAGGTCTCGGCACCGACAAGTGGGTGAGCGACCTCGAACTGCTCAAGGGCCTCGAACCGCTCGCAGCCGATGACGAATTCGTCAAGAAGTTCGCCGCCGTCAAGCAGGCCAACAAGGTTGACTTCTCCAACTACGCCAAGCGCGAATACGGCTTCGACATCGACCCGAACACCATGATCAACACCATGGTCAAGCGTCTGCACGAATACAAGCGTCAGGCACTGAAGATCCTCGCCGTGATCGCACGCTACGCCGACATCAAGTCCGGCAAGGTCGCCGCCGACGATGTCATGCCGCGCACCATCGTGTTCGGCGCCAAGGCCGCTCCGGGCTACTACCTCGCCAAGCAGACCATCCAGCTGATCAACAACGTCGCCCGCGTCATCAACAACGACCCGGATGTCAAGGGCAAGCTGAACGTCTACTTCCCGTGGAACTACAACGTGCGTCTCGCACAGCACCTCATCCCGGCAACCGACCTCGACGAGCAGATCTCCCAGGCCGGCAAGGAAGCCTCCGGTACCGGCAACATGAAGTTCGCTCTCAACGGCGCCATGACCGTCGGCACCCTCGACGGTGCCAACGTCGAAATCCGTGAGCGCGTCGGCGCTGAGAACTTCTTCCTCTTCGGCATGACCGTCGACGAGGTGGACGCCCTCTACGCCGAAGGCTACGATCCGAAGAAGTACTACGAGGCCGATCCTCGTCTCAAAGCCGCCATCGACATGGTCGCGGACGGCACCTTCTCCAACGGCGACAAGACCGTGTACGAAGACCTTGTCCACGATTGGCTCACCAAGGACTGGTTCATGACCCTCGCCGACTTCGGCGCCTACACCGCCATCCAGTCGGAAATCGAGGCCCTCTACGCCCAGCCGCTCGAATGGAACCGCAAGGCCCTCATCAACGTGGCGAACTCGGGCTACTTCAGCTCCGACCGCTCGATGGAGGATTACCTCGAGCGCATCTGGATGACCGGTCCGCTCAAGTAATGACGGAGCGTTATCTGCGTTGTGGAAGGCTTGACGTATCTTCGTACGCTTGCGCCTTCCACGCCTTGTGATACTGCGCTCGTCATTACTTTCGCTTCGCACGGGCCATATGTGACGTGAATTATCGCGTGATGTATGACTCGTAGCGTTAGATAGGGCGTGATGACGAAGGGACGATTCCATTTTGGAATCGTCCCTTTTCGTTTTCCAGGGCAAAACAAAAAGCCCTGCGCGTGGGGCGCAGGGCTTGAAAGAAAGAGAAATCAGGCAGCTTCTGGGGTGGCGGGAGCGACTTCGGCTTCGCCATCCTCGGCATCCTTGGTCAGGCCAAGATCGACAGGAGACGAGCTGTTCTCCCATGGCTCCTCCCACGGATCGTAATCCGGATTCTGCTGCTTGTACACATACAGACCGACGACACCGGCAAGCAAAGCTCCGAAGAGCAGTGCGAAGAACTTCCAACCGTTAGAAGACTTGTTCTCCATGACGGATCCTTTCCCAAATATCGGCGAACATTGGCTGACCTGCTCGTTCAAGCCAACTCTGTTCACTATATTAATTCCTTGAATGTGTTGATTGGGTGGATTTACGCGCCGGGGATTCACAAGAATGCAATCATTTGCAATGATTTCGCAGATTCGCGGATTCGCACGTTCCAGTAGGGTTGAAACATGGCTTATCAACGTTTCAGTCTGTTTCCCGATTCCCCGTCGTTCAAAGACTTCTTCTCTGCACGTTCCATGCGATACCGTTGGCGTAACGGCGATCCTGTGATCACCGTTACGATCATGGCGATATGCGTCGCGGTCTGGATTGTCGAAACACTATTGAAAATCGTCTGGCCGACCGGCTGCAACGCATTCGTCGGCTCAGGCGTATTCATGCCCGCGCTGGCGACTCACCGCCCATGGACCTTCATTACGTCAATGTTCCTGCACCAGCCGGCCTCCCTATGGCACATTCTTTTCAACATGCTGACCTTGTGGTGCGTCGGGCCTGTATTGGAACGCATGATGGGGCATCTGCCATATCTCGCGTTATACGTGCTGTCAGGACTCGGCGGAAGCGCCGGCATGATGGTCTGGGCACTGTTCTCGCAAGACGGTTGGCTGACATCCGCATACGGCGCTTCCGGCGCGCTATTCGGCCTGTTCGCGGCAATTCTGGTGGTATACCAGCGCATTGGCATCGACATTCGATCCATGCTGATCTGGATGCTCATCAACTTCCTGATGCCAATCATCACGCCGAACATCGCATGGCAGGCGCATGTCGGCGGATTCATCATCGGAGGAGTGTTCGCCTGGCTGTTGGTTTCCGGTCTGCATGCGTTGCGCGGCAAAAGCCTGCAGCAGCGCACGCTGATGTACGGCGTAATCATGTTGGCCGTGATTATTGCGATTGTCGTTGCATGCAATATGAGCAATCCACTTCTCACAAACCCCCTTCTTGGCATGTTCTCCTAGTGGCAGGAAGGAGAAAAACAGATTTGGGGAATCGCAGACACACACTTATCCACAAGTGTGGATAAGTGTGTGGATAAGTGAGGGTTGAGCTGTGGGTAAGTCGGGGATAACTCGGTGCATTATCCACAAGGATATTCACAAAACGGTGGATTCCCCGGCTTTTCAACGGTGGAAAATGTGGATAACCCGACTGTGCATAGTGGAAAAATGGGGAAAAACACCATCCTATATATTGTGGACGGTCATAAAACTGCCTACAAGATATAGACGCTATCCACATTCGTCCACAATAATCCACGACTTATCCACATCGTGTGAAACCAGAAAATCCCCAGAATGACGACGAATCAACACAACGAAATCAGGTACGTCACCAATGACAATCATGAATGACGAGACGCGCGAATTCGTGGCGATGCATCGCAACGAGGACGTGCGCGAACTGGCGTTGAAGGCCAAACGTGTGGAAGGGCTCGACCTGCCGTTGGCGCTCGACCAGATTGCCGGATGGCAGATCGCACGCAAAAAACTGCCACAATGGGCCTCCTGCGAGGGAATCGTATACCCTCCGCACATTTCCATGGAACAGTGCTCATCGCAGTTCACAGCCCAATACAAGTCAGAAATCGCACAAACACTGCTTGCGCCGGCCGCAACCGTGCGCGCCAGAGTGTCCGATTCTGGAGAATCGGACAACCAAACCACGAAAAGTGAGCCACAGTTGTCCGATTCTGCCGAATCGGTCATGCAAACGGCAAAAAGTGCGTTCCAGTTGTCCGATTCTCCAGAATCGGACACGCAAGAGATGAAAATGGGCGCGTGGATGTCCGATTCGCCAGAATCGGACACATTGGTGGCGAAAAGGGCGATGGTGGATCTGACGGGCGGGTTCGGCGTGGACTTCTCGTATCTGGCGCGCGGATTCAGCCAAGCCACTTATGTGGAACGGCAGCGGCATCTGTGCGATCTGGCCGAACACAATATGGCCGCACTGGGACTCGACCAGGCGCGCATCGTGTGCGGCGACGGCGTGGAATACCTCAGGCAGATGGGTCCGGTGGACTTCATCTACCTTGATCCGGCCCGCCGCGACGAGCATGGATCGCGCACTTACGCGATCGAGGATTGCACGCCGAACGTGTTCGAATTGCGTGACCTGTTGCTCGCCAAATCGCAGTACACGCTGGTCAAGCTTTCGCCGATGTTGGATTGGCGCAAGGCGGTCGCCGATTTCGACGGGACCGTACGCGAAGTGCATATCGTGGCCACCGGCAACGAATGCAAGGAACTGTTGCTGGTATTGGGTCAGCAGATGCATGAGGAACCATCCGCGCCGCGCGTGTTCTGCGTGAACGACAATCAGCGGATCGACTATGATTCCGCCGCATATACGCAGGGCCTGCGCATTGGCGGCAAACCGCTGCCGGAGGCGAAAAACTACTTGTATGAGCCGAATGCGTCGATTATGAAGGCCGGTTGCTTCGATCTGGTGGAGGAACGATTCGGTGTGACGCAGGTCGGTCCAAGCAGTCACCTTTTCGTGTCGGCAACGCCGGTTGCCGATTTTCCCGGCAGAGGATTCGCGATTGAAGCGATCGGCGGCATGAATAAAAAGGATATAAAACGACTGCTGAATGGCACGAAACAGGCCAATATCGCGGTACGTAACTTCCCGCTTACCGCACCGCAGCTACGCAAGAAATTGAAGCTTGCCGACGGTGGTCCGGTCTATCTGTTCGGCACTACCATGCAAGGCTGCGATCATGTGCTGCTGCGCACGTCGAAAATCTGAAAAACAAACCGGAATCGAAAAAAGAAACAGGCGAACCGGGATTGGCAAGGCAGTCGCGAAAGACCGCGTACGTTTGCGAAAGAGCGTGAAACCTACGAAGAAAACCTACGAAAAGATTGCGAGATAATCGTAAAAGGGCATGCGAAAAGGGCGTCTGACCGCACGTTGTACAGACGCCCTCAAATCGCAGGAAAGGCGAAACTACGCTTTAGCGCCACCACATGGTCATGATGAATCCGATCATGATGATCGCGAATGCGATGGCCAGATTCCACGCGCCGATGTTCGGAATCGGGTAGTCGGAAGTCAGGTAGTAGACGACCGCCCAGATCAGACCGATGATCATCAGCGCGCAGAACAGCGGCACGAACCAGCGTGGATTGGACTTGGTGCCCTTGATGGTTTCCTCCACGCGGCGGGTGTTCTCCGCCTGACGGTTCATCATGCGCTGCATCTGCGGGCTCAGGGAGTCCTTATCGGCGGTAGCGTTCAGCACCGCTTCGACGCGATCCATCGGAATGTCGTGATCGTCATCGTCGTCGGAATCAGCGGATTCGTCAGAAGTGGAATCGACGGTGGTTTCCTCAGCGGCATCCTGAACGGTTTCGTTGCTCTCTTCAACGGCAGCGGTGTCGTCCGTGGACTGCAGATCGTTCTGATCGTCCGCGGTGGTTTCGTGCAGCTCTTCGTCAGCCATCAGCATAGTCTCCTTTAATAGGCTAAAAGTCATAATAGTGGGTAGACTCGAAAGCGGCGAACTCACAGCGCAAAACTGTTCATAATCAGAGCAAATGCTTAATGGGAATCAGGAAGGTCCGCATGGCGAAGCACACCGGCAAGCACACCGCGAAACGGTCGAAAGCGGCCGGAGTGGCGGCATTCCTTGTGCTCATGTTCTCCGGATTCCTGCTCGCCACGAATCTGCGCGTGAACCGTTCCGTCGTGGTGACCAACGACACCGCCGAACTCGTGGAACAACGCGTGAAAAAAGTCAACTCCCTGCAGACGGAAGTCGACGCGCTCAGCTCCCGCGTGAACGATCTGAGCAAAACCCTGAACAGCCAGGACGACGCCGACCAGCAAGACAGCGAAAGCGCCGGCAACGGCACCATGCTGCCCGCGGTGGAAGGCCCCGGACTCGTGGTGACGCTCGACGATTCGCCACTCTGGGAAAACATGGTCGATTCCAGCGGCTCCACCTCCAACATCAACGATTACGTGGTGCACCAGCAAGACGTCGAAGCCGTGGTGAACGCGCTTTGGGCGGGCGGCGCGGAATCCATGATGATCATGGACCAGCGTGTGCTGTTCAATTCCGCAGTGCGCTGTTCCGGCAACGTGCTGCTTTTGCAGGGCAAAAAGTATTCGCCGCCATTCACCATTTCCGCGATCGGCCCGGTCGAGACAATGAAAAAGGCGCTCGACAATTCGCAGGAAGTGACCATATACCGGCAGTACGTCAGCGCGTTCGGCTTGGGATGGCAGGTCGACGAAAAAGAAAAACTCCATTTCGACGCGACCGACGCATTGCAACAGCCGCTGCAATACGTGCAGGCGATGAACAACGAAACAGACGGATCGCAGCAAACGGACGAAACGCAGGAATCGCAAGAGGGGAAGTAACCGATGAAGCACGTGGCACCAAAACAGCGTCGCAAAAGCGTGGTCTGGACGATACTTGGCATCCTCGCCGAACTCATGCTGACCGCGGCGGCCGTCTGCGCGCTCTACATCGCATGGCAAATGTGGTGGACGGGCGTGCAGGCCGAACACAACCAAATCGAAACACGCCAATCCGTATCATGGTCCGACCCCGGCCAATCCGACAGCGTCACCATTGCGCAAGCGCAGGAAGGCGACCCGCCAACGCAACCGCAAAGCGCACAGGAAGGCGAGCTCATCGCCCAGGTCTACATTCCGCGATTCGGCAGCCAATGGCAGCGCAACCTCGTTGAAGGCACCTCTCTCACCGAACTCAACAAGCACGGACTCGGCCACTACAAGGATTCGCAAATGCCTGGTCAAGTCGGCAATTTCGCCTTCGCAGGGCACCGCAACGGCTACGGACAGCCACTCGGCGACGTCGACAAACTGCAGGAAGGCGACCCGATCATCGTGCGCACGCAGGATTACTGGTACGTCTACCACTACACCAGCTACAAAATCGTGCTGCCGACCGACATCGAAGTGGTCGCCGCCAACCCCGAAAACCCCGGCGCGACGCCAACCAAACGCATGCTGACCATGACCACATGCGAACCGAAATACTCCACGCCGACACACCGCTGGATCAGCTACGCGGAATTCTCATACTGGGCGAAGGTGTCCGACGGCATCCCCCAGGAGCTCGCCTCCACCGACTCCAACGGCAAAGTCAAATTCGTCAACAACGAAAAATCGTCGATCGTCGCATCCGTCAGCTCACTCAAACCGTGGATTCTCGGCGCGCTCGCCGCATATGCGATCATCTTCCTTTCCGCGCTGGTGGCATGGCGTTGGCCGTATCTCGCCGACGTGCGCGCAGGACGCCGCGAAAAGCCGGAATTCAGCTTGTACGGCGGATTGATGCGATTGCAGCCGGGTGTGCTTCCGATTCGACTTGTGCTCATGGCGTTGCTGATTTTCGCGGCGGCCGCATCGTGCTTTGAATGGCTGTTCCCGTGGGCTGCGACGAATATTCCGGCATTGCAGGAAATGTCGAATTACACGGCCGTGTAAGGCGTTTTTTGCAGTTGCTGCGGTTGCTGCGTGAGACGCGCGTCATGTCAGACATGTTGCGCACGTAGACTGCTGTTCAAACGCAAGTATTCGCACAGCGCAAGCATTCGGAATATTCGGATGCCGGCATTCCAACGTCGATAGGAGCATGATGACCGATTCCGCACGCATTCTGGTCGTGGATAATTACGATTCGTTCGTGTACACGATCGTCGGATATTTGAAGACGTTGGGTGCCACGGTGACGGTGGTGCGCAACGATGCGATCGACCCGGGCGAGGACGGTGTAATCGACGAATATGACGGCGTGCTGATCTCCCCAGGGCCTGGTGCTCCGGCGGAATCCGGCGCCAGCGAAGGCATGATCCGCCTATGCGCGGAGCAATCCAAGCCCATGTTCGGCGTTTGCTTGGGCATGCAGGCACTGGCCGAAGTGTTCGGTGCCACCGTAAGCCATGCGCCGACCATCATGCATGGCAAAACCAGTCTGGTGGAGCATATCGACGACGAGATCTTCGAAGGAGTGGCCAATCCCATGACCGCCACTCGCTACCATTCGCTGGCCGTGGAACCTGATTCCGTGCCGGAAGAGCTGGTGGTGACCGCGTGGACGCAGAGCGACCACATCGTGCAGGGCATTAAGCACTGCAGCAAGCCGATGTACGCGGTGCAGTTCCACCCCGAATCCGTGATGACGCAGGACGGCTACCGATTGCTTGCGAACTGGCTGAAGGTGTGCGGGCAGGAGAACGCGGTGGAGCGTTCCGCCGGATTGCAGCCGAAGGTCGCGGCCTGAAGACACGAAAACGTGAGTTTCGTAAAACGCAATCGCAATGATGAAGGCCCGGCTGGGGATTTCCAGTCGGGCCTTCATCGTGAATTATGGCGGTTATCGCGGTTGTGGTGATCGATCAGTTAGTGGTGCCTCCACTGGTGCTTCCGCCGGTGTTGCCGCCGTTGTTATTTCCGTCGGTGTTACCTCCGGGGTTGCCTTCATTGTTGGTGCTGGAGGATTTGGTGGTCAACGTGATCGTGGCTCCGCTGTCGGACTGGGTGCCGGCGGTTGGAGACATGTCCGTGACGGTGCCATCCTCCGGACCGGAAACCGTGACCTGGAAGCCGTAGCTTTCCAGCAGGCTCTTGGCATTCGTATAGCTCATACCGACCACGCTGGGCACGCTGATCTGCTGCTTGCCGGTGGACACCCAAATCGTGACCGCGGTACCAGCCTCAACCGTGCTTCCGACACCCGGATCGACGCGGGTCACAGCGCCGGAAGCGATGGAATCGGAATACTCGTTTTCGATGGTGATTTGCATCAGACCGGCCTGCTTGAGCTGCTCAATGGCCGAATCCTTCGGCTGTCCTATCAGATTGTCGGGAATCTTGGTCATGCCGGACGAAATGTACAGCGTGATGATCGTGCCCTCGGTTTGCTTCGAATTGGCGGCAGGATCGGTGCTTACCACCTTGTCTTTTTCGATGGATGCGTTGTCTACCGTGCGCACGTTGCCCACTTTGAAACCGGCGGCCTCAAGAATGGACTTCGCATCGTCCTGGCTCTTGTTCGACACATCTGGCACCGCGACCGACTGTGGGCCGGTGGAGAACCATACGGAAACCGTGGAGCCCTTGGCGACCTTCTTGCCGCCCCTTGGATTCTGCTTGGTGATTGTGCCCTTCGGCTTGCTCGAATCGGAATCCTCGCGGGCGTCGAGCTTCAGGCCTTTGGCTGTGAGCTGCTCTTCGACGCGCGCCTTGGATATATTCGCCGTGGCGGTGAAATCAGGTACTTCCACCATGTCGGTTGTGGAGTCGCTCTTGTTCAGCATGAAGAACACGCCCAGAATGACCAGCAAAGCCACCAGACCGCCCACGACGGAGCCGATGATGATCTGCTTCTTCTTGCGTGCCTTCGCGGCCTCCGCACGCTGTTCCGCACGGGTTTTCGTGGCAACGCCGTTCTGCGGGTTCGGCACGGCCTCGAACTGGCCTGTGACGGGATTGAACGCCTGCGTTGCGGCCGTTTCGCCGGCAGGGGTCATGGCCACGGTGTTCGCGTCCATTTCGGCCTGCTTGCGTGCCTTCATATTGGTCAGATCGGTCAACGGATTGAATGCGGCCGCCATCGGCACGCCGCCGTTCATGAACGTCAGCAGATCGTTCTTGAATTCGGAAGCCGTGGCGTAACGGTTCTGACGATCCTTCGCCATCGCCTTCGCGCAAATCGAATCCCACATCTTCGGCAAGCCGGGAACGACCGAACTTGGGGGAGTGGCGACCTCCGAAACATGCTGGTAGGCGATCGCAACCGCGGAATCGCCGGTAAACGGCGGCCTTCCGGTAAGCATTTCATACAGCACGCAACCTGCGGAATACAGGTCGGAACGCATGTCGACGCTTTCGCCGCGTGCCTGCTCGGGAGACAGGTATTGCGCGGTTCCGACCACACCCTGCGACTGCGTCATCGTGGCGGCGGAATCGTCGAGCGCGCGGGCGATGCCGAAGTCCATGACCTTGACCACGCCCTGCTCGGAAATCATGATGTTGCCGGGCTTGATGTCGCGGTGGATGATGCCCATGCGATGCGAATACTCAAGCGCGTTGAGCACGCCCATCATCACCTGTTCGGCGTCGCGCTGGCTCAGAGCGCCATTCACTTTGAGAATGTCGCGCAAGGTCTGGCCCTTGACATATTCCATCACCAGATACGGCAGATGTTCGGTCTGGCCGGTTTCCGTGGCGACGACCTCTTCGCCCGAATCGTAGATGTTCACGATATTCGGATTGTTCATCTGCGCCACGGAATGGGCTTCGCGACGGAAACGCTCAAGGAAGATCTTGTCGTTGGCGAAGTCGGCGCGCATGATCTTGACCGCGACGGTACGCCCAAGGCGCGTATCGAGCGCCACGTGCACTTCGGCCATGCCGCCACGGCCGACCAGTTGGCCGAGCTGGTAACGTCCACCAGCCAAAGAGGTAGGCATGTTGATGTTCATCCCTGTTCCTTCCCATCAGTGCTCAAGGAGATATGAGGTCTGCTGACCACGCGTCGCGGAAGTCTTCCGCCTGTAGGCACCACCATCGTGTCAGCCAATTGTGTCTGCTGGTCGAGCAGACGGCGTTCGATGCGGGACAACGTGCGCGACACCGTCAACGCGTCCTTCGGACGGTCAAGCGGGTCTTTGGACAGCATCGACATGACGAATTCACGCAGCTGCACGTCGACGGAGTCTGGCAGCGGCGGAACCGGATTGTTGACATGTGCTGCGGCGATGTCGACCGGCGTGGCACCCGTGAACGGACGATGCCCGCACAGGCCCTCGTAGGCGACGATGCCAAGCGAATAGATATCGGATTGCGGCGTGGCATGCTTGCCCTGCGCCTGCTCCGGGGAAATGTACTGTGCGGTTCCCACCACCATGCCATCCTGCGTGATCTGCTCCTGATTGGTGGAGTAGGAGACGCCGAAGTCGGTGATCTTCACCTCGCCGGAATCGGACACCATGATGTTCGCCGGCTTCACATCGCGGTGGATCACGCCATGCGAATGGGCGACGAACAGACCACGCGCGGTCTGGATGAGAATCGGCAGCAAGCGGGTCGGCTCCATCGGACCGTTCTGCTCGTGGAACAGGTCGGCCAACGACTTGCTGGGCACATACTCCATAATGAGGAAGCCGATGCCGTCATGCTCGTAATATTCGAACAACGCGGCGATGTTCGGGTGTGCAAGATTGGCGGAATTATGCGCTTCCGCACGCAAACGAAGCAGTTTGGCCTCCTGCGTGACCCCTAAATCGCCGCGCAACGCCTTGATGGCCACTGGTCGGCCCAACTGGATGTCGTAGCCTTTCCATACTTCGCCCATGCCACCTTGGGCCAGACGGGCATCCAACCTGTAGCGTCGGTGGATGAGCTGTCCTTCAATCAGTTTCACTCTGCCAGCGCCTCCTGCATCATCGCTTTCATAATCGGTCCTGCGGCGAACGAGCCATACAAGTCCACATTGTGCACCACCACGGCAACGGCGATCTTCGGATCGTCCGCCGGGGCGAAGCCGACCACCCAGCCGTCGATGGACGTATTGCCGTCACCGATCTGCGCGGTGCCGGTTTTCGCAGCCACCTGCACGCCGTCGATGGCCAGATTCGGGTTCTCCTTGGTGACCACCGCCTCCATCATCTGCGTGAGCTTGTTGGCGGTGCCCGAACTGAACGCGCGGCTCATCACCTGCGGCTTGGTCTGCGAAATAACAGACAGGTCGGAGGAACGCACGCGATCCACCAGCGTCGGCTGCATGACCTTGCCCCCGTTCGCCACGGCGGCCGCCACCAGCGCGTTCTGCAGCGGCGTCACCACGGTGTCTCCTTGGCCGATGGACGCCAAAGCGAGCTTGTCGTCGGTCGTGTCGGTCGGGAACTTCGACGCCACGCTCATCCACGGCGTGCCCGTGGAATCGGATCCGTCAACCGTGATCGGACTGTCGAAACCAAGCTTTTTGGCCATGGACGACACCTTGTCATCGCCCAAAGCCACGCCCAGCTGGGCGAACGCGGTGTTCGACGAATACGCCATCGCGTCTTCCAACGTGATCTTGCCGTCCGAACCGTCGGCCTGCGACACCGCGTTCGTCAACTGTGTGACCGTGCCCGGAAGCGTGTAGCTCGATCCGGCCGGAATCTCGGTGTCGGTCTGGTATTCGCCAGTTTCCAGCGCGGCCGCCGCCACCACCGTTTTGAACGTGGATCCCGGAGGATACAGCTGCGAGGTGGCACGGTTGAGCATCGGATTCGACTCGTCTTGCGAAAGCGTGGAATAATTGCCGTTCGCTTCGGACGTGTCGTGGCTCGCCAGTTGGTTCGGGTCGTAGCTTGGCGTGCTTGCCATGGCGAGAATACGACCGGTTTTCACTTCGATGGCCACGGCCGCGCCGTCATTGTTGGCAAGACCGTTGTAGGCGGCCTGCTGGATTTTCGGATCAATGGACGTTTCGATGGTCGCGCCCTTGTTTTCCTGGCCGGTGAACAGCGATTTGAACCGCTGCCATACCAGCTGGTCGGATTGGCCCGACAGCAGCGAGCTACGCGACGCTTCGATACCGTTCCAGCCGCGTTGGCTGATCGAGAAGAAGCCGGTGACCGGCGCGTACAGTTCGCCGGCGGTATAGGAACGCTGGTAGGAGAACGCGTCGTTCGAAGGGTCGGATTTGGCGATGACGGAGCCGTCCGAAGCGAGGATCGCACCGCGCGGAGCGCCATACTCGTGGTAGAGGGCGCGGGTGTTGCGCGGGTCGTTGTTGAGCTGGTTCGCGCGAATCGCCGTGATGATGGTGGTGGACATGCCCAGGATGACGAACAGCGCCACCACGATGGTGAAGAGTTGGCGGAGTGACTTATTCATGCTTGGCTCCCCTCTGACATGCTGTCCGATACGTTCGGAGTGCCCGATGGGGGAGCGGGTGGTACGACTGGCGTGCCTGAAACCGGCGTCTCCGTGGAGATGATTTCAGTGGCCTGCGCGGAGGCCACGCTTCTGCGGGCGCGGCTCTGCTTGCGGGCGCGCAGCGCCTGCATCGCCTCATATTGGAACGTGTCGCTATCGATATCGGATTCGGGTTTGTTCGCCGAGTTGGAAATCACCACTAGGAGTGCTGCCAACATGTAATTCGCTATGAGTGAGGATCCGCCGGCGGCCATGTACGGAAGAGTCAAACCCGTAAGCGGGATGACTAACGTGATGCCTCCCACCACGGTGAACACCTGGAAGGCCATGGTGAACACGAGGCCCGATGCGAGAAGCTTGCCGAACCCATCCTTGATTTTCATCGCAGTGATCATCCCGGCGGCGATGATGAGCAGATAGAGCATCAGAATGGCCATCAGACCGGTGAGGCCCAGCTCTTCGCCAAGTGCCGCGTAGATGTAGTCGGAGTTGGCGATCGGAGTGAGCGACGGGTGACCTTGCCCAAGGCCGGTGCCCATCAAGCCGCCTGATGCCAGGCCGAAAATACCCGTGACGAGCTGGTAGGATCCGCCGTACTCCTTGTTGTACTGCGCCGAGTCGAACGGGTGCAGCCAGGCGTCGACGCGCGCGCCGACATGGCTGAAAATATTGGCCGCGGCGAACGCGCCCACGGCGAACGCGATGAAACCAATCACAATCCAACTGGTGCGCCCCGTGGCCACGTACAACATGGACACGAACATGGCGAAGAACATCAACGACGTGCCCAAATCATGCTGCACGACCAGCACGCCCATCGACACGATCCACACCACGATGATAGGCCCAAGATCCTTGATGCGCGGCAGCTGCAGGCCCAGCACCTTCTTGCCACCGACCGCCAGCTGGTCGCGGTGGTCATACAGGTAGGAGGCGAAGAAAAACGCGAGGAACAGCTTCGCGAACTCGCTTGGCTGGAACGATCCCAAACCGGGAATCTTCACCCAAATGCGCGCGCCATACTGTTCGGAACCGATCACCGGAAGCATCGGTGACAGCAGCAACACCAAACCGATCACCATGCTGACGTACGAGAACCGCCTCAGCACACGGTAATCCTTCATGAAGATCACCAGCAGATTCGCCAAAACCAGCGCTATCGACAGCCAAAGCAACTGTTTGAACGCGACGGACGTGTTCGAATCCTGGTCGATGCGGGCGATCATCATGATGCCGGTGCCAGTCAGCACCATCACACAACACATGATCGCCTGGTTGGCATACGGCTGGAAACGCAGCGGCAATCCCCAGGAAGTCAGGAACAATGCGCCGACAAAAGCGAGCATCCACAAATAATTCTGCGGAAAACCGCCGGTGGTGCGTTCGAACATCTGGAAGAACGCGACGCCGCAAATCAGCATGCTGAACAGCAGCAGGCCGAATTGCTTCAGACGGGTTGCCATCATGACTGGTCACCGCCTGACTTGTTTGCCGAAGCGTCGTCCGATTTGTCTGATTTGCCCGACGACTTGTCGGAAGTCGTACCAGAGGATTTGTTGTCGGATTCGCCGTTTGCCTTGTCTTGTTCCTTCTGCGCGGCTTCGTCCTGCTGTTGGCTCAGCTGCTTTTTGATCAGTCGCGTATGCGTTTTCGCCTCGCCGTACGTGTCGAAGGAAATGCCCTGCGCAAGCTGTTCCTGCCAGCTTGGCGGCAGTTCGCTCGTCTTCATATGAGTGTCGGTGACGGCGTGCGACAGCTGGAAGCCGAACAGGCTTGTCGGCACGCCTTGGAAAATCGCCACTTTGCCGTTGTTGTCGCCGATGTAGTACTTGGTTTGGCTCCAACGGTAGGTTGCGAACGCGCCGCCCGCCAGTCCCAGCAGTACCACGATGGTGACGATGATGGCGATCACACGGTTGCGTCGGGTGCGCGTGCGCTTCGTTTTGCGCTGCTCGATATGCTCGTTGCGGATGGCTTTGGCGACTTCCGGATCGTTCGGATCGGCGGAAATGCGGCCGTCGTCCTTCTGTACGACGGGGATTTCACCGGTGTCGGGATTGGTGCGGTCGCCGTTCTCCTCGCGTACCGTGGACGGTTGCGCCACGCGCTGTTCCGGAGGATTGTCGTCCTCGTTGGGATTCTTGCCGTTGCGCAGTGCGGCGGCACGGGCGGCCGGCGACTTCTTGCCCTCGCGCAGTGCGGGAGCGGATGCGACCGGCTCGTTGATGATGTCGGCGATCGGTTCAAGGCTTGCGCTGGCCGCGCCGCCAACCAATGGCGTCTGATGCGGCAGATCGAACGCGTCCGCGTCAAGGGCGAGCGTCGCGTCGGCGATCACCGCGGTGACGTTGTCGGTGCTGCCGGCACGAAGCGCCATCGAAACCAGCTGTTGCGCGCACTCCTCCTGATCGGAGCAGGCGGACAGCACCTCCTGCAATGTGGAATCCTCAAGCACGCCGCACAAACCGTCGGAGCAGAGCAGCCAGCGGTCGGCCGGATGTGCCTTGCGTATGGCGATGTCCGGACTCGAATCGATATCGAAATCACCCAGAACGCGCATCACGACGTTGCGCTGCGGATGGTTGCGCGCCTCGGCCTCGCTGATGCGGCCGGTGTCGATCAGATGCTGCACGTAGCTGTGGTCGGACGTCATGCGGATCAGACGGCCGTCATGCAGCAGATATGCGCGGGAATCGCCGATATGCGCCAAAACCCAATATCCGGCCACCAATGCGACCGACGTGACGGTGGTGCCCATGCCCGCGAGACGACGTTCGCGCTTCGCTTTGCCAACGATCGCGTCATGCGCGGCCATAACCGAGGTTTCCATCATGTGGGCGATAATCTGGACATCGCCCTGCACGTTGTCTTGCTCGATATGCGCCAATGAACGGATGGCGATGGTGGAGGCGGTGTCGCCTCCCGCATGGCCTCCCATGCCATCGCAGATGGCGATCAGATGCTCGCCGGCGAACGCGGAATCCTGGTTGTTGGAACGTACGGTACCCACATCGGAAACGACGGTGGAATACATGAACAGCGGTTGTGAAGCGGGAGAAGTCGGCAAACGGGTCACCTCAATTCAAAGGTGGTTGCGCCAATGCGTACGGGAACGCGCGATCCGAGAATCATCGGAGCGTTCAGACGCTGCTGGTTGACCACAGTGCCGTTGGTGGAACCCAGGTCTTCGATGGCCCACTTGCCGGTGGCGGGATCCGTATAGACGCGCGCATGGTGGGACGAGACGAATTCGTCGTCCAGAACCACGGTGTTCGAAGCGGAACGGCCAAGTGTGATGGTGTTGCCGGCCAGAGGGACGGAACTGCCGGCAAGGGGGCCATCGATGATGACCAGCAAGGTGGGTTTGGCGCTTGATGTGGCGCTGACGACTGGTGCCGGGACGGCCACGGGCGCGGGCGCTTCGACGGCCTTGCGCGCGCGACGCTCCTTACGGCGATGAGCCCGCGACTTGCGCGGGCTGAGCGTTTCCACATCCCTGTACAGCGAACGCACCGTACAGGCCACGAAGATCCAGAGCAGTACGAGGAAGCCGTACTTGAGGATCGCGAAAGTAAGTTCAGTGAGCATAGAGGCAACTCCCGAGGTTGGGGTTGGTTACTCCTGATCCTGCGAAGAGGCCCAATACAGGATTCGGGTGCGGCCGATGGTGATCGTGTTGCCGTCGAGCAACGTGGCCGCCTCGACATGATGGCCTTCGACATACATGCCGTTGGTGGAGCCCAGATCGCGTGCGATGACGGTGTTGCCGTTGTCGGTGATGTCGATCTGCATGTGGCGGCGGGAGATGCCCGGATCGTCGATCACGATATCGCAGTCGGATCCGCGGCCGATGATGGTCTTGCTTTCCGTGAGCAGATACTGGTGTTCGCCGATTTCCAGCATCGGGCAGTCTTCGGTCTGCGCGTCGGTGGTGACGGGCACGGTATTGCCTTGCACGGATTCGCTCGTCAGCTTGAAATTGCTCTTGGTGAGGTCAAGGTCCTCTTCGAAGATCACCACGACCGGACCGACGAACGCGTAATGCTGGTCCTTCGCGTACTGGGTGAGGTTGTCGGCCAGCTCATTGGCCAACGCTTCCGCGCCCCATTCGACGATGTTGTTGAAATCCGGCGTGCTCAGCTTGAAACGGTACTCATTCGGCGCCACGGTACGGTCTCGCGTGACGGGCATGGCCTCTTTGTCAATCTCACGTTCCAGAGCGCTGGAAAGGTCGACGGGCTGCAGGTCCTTGGACCCGAACTTGGCGAAAACCCCGTTGACGGCGCCTTCCACGCTCTTCTCAAATCGGTCGAGAACACTCATGCTTGTCCCTTTCTATCCTCACCCATCCTACGCGGTAGAGCGCCGAGCGCCAATTCGTAAGTCCTTTAATTGCAAAAATTTCATGCATAAATCCATCCCCAGCATCATTTAGGGGGTATTTATCCGCGAATATGACTACCTTCGCCCCCGATTTCCACGATGCACGAATTCACGGAAGGTGGAATTGGGATGGTGCTAGGTTGGGAGCATGACAGATGCGATTCGACAGTTCCCCCGTAAAAAAGCACGTACCTTGCGATTTTCCTGCGGCGCTCCGCGTTCGGCGCGCGTGATTGCAGACGGCTCCCGCGCGCTGTTCCTGCGTTCCGACGGTCCGGAAGACACCGTCACCTCGCTGTGGATGAGCGTGATCGACGAAGACGGCAACATCGGTGAGATTCCGCTCGCCGATCCGCGCGTATTGCTTGCCGACGCCGACGCGGAAGACGTTCCGGCGGAAGAGAAGGCGCGACGCGAACGTGCGCGCGAAGGCGGATCCGGCATCGTCTCGTATTGCGTCGACGGTGCCGGCAACCGCGTGACCTTCACCATCAACGGGCAGCTTTTCCTCACCGACCTTACGGCGGGCGCGACGCGAGCCATCACGATAGAGGAAGATGAACTCAAACCGGTGCTGAACCCGCGCATCAGTCCCGACGGACGGCACATCATGTACACCACCGGCACGTATCTGGTGGACGTGGATCTTGCCAACGATGAAGAAACCGGCGACGCGATTTCGGTGGTCGCCTCGGCACCGCAGAACGGCGAATGGAAAATCGGATTGGCGGAATTCGCCGCAGGCGAAGAAATGGACCGCTACGACGGCTTCTGGTGGTCACCCGACTCCAAATACGTGCTCTTCGAAACCTACGACGAATCCCCCGAACCGATCTGGCATCTGTCGGACCCCGCGAATCCAACCAATCCGGCGCAAGCCAACCGCTATCCGCAGGCGTTGACCGCCAATGCCGACGTGCGGCTGACCCTGCTGGAACTCGGCTACGACAGCGACAACTGCTGCTACGGGGCAATCGCCAATGAAGTGCAGTGGGACCATGAATCCTACGAATATCTGGCCGCCGTAAGCTGGCGTGAAGGCCACGATCCGATCATCCTTGTGCAAGACCGCCTCCAGCAGCACGATCAGGTGCTCGCCATCCATGTAGGCGAGCCGATCGCCACCATGCGTGACGCGGAAAACGGCTTCACCGACGACAATGGCGACGAGGTCGAAACCTTCTCCATCGCCATTCCCGAATACGCGGAAGGCGAACGCCCCGGCACCACGCGCGTGCTTGAGGAACACGGCAACGACTACTGGCTCGACCTCATCCACGGCACCCCTGCATTCACTCCGGATGGACGCTTGATCTGCGCGATGAACGACATGGACGTCGATACGAACCGACTCACCGTTGATGGTACGCCCTTCACTCCGGCCGGACTGCAGGTGCGCGAAGTGCTCGACGTGACCGACGACGACGTGCTGTGCGTGGTGCAGCGCACCCCTGAAATCCTGCCTGAAAGCGACCTGCCGTTCCTCTGGCAGTCGAATGCCGCCGACCATGACGCCCGCAGCTTCGACGTGGTGTCGATCCGCTATGACGGCACATGGGAACCCCTCACCTACGCGCCCGGCCAGTGGAGCATGTCTCGCGCCGGCAACGGCTGCGTGGTGACCGGACGGGGCATGGACGACGCAACCGTGCAAATGCAGCATTGCATGAACATCGCCACAACCGACGAAAATGGTACGGACGTGGCGTCAATGGTGGTCGCACCAATCGAAAACCATGCCGAAACCCCCGGATTCACGCCGAACGTGCACTTCACCCGACTCGGCGAACGTGAGCTGTACACGGCGATCGTGCTGCCCTCATCCGATAGTGAATACGCGCACGAAGCCATCCTGCCGGTACTCATGAAACCCTACGGAGGCCCCGGCTTCCAACAGGTCATCGAAAGTCAATCCTTCTATTGGGACGCGCAATGGTGGGCCGACCAAGGCTACATCGTGGTCACCACCGACGGACGCGGCACCACCGGACGCGGCCCGCAATGGGACCGCGCCATCTACGAAACCATGAAATCCGCAACGCTCGAAGACCAGATCGACGCCGTGCGCGCGCTGCCGGAAGCGTTGGAAGCGCTGGCTGGCGAGAATGCGGCAGCCAACGTTCCGCAACCCGATCTCAGCCGCGTCGCCATGATCGGCTGGTCGTACGGCGGATTCCTCTCCGCGCTCGCCGTGTTGGAGGCGCCGGAAACGTTCGCCGCGGCCTGCGCGGGCGCGCCTCCGACCGACTGGACGCTGTACGACACGCATTACACCGAACGCTATCTCGGCCTTGACCCGGCCGTGTACGAACGCAACAGCATCATCGCCGACGCGCCGCAGCTTGATCGCCCGCTCATGCTCATCCACGGGTTCGCCGACGACAATGTGACGATCGCGCACAGCCTGCGCCTGAGCCAGGCGCTGATGGCAACCGGACGTAAGCACACGTTCCTGCCGCTGACCGGCATCACGCACATGACCAACGACGAGACGGTTGCCGAAAATCTGCTGATCCTGCAGCGCGATTTCCTTGCGGAAGCGTTGGGGTGACGGCACCGTGACGACAGTGCAGTAACGGTAACGGCAACATCGCAAACGAAAGTGCTGCAAAGCGCCGTAGGAAGACAAAACGCGTTCCCCTGCGACTCCCGGACTGCCAAGCATCCGAACGTCGTGGGCGAACGCGTTCCCTTCTCGAATGCCAACATAAAACAGGCGAAAACGACTTCGCAAGCGAGGGGGTACCACATTTGTGTACCCCCCCCAAAAAAATCTGGGCTTGAAAAAGACGGAAATCGGTGGATCGGGCTCGTCCCAACCCTGATCCGCAGCTATGGTCAAACCTGCACTTGTTCAAGCAAACCGGGCGAATCGTCGATGACGGTCACCGGAATGTACGCAAACAACGTCCAACTGCCGTCCTGCGCAGACGTGGTGAGCGTGCTCTGATACGATTCGAGCTGCTTCTTGAACGAGGCGAGCCCGTGGCCGCCCGGTAGTTCGTCATCGCGCTCGTCAGCTCCAGCCATGTCCTCTTTCATGGGATTGATTTGCGTGATTTCGATGGCATTCGGCCGGAGCATCACCGAAAGATCGACCTTGCTTCCCGGAGCGGCATGGCGTGCGATATTCGCATAGATCTCGCGCAGCAGATTATTGGCAAGTTCGGCGATTGCTTGCGATGCGCTCGGCTTGCCGCCCGCGCAGTGCCGGATGGACGTGATATTGAAGCCAAGCTTGCGCAAGCGACGATCGCCGTCATCCAGTGTTGCTCGCAGCAGATTGGCCAACGCTTCGCCGTCGGCGTCGCCGGGGAGAGTGGTGGCGTCCATATTCAATTCGTCGATGACGCGATGCACGTTCGTCAATGCGGAAAGAATATATTCGTTGATTTGACGCCAGTCTTCGGCATCGGCTGTTGTGGTTGCCGTAGTTGTGGTTGCGTTGGCAGGGTCAGCAGCGACGCCAGGGCCGCTAGAGTTGCCACCGATATGCCGTTGCGCCACAAACGACGCTGCTGACAAATCGCCCGTCACCGCATCGTGAATGGCATCGGCAATGCGTGCGCGGCTTTCCAATTCCTGCAGACGATTCTTGTTCTGCGCCGCTTCGAAGCTTTTCTGCGTTGTTTTTTCGCTCCAACTCAACGTCCGACCAAGCAGTAGCACCATGGCATACATGCTGACCATGGCGACGGGGTTGGTATTTGGGTCAGGGGGGTCAATCAGCAGAATGTTAACAACGTAATATATGAGTAACGTTGCCACGATAATGGCATTAGTGCTGTATGCGAGCATGCCATAGGCGTAAAGCTGCGCGGGAAGAGAATTTCCCAAATGCGCGTAGGGAGTAAACAGATCGCCTATGGAGGCAATCACGAGAATCGCCACCGATGTACTTTTCAGAAACAGCGGAGACAGTACGAGTGCCGTAACCAGCATCGCAACCCATATCACGCCAAATATGTCGGTAGGAGGCTCGTAGCAAACGCCGTATATGGTCCATGCAAGCACGATCAGCATAATGGCGAAACGGATTGGATGCCACAGGTTCGGATGCTGCGTGCGCATACGGTTGCGCCACGCAATGTACTGAGTTGCGGGTTTAGAGCGCATTGGACCTCACCCACAGTGCCACTGCCTGACGCGAGGTCTTGCAGTTGAGTTTTCTTAAAATACTTTGCATATGTTTGCGGATGGTGGCTTCGGAAATCCCCAAACGCTCGGCGATGTCCCGGTCAAGCATGCCCTCCGCGCACAAGGAAATAATCTGCTCCTCACGAACGGTAAGCGCGGGAGTGGTCTCAGCCTCCCTGCTGATACGCAGATTGGCCAACGCAGGCGGCTCAAATCCCTCCATCACCTCGCCATTGCACATACGCATAATAATCTGCGCCAACTGGTCGGCATTCTCCTTACCAACCAACCCTTGCGCACCAGCCTCAACCAGCTTGTCCCGATAACTATTGATGGAAAAACTGGTTGCACCGAGAATCGGCATGCGCTGGCCCATCAAACGCAACCGACGACACGTGGCGGGGCCTTGCAATCCCTCCATCGACATATCGAGAATCAACAAACTGACATGGCCGTTCGCATCCTGGCAACGTTCTATCGCCTCACAGCCTGAAGTCGCAGTCCACACCACATACGCGGTCGGCACTTTGCTGGCAATGACGGCACTGAGCGAATCCAGCGCTCGCGGATCATTGTCGACCAGCGCGATGCGGTGAATCTTGGGATGCTTTTCCCGCGCGGACATCATGCGATCACTTTCCTTTTCCGCACAGCCATTGCAGCCATGTTGGGCAGTTGGAATCTTGGGCAGCGGAGATATCACCGTTGTTGTCAACGGGAGTTGCCGCCGCGTACGCATACGTTGGTGTGCCGGTGAGAGACAGCGTTACCACCATCAGCAGTGAAACGAACTTCATACCTCCATAGTATGCGAGGATGGCGCGCGGGGGTGACGATTCGGTTGTTCCGGTACGCCGTTGATGCACTGACGCATCGTTATACAGCGCGTATGCCTGTGCTTAGTTTCGTCTTGGCGCCGTTCGCCTAAGATGGAACCATGACTATCACGCTCATCGACGAGGCGCGCTATGACGCCGAAATGGACGCTACGGTGCTGCCTGCGCTGCAGGCTTGCATGACGGAAGGTTGGATGGAACCGGCCACCGTCGATTGGGAAGGCAAGGCGTTGCCCAAGTTGGAGCGCCCCGGCCGGTTGCATTACTACCGCTACGACGCGCGCACATTCGACGCGTTGCGCGAGGAAGGCGCTTCGGGCGTATTTCGTGGCACGATCGTCATTTCGCACGGATTCACCGAATTCGGACGCAAATACAGCGAAATGGTGTGGTACTTTCTGTTGGCCGGCTATTCGGTGTGCGTGTTCGAGCATCGCGGGCATGGCCATTCCGCGCACGATATGAGCAATCCAAGTTTGGTATGGATTGACGATTGGCGGCGATATGTGGCCGATTTCGCCACGTTTGCACAGACTGTGGGGCGTGAGGCGGCGGATGGTGGCCCAATGTACCTGTACTGCCATTCCATGGGCGGCGGCATCGGCGCGGCCGCGCTGGAACGTTACCCGTCGCTGTTCGACAAGGCGGTGCTGTCCGCGCCGATGATCGCGCCGGTGGTCGGCATGCCGACGTGGGCCGCACGCATTGTGGTCGGCGTAATCTGCGGGCTTGGCTTCGGCAAATCGCGTGTGTTCGGGCATGCCGATTTCGACGGCAACCTCAATCTCGACGACTACCGCGGGGCCTCGGAGGCACGCATCCGCTGGTTCCACAAGCAACGTTTGGCGGACGTGACGTGCCAGACCAACGCGGCCACGTTCGATTGGGCAAACCAGGCGATGGCGCTTTCCCGAGCCGTGCTCAAACCTGACATGTGTGGAGCTATCGAAGCTCCGGTATTGCTATTCCAAGCCGGACGCGACGTGTGGGTGCTCAACGGACCACAAGATGACTTCGTCGAACGTGTGCGAGAAGGCGGCGGTTCCATCGAAAAAGTGCGATACAGCCAGTCATTGCACGAAATTTTCTCCATGCCGAATGCTGTGCTCGGATCATATCTCGGCAAAATCCTCGATTTTTTGTCAGCGCCGAACGCAAGCTTGGCGGAAGAAATCTGTTTTGCATAACTGACGTTTAATATGCGTACCGTGTGCGTTACAATCGCCGTGAATTTGCCGTGAAAGCCGTGGAGAGAGCGAGGACAGGCCGTGGCAAAGCAAACGTCGGGACAGGCGTCGCAATCGCAGAAAACTTCCGAATCGCAAAAACCGCGAAAAAAACTACGAAAAAAACGGAACATGTGCTGGAACAGACGCCGAAAAGCCTGCTCATCGGCACTGGCATGACATTGCTGGGCGGTGCCATGTGGGGTATGAACAGCACCGTGGCCAAACTGCTGATGCGCGACTACCAGCTGGATCCGATCTGGCTTTCCTGCGTACGCGCGCTATTCGCCAGCCTGATCTTCCTGGTCGGATCGGCCATCACCACACCGCAGAAACTCGCCGGAGCGGTCAAAGACGTCAAATCGTATCCGAAATATCTGGTCACGACACTGATCTGCGTGCTTCTGGTGCAGGTCTCCTACCTGATGACCATCGACTGGACGAACTCCGGAACCGCCACCGTATTGCAGACGCTCAACCTGATCTTCGTGCTCGCCTGGGTATGCCTGCGCGGCAAACGACTGCCCCTCAAGCGTGAATTGGTCGGCGTGCTCCTGGCGTTCGCAGGCACGTTCCTCATCGCCACCGGCGGCAACTTCGCCTCGCTGTCGTTGCCATGGCAGGGGCTCGCATGGGGACTGGTTGACGCGGTGAGCACCGCGGCCATGTCCATCCTGCCGGTCGTGCTCATGCTCAAATGGGGCAACATGACCATCAACGGCATCACATTCCTCATGTCCGGACTCATATTATGCCCGTTCGCGCAACCGTGGGCGAACATTCCCGCACTGGACGCGCGAGGCGTGCTTCTGCTGCTCTACACCATCGTATGCGGCACGTTCCTCGCGTTCTGGCTCTACATGGCAGGCGTGATGCGCGTCGGCGCGGTACGTGCCACCATGCTCGGCACCAGCGAACCGGTCATGGCCACCATCACCGCAGTGGCATGGGCCGGCGAAACGTTCACCTTCACCGACCTGACCGGCTTCGCCATGATCATCATCATGGTCTTCCTCGTGCGCTGACCGCTCGCCATAGCCATAAACTGTCCGATTCTGGAGAATCGGACATCCAGAACGCAAAACCCATACCTTAGTTGTCCGATTCACCAGAAACGGACACTTATTGGTGCGCACGTCGGTGCCGGCGAGCACGTCGGCCAGATGCTTGGCAGTGTTCGGGATTGCCGGCAGAGTCTCTTCGGTCCAAGCGCCGACCGCGTTCACGACCACGGCGAATACTCGCTGACTGAAGTCGGCGAAAGCCTGCGCCCGATCATCGATGCGATGAAGACATGGGGAAACCATTACCGAAACGAACACGAGTTCTGATTGTTCCAGTCACTGGAGTTGTCGGGAGCCGCTGAGCTCTACTGCCGCTTGGGAAACGAAAAGGCCGGAACCTTTCGGCTCCGACCTTTCACCATGGTGCGAGCGGGGGGAGTTGAACCCCCACGAGCATACACTCACTGCCACCTGAAGACAGCGCGTCTACCATTCCGCCACGCTCGCAGACAATCGACTAATCTACACCAAAACCTGCGCAACCTCAAATCGGCGTGTCGCGCCGCCATTTTCCGTAGGAAAATTCAAGCGGCGCGACGCGAGGAGGGAGGAAGCCCTGTGGGCTTCCGTACGACGGAGCCATCCTTGATCCCGCTATTTTCCGTAGGAAAATTCAAGCGGCGCGACGCTCTGTGTGTCCGATTCTGGCGTTTCGGACATCCAGCGAGTGTTTTTAGGTTGCTTACTTGTCCGTTTCTCCAGAATCGGACAAGTAGAACGTGAGATAAGCATTGTGGTTGTCCGTTTCGCCCGAATCGGACATGTAGGGCATGAAACATGTGGTGTGGTTGTCCGATTCTCCAGAATCGGACACATCTGGTGACAAGTCTGAGAACGAGACGGCGAGTGCGGGCTCGCCATGCATGAAAAGGCGCCGACGGGTTTGTTCGTCGGCGCCTTGGAATGCGGAAGTATGGCTCAGCATTCGTTTGGGTGGAAGGCCCAAGTGAAATGCATCATCCGCGGGAACCGTTGGCGTAGAAGCGGGCCAGGGTTTCGTCGCGGAATTCGTCGAAATATCCGCCGTCAATCGACGCGCGAATATCGTCCAGCAGCTTCACGAAGAAATGCTCGTTGTGGATCGTCGCCAATGTGAAACCGTTGAATTCGCGGGCACGCAACGCATGATCCACGTAAGCGCGCGAATAATGCGTGCATGTGTAGCAATCGCAGCCCTCTTCAAGTGGGCCAAAATCATGCTTGAATTGCGCGCGCTTGATGTTGTAACGTCCGCCGCGCGTGAAAATCGCGCCATTTCGGCCGCAACGCGCCGGTGCGACGCAATCGAACGTGTCTCCACCATTCTCGACGCATGCGAAAATATCGTCGACTGCAGCGATGCCGAGCACGTGGCGCGGTCGGCTTTCCGGCATCGCATCGCAAATCCAGGCGCAAGTGTCGCCGATAATGCGCTTCTCGATCGCACCTCCAATACCGACGCCGTCGAAATCCAACGAAGCGATCTGTTCGGCCGCATGCCTGCGCAAATCCTCATAATTCGCGCCCTGTACCACGCCATACAGCGCCTGATACGGCTTGCCGACGCGCTCTTCGGTAAGTCTCTTATGCTCGGCAACGCAACGTTGCGCCCAACGGTAGGTGCGTTCCACGGAACGTTCCTGGTAGCCGCGCGTGTTCATCAGTGTGGTCAGCTCGTCGAAAGCGAACATGATGTCGGCGCCGATCTTATGCTGGATTCCCATTGAAATTTCGGCGGAAAAACGGTGCAGTGAGCCGTTGAGCGGCGATTTGAACGTTACACCGTCCTCGTCCACGAACGCGAGCCGCTCCTTGCCTTCCGCGATCACGTCGTCCGATTTCATGCCGGTGACGTCCATGGCGAGGGTTTTCTTGAAGCCTGCGCCGAGCGAAAGCACTTGGAAACCGCCGGAATCGGTGAAGGTCGGACCGTTCCAGTTCATGAATCTGGCAAGCCCGCCGGCTTCGTCGAGCACTTGTTCGCCGGGGCGTTCATACAGGTGAAACGCGTTGGACAGCAGGCATTGCGCGCCGAGGTCCTTCATGGTTTCGGGCAGAACGGCTTTCATCGCGGCCTGCGTGGCCACGGGCACGAACGCTGGAGTGTGAATATCGCCGTGGGGGGTGTGAATAATGCCGGTGCGACCATATCGTGCGCCGCCTCGCCCCTTACCGTCCGCCGCGTCGGGAAGGCGGTTTTTCTGTTCGAAATAGAAGGCGTCGCGGCGGCCCGGCTTGCCTGGTTCCGCTCCACGCGGATGTTCGATGAGATTTTCGGGCACTGCGGTTGCCGCGTTTTGCGTGTCTTGCGTTGTGTCGGTAGATGATTCGGTAAGGCTTGTCATGCGGAATATTTTATGCGATAGCAGCGATTCTTGAAAGTGCTGCAAAGAATGCGATCGGTGAAATGAAAACAAGGAAGATGTGGAAAGTGCGATGAAGGTGCCGATCGCATTTTGGTGCGATTTTCAGATTCAATGGTGATGTTGAACGTATTTGGCTGCTACTTTCAACAAACATTCAGGAAACTTCCAGAGCGAGTATCTTTACTCATAGATAGCAGTTCGAGCGGCACGATTGCTGATTTGTGAAATGCCGCGAGACGAATAAGGAGCGAAAATGGCTGAAGAGAACGACCAGAACGCCGTGCAGCCGCAGAATGACGAACAACAGACCGTGCCGATGCCGCCGGTTGATGCGGAACAGACGCAAACTTACGCAGGCGAGCCGTATGCTGCAGAGTCGGCTACCGAACCGATTGACGTGCAGGGCGGTATTGAGGATCAGCCGACGGCCGCCATGCCTGTTGCGAACGATGGCGCTTCGGCGGAATCCGCGGCTGAGGCGGGCGATACGCCGGATTATGCTTCCGCGGCGGGCGAACGCACCGTGGTTGGCGGTTCCACGCAGGATGCGCCGGCCCAGCAGTACCGTCCGGCACCGGAATATGGTGCGTACGGTCCCGTGCCGACGCAGCCGGCTGATGGCACCGCAGCCGCGAACGGTACTGCGAATGGTGCGCCGAACATACCCCCGCAGCCGCAATATGGCACGTACGGGCAGGCTCCGCAGCAGCCGCAGCGGCCTCGTAATCCTTTCTTCGGAAATCCGTATGTGGGTGGAAATCAGCAGAACGATCAGCAGAACGCGCAATCGAATAACGGCAATCCGTTCATGAAGCCCACGGCGCAAGGCGGTGCCAACGTGCCGCCAGCAGCGCCGAATACTCCCAATAACGGCAACCCGTTTGGGAATCCGAATAACGGTAATCCGTTCGGTGCCCCGCAGCAGAATGGCGCAGCAACCAAGCCGAAGTCCGCTTCCGGCGTGACCGGGCATGTGATGACCGGCGTGGTGGCGGCCCTCGTCTCCGCGGCATTGTGCCTCGGCGTCGGCTACGCGGCAATCACCAATGGATGGGTGACCGTACCCACCTCCAGCTCACTGACCAGCGTGAAGTCCAACACGTCCGGATCCGGTTCGGCGAAAGCCAAATCCGGCGAGGCCGCGGACTGGAGCGCGGTGGCGAAGGAAGTGTCCGATTCTGTGGTGTCCATTGACGTGGCAACCAGCGACGGCAGCGCCAAAGGCTCCGGTGCAATCATCAGCGACAAAGGCTACATCGTCACCAACAACCATGTGATTTCCGGCGCGAAGCAGATTCAAGTGACGCTCGCCAACGGCACCATCTACTCAGCGCAAATCGTCGGCACCGACACCACCACCGATCTGGCCGTAATCAAACTCGACAATCCGCCGAGCAATCTGAAAGCCGCAGAATTTGCCGATTCCGACAATCTTGCCGTGGGCGAATCCGTGATGGCCATCGGCAACCCGCTCGGCTACGATGACACCGCAACCGTCGGCATCGTTTCCGCGCTCAACCGCCCGGTGACCGTGTCCGATGACAACAACAACGACATCGTCACCAACGCCGTGCAGATTGACGCGGCCGTCAACCCAGGCAATTCCGGCGGTCCGACCTTCAATGCGGCCGGCCAGGTGATCGGCATCAACTCGTCCATCGCATCCACCACAACGTCCTCCGGCACGGCCGGATCCATCGGCATCGGCTTCGCCATTCCGTCGAACCTGGTAAAGCGTGTGGCCAACGAGATCATCGACAACGGCACCGTGCAGCATGTGGCGCTCGGCGTCACCATCAAGAGCTCCACGGTCGAGGCGGACGGCGTGACCCGCGGTTGCACGCAGGTGCAGTCCGTGGTCGACAACAGCCCGGCAGCCAAGGCCGGAGTGAAGGCCGGCGACTCCATCGTGGCGTTCAACGGCAAGGCGGTGAACAACAACTATTCGCTGCTCGGCTACGTGCGTGCCTCTGCCATGAACGACAAGGTGACATTGACGGTCGTGCGCGACGGCAATACCATGGAGCTTGACGTGACACTCGACCAGGAGGAATCCCAAACGAACTCCTCCAACAGCCAGAACCAGCAGAACAACGGCAATGATGGCCAGAGCCAGAACGGCAATGGCAACGGTTACGGTAATGACGGCAACGGCAACGGAAATGGACAGAGCGACGGCAACGGCAACGGAAATGGACAGAGCGACGGCAACGGTAGCAACGGCTACGGTGACGGTGGCGGCCTGTTCGACCCGTTCGGCCTGTGGTAAAGCGAGATGTTGATGCGGTGCGTGAATTGACGGACGCAAGTTGTTGCGGTGCGCAAGTCAAGACTGTTGGGCTGGCTAAAACGTTTCGCGACATGCGAACGGACGGAAGCCACCCGATAGGCTGACGGCGAAGACGCGGCTGGCACCACGAAATCGCAAGTACAACGAAAACCGCGAAAATCAACAAAAAGCAAGCCAAAAGAAGAATGCAATAAGGGCTGTGTGAGCAATCGCACAGCCCTTATTGCTGTATTGCGGCACAAAAATCGCAAATATTTGCTATGCTGAAAATATCTTTTTACGCCGTGTATCGATGGCTCGCGCGGGCGAGGCGCCGATGGGTTAACAAGGCGTCCGATACGAGCGTAAGGAGATTCTCATGCGTAGAATCATCGATATTCGCTGGCGACTGTGCAAACAGGTTCCGTTACTGCCGATTACCATTCTGTCCGCGATTCCGTTGGCATTGCTGGGGGAGTGGAAGCCGTGGGGCGAGGCTGCGTGGGATTCGTGGATTTCGCAAGTCGGCGTTGACGGGTTGAGTGCGTTCAATCCGGGCGTTGGGCAGTGGATTGTGATCGCGTTGGTTGCGTACACGATTGTGGTGACGGTACGCGGCATGATCGACGATCTGCGGCACGGGCATGTTGGCGTCGATCTGCTGGCGGTCGTCGCGATTGCGTCGACGGTCGCAGTGCAGGAATATTGGGCCGCATGGGCCGTGGTGCTGATGATCTCGTCCGGCGAGGCGATCGAGGAATTCGCGCAGTCAAAGGCCGAAAGCAACCTGACCGCGCTGATCGACGCGGCACCGCGAACCGCGCACGTGGTCGTGCTGCCCGGCATGCGGGGGCATGTGCACGCGTCGGGCAGCGAGCATACGGCCGACGTGACCGCCGACGGATTTCGTACTGTCAGAGTGTCCGATTCTGGAGAAACGGACAACCAAGACGGTGAAAAGCGTGCTTTTGCGTCTGAATCTCCAGAAACGGACACAAAAGGTGCTTCGCAAACGTATGATGCGGCTGGAGAGCGTTTCGAAACGGTCCCCGTTGATCAGGTACAGCTCGGCGACGTGATCCTGGTGTTGCCCGGCGAAACGGTGCCGGTCGACGGTGAGCTGCTGTCGGGCGTGGCCACGTTGGACCTAAGCAACATCAACGGCGAGCCCGTTCCCCGCGAAGTATATGCGGGCGCTCGCGTGATGTCCGGTGCGGTCAACGGCTCCACAACATTGACCATGCGTGCCACGCAACTTGCGCAGGATTCGCAGTATCAGAAGATTCTCGAGCTGGTTTCGTCGGCGCAAGAGTCGCGCCCCGCTGTCGTAAAGACCGCGGATATGCTTGCAGTGCCGTTTACCGTGCTTTCGCTTGCGATTGCTGGGATTGCATGGGCGATTTCCGGATTGCCGCTGCGATTTGCGCAAGTATTGGTGCTTGCTACGCCGTGTCCGCTGTTGATTGCCGCGCCGGTCGCATATGTGGCTGGAACCGGGCGACTTGCCAAAGCGGGAATCCTGATCAAAGCGCAGGATGTGCTGGAAAATCTAGGTCGCGTATCGCATATTTTCTTCGACAAAACCGGCACGCTCACCGTTAAGCAGCCGCAGGTCGTACGTGTAGAGAAGCCGTTTGAGACGAGTTCGCCGTTCAATGAGGACCATATTCTCATGATGGCCAGCGTGGTGGAAGGCTATTCGGTGCACATTCTGTCGAAAGGCATCGCGGCGGCCGGACGCAAGGCTATGGATGATTTGTATGCGCGGTATGCGGCGGGGCAGAGGCTGTGCGTCGAGCGCGATTTGCCGGGGCACGGGCGCGACTATCCGGTGGTGAAGAACATTGTAGAGGAGTCCGGCAAGGGTATATCCGGCGAAGTGAACGGGCATCAGGTGCGCGTGGGGCGGTTCGCATACGTGACGGCTGACGAATCCGGATTCACGCCGGTGCTGCATATGCCGGATGCGACGTATTACGTGTCCGATTCTGCCGAATCGGACAAACGGGAGACTCAGAATGCGCTGCGGATGTCCGATTCACCAAAAACGGACATCCAGAGGGCTAAAACGTGTGTTTACTTGTCCGATTCTCCAGAATCGGACACTATGGGAGTGAGGAACGGGGTGCCTGACGATGCGCAGCCTGCAGCCGCGCCCTCTACTTCCGCGTCCGTCGCAACCCAATCCGCCGCTCGCAAGCCTGAAACCGCAAACTCGCTGTTTGCCCCGCTCGCTCCTGACGAAATGGCTGCATACGTGGCGATTGACGGCCGTCTTGCCGCCCGCATCGTACTTCGTGACGTGCCTCGCGAGAATGCGAAGCGTTCTTTGGCTCGCCTGCACGAGTTGGGTGTCAAGGAACTGTCCATGCTTACCGGCGACAAGGCTGCGTCCGCCCGCATCATCGCAAACGAAGTCGGTATCGACGACGTGCAGTCCGAACTGTTCCCTGAAGACAAGGTTGCCGCCGTCAAGAGCGCCACTGAATCCAAGCACCAGAAGCTGTCGTTGTGGAATCGCATCAAGCAACGCGTAACCGGCGAATCCAAGAATCGTCAAATCACCATGATGGTCGGTGACGGCGTCAACGACGCCCCCGTACTTGCGGTTGCCGATATCGGCATGGCCATGACCGACGGCACGTCCACCGCGGCTTCCGAATCTGCGCAAGTGGTCATCATGAATGACGACATCGCGTCCGTTCCGCGGGCCATCGCCATCGCGCGCCGCACGAAAAAGGTGATGTTGCAGGCGGTGCTGATCGGCCTCGGCCTTGCGATTATCGGCATGATCGCGGCCGCGTTCAATCTGATTCCCGTGGTTGTCGGCGCGTTCATGCAGGAAGCGATTGATGTTGTCAGCATTCTGTGGGCGCTCACCGTGCTTTTCGACCGTGGCGAATCAGCCTGATTGCGCCTCGAAACCCCGTATCTCGCCTATATATGGCAGATTTGGAGGTCTGTCAGCAAGTATTTCGCTTATATATGGCAGGGCCATATGAGAAAACCGGACTTAGGGGGCGAGAATACACCCTCTAAGTCCGGTTTCTCAAAACAGCTCTGCCATACATAAGGCATATATAAGGCAGAATCGGAAGTTTTGGGATTGTTTACAGCGAGCTCGGGGAGATTTCTCCAGCGATCGATGTGTGCATCCACTTGCCGAAGTCGGCTCCGGTCACGCCTTGAGACAGCAGGAACATGATTTTCGCATACGTGGCTTCCAGCGTCATATCGCCAGATCCAATTGCGCCGGCGCGTGCGATCGCATCGCCCGTCTCGTAATGGCCGAGCAGTACTTCCGCCTGCTGGCACTGCGATGCAATCACAACGGGAACGCCATCATGCAGCACGTCGGCAATCACGTCAGTCAGTCCAGGCTCGTCGCTTGGCACATTGCCGACGCCGTACGCACGCAACAAAACCGCTTCCGGCCGCGGCGTAAGCATCGCTTCCAACCGTGCCGCGGAAATGCCGGGTGCCATATCGATCACCGCAACATCATGGCGAGAGTAAGGCTGAGGCGACGTCCAACCGCAGCCAACCGCAGCGGAATCGTCCGCATACCAATGCCATGGCGTGCCAGTGCGTGCCAGCGGGCCGACGGAAGGCGCCGAAAAACCTTCAAATGCCCAGCTCGACGACTTGCTCACACGATTGCCCGCAAACAGGTGATGTCCAAAAAACAGTCCCACACCGTGGAATCGTCCGCTCATCGCGGCATTCAGCGCGCCCGTGACATTCGCAGTGGCGTCCGACTCGATCTTGCCAAGCGGATGCTGTGAACCCGTGAAAATCACCGGCTTGCCAAAATCAGCCAACGCATACGCAAGCGCGGCGCTCGAATAGCTCATCGTATCGGTGCCATGCAACACCACGAACGCGTCGGCATCATCGCGGTGCGCACGCAAATCGTCGACCATCGTCTGCCAATTGTCGGGAGTCGCATTCGACGAGTCGATAAGAGGATCAAGCTCGGTGAACGTGAACAGGCTCGCGTCCATGTGCGCGTCCTCCAGCAGACGGAACAGCCATCCGCGAGTGTCGGCGCCCGGAATCAGGCCGTTCGGCGAGTCAATCATGCCGATAGTGCCGCCGGTATATGTGATGTGAATGCGCATTGCCACCTTCTTACGATTGCCTGGTACTTAATAAGTACTTGCTTGCGATTGCGGGATGGACGAATTCCGATATTTCGGATTCCTACATCCCGCGATTCTGCGACTACTTGCGATTGTACGTGCATCTGCCGCGCTCATCGCGTACGATTAATGCAGCCACACGTTGGATTCATCTGGATTCAGCGCAAACACCAACGCCAGTGCGCACAAGGCGAAGAAGTCGTAAGAAAGTGCATAAGCACCCCTGTCGCAAATGCAGGGAATGCATTAGGCTAGAGCGCGTGACTGAAACTCATGAACTTCGTATTGCTGTAATCGGCGCCGGCCCTGCAGGCGTCTACTCCTCTGACATTTTCCTGCGCCAGTTGAAGAAGCTCGGCGAGGAGCTCGGCCTCGGCACTGCCGCCCGAATCGACCTGTTCGAAAAGCTGCCGGTGCCGTTCGGCCTGGTGCGCTACGGCGTGGCCCCCGACCACCGCCTCCATCAAATTCATCGCGTCGGCACTCGAAAAGACACTCGACAACCCCGACATCCACCTGTATTGCGACGTGGAATTCGGCAAGGACGTGACCCTCGACGAGCTGCTCGAACGTTACGATGCCGTGCTGTTCGCCACCGGTGCAGTCGAAGACAAGCCGCTCGGACTGCCGGGCGCCGATCTGGACGGCGTATACGGCGCAGCCAAGTTCGTGGAATGGTACGACGGTTATCCGACCGGCGCTCGCGAATGGCCGCTTGAAGCTGAGGAAGTCGCCGTGATCGGCGGCGGCAACGTGGCCATGGACGTGGCTCGCGAGCTCATGCGCAATGCCGATGATCTGAAGGAGCGCACCGACATTCCGGACAACGTATATGAGGGCATCAAGTCCAACAAGGCGCGTGTGCTTCACTTGTTCATCCGTCGCGGTGTGGCGCAGGCCAAGTTCTCCGTGCAGGAATTGCGTGAGATGGAGAAGCTGCCGGGCGTGCAGCTGATCATCAACGAAGACGATTTCGATTTGGATGAAGACACGATTGAAGAGGCCGGCAAAGACAAGCTGACTCGTCAGATGGTCGAAGAGCTGTTCACGATTCGTGAGATGGCGGAAGACATGGAAGATGACGGTGACGTGGATTATGAGGGTAATCCGGCTGACCGCAAATATTACGTGCACTTCAATTCCGCTCCGGTCGAAGTGTTGGGTGAGGACGGCAAGGTCGTTGGCATCCGTGTGGAAAAGACCGAGACGTCGGCGGACGGCAAGATGAGCCGTACCGGCGAATTCGAAGAGTATCCGGTGCAGGCTGTGTACCATGCGATCGGCTACAAACCGGCCACCGCGCCGGGCATTGCGTACGACGAGCGTCATGCGCACTTGGCGAACGCGAACGGTGACGGTCGTATCACTACGGCCGCTGAAGCCACGGATGAAGTGCGCGAGCGTCTGTATGCGACCGGTTGGGCGAAGCGTGGTCCGGTTGGCCTGATCGGCTCCACCAAGTCCGACGCACTGCTGATCGTGACCAATATGCTGGAGGATTTGTCGAAGGCTGCTGAAGGCGGTCGTGTGGCTGCCGATCGTGATCCGGAGTCCATCGACCGGCTGCTGGAATCGCGCGGTGTCAAGCCGATCGACTTCGCTGGCTGGAAGAAGATCGATGCGTTCGAACGTGCCGAGGGTGCGAAGGAAGGCCGTGAGCACAAGAAGGTCATCGATCCGGAGCAGATGCGCGCCCTGGCTCACGCTTAAGGTGGGTGTTTGGGATCTGATCTGATAGGTCCCAGGTTTCTTTCATGCGTCTTGGATGTCCGATTCTGGAGAATCGGTCACCCAAGACGCATTTTTTATCCTGTGCTTGTCTGTTTCTGGTGAATCGGATATACAGTATGACGAAAAGCATGCATCGGATGTCCGTTTCTCCAGAATCGGACATCCGGGGAGAAGCTGAGCATGCGAACTTCCGCAACTGCCCCCTAGCCTTTTCCGCAGTCCAGTCTCCAGCACATATCCAGCAAAAACTCAGGCTCCGTTTCTACGCTAGTGACCATGAACGGCAAATTGCGGGTGCATGGCCATTGCAATGGCTTGAAGACAACGCTGTTATTCGCGTTGATGTGGGGCGTCATCATGCTCATTTGGTGGGCGACCGGTGGCGGCCAGCGTACGCTTGGTATCTACATTCTCATCGGACTTGGCTCAACGTTCGCATCCTACTGGTTTTCCGACAAACTTGCGATTGCATCCATGCATGCGCAGGAAGTCAGCGAGCAGGAAGCGCCGGTACTGTACAAAATCGTGCGCGAACTGTCTGCGAAAGCGGGCAAGCCGATGCCGCGTATCTACATCGCTCCGACCATGAGCCCCAATGCGTTCGCAACGGGACGCAATGAACGTCATGCGGCGGTCTGCTGCACGCAGGGCATTCTGCAGATGCTGAACGAACGCGAGATTCGCGGCGTACTTGGGCACGAGCTCATGCACGTGTACAATCATGACATTCTGACGTCCGCGATCGCTTCCGCAATGGCGACGGTCATTTCGTATCTCGGCTATTCGCTCATGTATTTCGGCGGCGGCAATTCGCGTGACGATCGCAATGGTTCATCTTCTAATGGTCTTGGATTGCTGGGCGTGTTGTTGAGCACGATTCTTGCGCCGATTGCCGCTTCGCTTATTCAGATGGCGATTTCGCGTACACGAGAATATGATGCCGACGAAGATGGTTCCATGCTTACGGAAGATCCGGAGGCGCTCGCGTCCGCATTGAATAAGATTTCGAACGGCGCTGAGGCGATGCCGATGCAGAAGACTGCTGGTACGCAGTCGGTTGCTGCGATGATGATTGCGAATCCGTTTTCTGCGGAAGGTTTTTCTCGCTTGTTTTCCACGCATCCGGCGACTGAGGATCGTATTGCCCGGTTGATGCAGATGAGTCAGGAGATGAAGGCGCGGGGCGTACAGTCCGGCTATTTGGCTGGCGGTTATGCGACGAGCGGGTATGCTTCGGCGGATATTCGTCGGCAGGATGGGGATGTCTCTGGTGCCGGCTTCGGTTCGGGGGGATACTCCGGTGGGGGCTATTCGCGAGATTATTCGCAGAATCCCGTGCAAGGCGGGTATGGTCGCTGATCGGCGGCGATTGCAATGTGCGCAGGTTGCGCAAGTCATGCGTGATTGCATAGGATTCCGCTGATTCTGACGCGAATTGTGTGTGTTTCCTGTGGGGATGCATTGCAGAATATTTTGATGTCATCTGATGAATGACATTAATGCTGTTGTGGTTGTTGCGCGTTGATTGATATGCGATTTGGCAAGTGGGTGACGGTATCGAATATCGGTCGATGGCCGTGAATCCTGCGAATGCATGCTAGACTAAATGATTGTGTCCAAAAGGCACATTTTTTGCGGATGTAGTTCATCGGTAGAACGAAAGCTTCCCAAGCTTTAAAGGCGGGTTCGACTCCCGTCATCCGCTCCACTCGAAACCCTTGGAATCGTTGGAATTCCAAGGGTTTTTCCTATTGCCGTAAAAGACCCGTGAAGTCAACTTCGCGCCGCGCAACTGTCGGTTGCGTCGCAAAATTTGGTTGCGAATCGCAATGCAACCGAAAGATGGTGGCGTGGAACGCGACGTTTATGACAAGCTGTTGCTTGGCAATCGCCAATAATCGCAAGTCGAGGCGATATGGAAACTCGACGAAAGGGCGGACATGAGTTTCAAAGAGAATCTGCAGTATCTGCGCGGTTCGCGCAACATGACGCAGGAACAGCTGGCAATGCTGCTGGGCGTTTCCCGGCAGGCAATTTCGAAATGGGAGTCCGAGAAGGCATGCCCCGAAATGGACAAGCTGCTGATGCTTTGCGACATGTTCGGCGTGACATTGGATGATTTGGTCATGGGCGACGTGCGCGCGTCGGCGGGCTGTGGGGGTGCGGGACGCGTGGACTTGGCTGCTGATACGGATGGTGTGGCCGCGTCGGTTGGGGTGGCCGACGCTGCTGTTGGCGCGGTTCCGGGGGTAATCGGGTTTGCGGCATCACAGGTCGCAGGAATGTCCGATTCTGGTGAATCGGACGTGAGGGATACGAATCCGAATGTTTGTGCGTCCGTTTCTGGTGAATCGGACGCACAAGGTGCCAAAACCGGTGTTCAATTGTCCGTTTCTCCAGAATCGGACATGCGGGGTGGGCGGCAGGTAGGCTGGAATCCGTGAATACGGATCAGAAACTTCCCGCCGAATCCGCAGGCGAACGCCCCAGTACCCCCCTATTTGGTCATGCCATATCACACGCGGCGACACTCATCGGCCTGTTCGCAATCGTCCTGTGGGGCTTCATGGCCGGCCTCGTGCGACTCGTTTCCGAATCGTTCGGCGCCACGCTCGGCTCGGCGCTCATCTACACTGTCGGCGGCATGCTCCTGCTCATCGTGCGACGGCCGAAACCGATTAGCCAAGCGCCACGCAAGTACCTCGTCGCAGGCGGACTCATGTTCATTGCATACGAGACGTCGATCTCGCTGTCGATCGGTCTGGCCACAACGAACGCGCAATCTGTGGAAGTCAGCCTCGTCAATTATTTGTGGCCGACGCTGCTGGTACTGATGACCGCCGCCGTGTCGCACAAACGCGGCTCGGTCTCCGAAGCGCTGCCGGGTGCAATCGTAGCCACCGTCGGCGTGGCAATGGCGGTCGGCGGTGAAAACCTTGACGTGCAGGAAGCGGTTGCCAATATCGCCAGCAATCCATTGCCGTACGCGCTCGCGTTCGCAGGCGCCTTTATTTGGGCGATTTACGCGACCGTGACGCCATCGATGTCCGATGGTTACGATGGTACGACGATTTTCTTCTGTTGCGTTGCTGTTGTGCTGTGGATTATCCATTTCGTTTCGGGCGACGGTTTGCCAGCTGTAGCGCCTGGCATCGGCGGCTATATTTCGCTGCTCGCATGTGCCGCGTCGATTGCTGGCGGCTACGCGTGCTGGGGGTATGGCATGCTACATGGCAGTATGGAAACGCTTGCGATCGGTTCGTATGCGACGCCGCTGTTCTCCACTGCTTCCAGCACGCTCCTATTGGGCGTGACGTTGGGCATGCCATTCTGGATCGGTGTCGCGCTGGTGGTGGTCGGCTCGCTGATCAACGTGTGGTTTGCGCGACGCCGCTGATTGTCCGATTCTGCAGAATCGGACGCTTGTTGGTGTGTGAGGAGGCGACATGTGGGGTAGTGGCGGCGCAGAGGAGCGCCGGGATGGCGCAGCGGTACGTAAGGGAAGTGACCGGGCAGGACAATGCCCTTACGCATCCACGCTAGCTTAGGTTTTTGCCGGCTGGTATTTGGTGTGTGTTGCCGTTGGCGGTGATGGTGATGCGTCGCCAATGACGCGTCCATGTGTGCCAGCCGAAACCGATCTAAACCGGCTTAAACCAGCCCGTTCAAATCCACCTCGTCACATCACCTTGGTGGATTCCAGATTGCGGCTCACCCAGTTGTTCAACCGGATCACCGGCTTGCGCAACACCAATCCCAGCAGCAGCGAAGGAATCAGGAACAAGGCGAGATGCACCATGTCAAGCAGGTACTCATTGCCGTACGATCCGGCCATCGCGGCGTGCATGGCATCGATGGCGTGCGGGAACGGTAGGAACGGGTAGAGCATTTGGAAGAACTTCGGCAGTGTCTCGATAGGGAACGTACCGCCCGAACCGGCGACCTGCATCACCAGCAGCACCACGGCCACGGCCTTGCCGATATCGCCGAACGACACGGTCAGCGTATACACGATATTCGAGAACACGAGTGCGGCAAGCCACCCCACGGCAAGGAACTGCAGCGCATGATTCGCCTGCACGCCAAGGAAATACATGTCACCCAGGCAAACCAGTGTGCCCTGCAGCAACGCGAGCAGTGCGAAGATCGCGTACCGTCCGAAATACTCGTGGTCGAGGCGCAGTCCCCAACGTGAGGCGTTCCCCGGGCCGGACGGGCCGGCGACGCGCGGCAGCGTGTCGCCCAAGCCCAGCACATGCGCCTTCTCGCGGTCCGAAATTGTCACTTTCAGCATGGCGCACAGGATGATCGCACCCACCCAGATTGACAGGATCGTATAGAACGGCGCCATGGCCGAACCGTAGTTCGCGATCGGGTACACTGAGACGCGCTGCAGTGCGACGGGCGCGGAAATCAGCGTGGACAGTGTGGACGCGTTGGCGGTGGCCAGTGCACGTAGTTCGTCCGATTCACCCGAATCGGACGAACTGGCGTCGTTGTCACCGTCGCCACCATCGCTGTTGCCGTCACCGGCGTTCCCGCCCGTCTCCAGCTTCGTGATCAGCTCCTTCACCGTCGCTGCCGACGAGTCGAGTTTCTTCGCGATCGCGCCGAGCGTGGAACGGATGGATGTCACATTCGTCCCCACATCGCCCGTCACATCGTCCAGATCGTCGGCGGTGCCGCTCAGCTGGGTGATCATGCTGTCGGTTTGGGAGATCAGCGTGCTGACTGTGGAGGCGAGCGCGTCGATTTTCGGCTTGACGTTCGTGGCGTAATCGTCGCGCACATTGCTGATCGACTGCTTCGCGGAGGTGATGCGGTTCAGGATCTCCTTGCGGGAGCGTTCCGCGGCTGCGGTATCCTGCGTGACCTGCGTGGAAGCGTCTTTCAGCTGCTGCGCGAGCTTCTGCGAATCGCCTTTGGCGGCTTCCAGCAGCGTGATCTCCCGGTCGATGGCTTCCAGCAGCGCCTGTTTCGCGGAATCACTGTCCGGTAGTTGTTCCACCGATTCGTGCATGTGGTTGAGGCTTGTGATGTACGTGTCGTACAGCGATTCGCTGCTGGAGACTTGTTCGCTCAACGTTGTCAACTGGCTGGCTGCGGTGTCTGAGTCCTTGCCGATCGCGTCGAACGCCTTGTTCACCTTGGCAGCTACTTGGTCGAACGCGCCTGACACCTGGTCGAGCGCGGTGTTCACTGAGGAGGTGACGTTCGCACCTGCCGAAGTGAACGACGTGGCACCTGATTTGCCTTGCTTCAACGCGTTCTGGGCCTGTTTGCCCGCCTTGGTCGCCGAGGCGAGCAGTTTGCCCGTGGAATCCACGATGTCGTTCGCCGAGCCGAGCAGCTGCGAATACGACGTTACCTGCTGCGATGCGCCGCTCAACGTATCCGCCATGGTGGTGAGATTGCCGTTGAGGTTGCGCATGTATTCGGCCATTTGCGGGCTTTGCGAATAGTGTAGGATGCTTGAGGCCAGGTCGAGTCCGACTTGCGCGATCGTTTTGGCGAAGGTTTTGTCGATTGTGTTGACCACGGTTGTCGCGCCCTGATCGGTGATATGCGGGGCGATCGGGTTGATTTTCTCGTTCAGATAGTACTTGAGCTGCGCGTGTTTGATGTCGGGGGAGAACAGCGTCATCATGTCGGCGCTGAAACCTTTCGGAATTACGATCGCCGCATAGTATTCGCCGGATTTCACCCCGTCGATTGCCTTGTCGCTTTTCACGAACTGCCAGTCCAGCTGGTCGTTGGCGTGCAGTGTGCTGATGATGGTTTCGCCCACGTTGACGCGCACCGGTATGAGATCCGACTTGTAACCCTTGTCGTTATTGGCCACGGCGACCTTCAATGCCTTGGTGTTGCCGTAGGGGTTCCAGCTGGCCGCGATGTTGAACCAGGCGTACAGCGCCGGTACCACCACCAGGCCCATCGAGACGATCACGGCGATCACGTTGCGGGTGGCGTGGCACATGTCCCGCTTGAAGATGCCCCAGATCATTTTCACTGTTCGTTCCCCTCCTCACGCAGACTCCTGCCAGCATTTCCGTCCGTGTTTCCAGCCGCATGTTCAGCCGCATGTTCAGTCGCATGTCCGTCCGAACCACCATGCGCAGCCTCATACAGCCTCGTACGTACGGCATGCATCGGCTTGTAATGCATGCCCGGCCGGAATAGCAGGTTCTCGTGCAGGATCGCGCTGCGGAACTCTTCCGCACTCATCGCTTCCTCGCCCAGATAATTCGCATACCGTTCGCGCAGATACTCCACCATGATGAGATACGTGTCGATGGCGATGATCGAAATGATCCAACCGAGCAGCATGGCGAGCTTCATGCGCGTGATGAATAGCAACAGCAGGAACACGAACGGCAGTACCGCCAGCGCGAGGAATCCCCAACGCACCAGGCGCGGGTACAGGCGGAAGAAATGAATCGCCCGTCTGCGGGCGAGTTCGGGGAACTCCTCGGAGATCTGCTGCGCGGTCTCGGTGAGCCGCAACGGTTCCACCGTGCCTTCGTTATGTTCGGTGATCATCAGATCAGTGTCCGCCAGACGGTTGTCGAACAGGCGGTTGAGGTTCAACGCCAGCTTGCGGACGACCAAGCCGATGAACAGCGCCACAGGCAGATACCAGAACAGCGAGAGCATGTCGATCCAATAATGGTTGGCATACATGCCGCCGATCGGCCCGCGCATCGCGTTGATGCCGTAGGTGAACGGTAGGAACGGTTTCAGACGGCGGAAGAATTCCGGCATCATCTCGATGGGGTAGAGGCCTGCCGCGCCCGGAATCTGGATGATCACCAGAATCACGGCGACGGCCTTGCCGATATGCCGGAACGCCACGGCGAGCGCGTAAATGATGTTCACGTAGACGAACGAGGCGAAAATGCCGGCGAGGATGAACAGGAACGGATGCTCGCATTGGATGCCCAGCGCGAGATCGCCGATCGTGGCGATGATCGCCTGCAGGAATCCGACCGTGACGAACAGCAGCCAACGGCCCATATAGCCTTGGCGTGGCGTGTACATGCGGATCTTCTCATCGCGGTCCACTTCAAGCTTGTAGATCGCGACGAGCACGAATCCGCCGACCCACAGCGCAAGATTCGTGTAGAACGGCGTGACCGCGGAACCATAGTTTTTGACCGGGTAGAGGACCTGTTCGTCCAAATGCACCGGCTCGCCCACGAACGAGCCGACCTCGCTCGCGTCAAGTCCGAGCGCTTGGGAAAGCTGCTGGAACATCGCCGAACTGCTCAACGCGGCCACATCGGTGCGCGTGGTGTTGAGCTGTTTGGCGAGATTGGCGAGCTGCGTCTGCGTGCCAGCAATGGTGATGTTCGTTTGGGTCACGGTGCGCGACAACTGGTCGAGCAGCCCGTTGCCCTGTTCCAGTGTGCTTTGCAGCGTGGTAAGCGTGCCGGACAGCGACCCATTGGCCAGGCTGAGTGTATCGAGCCCGGTGTTGAGATTCGGCATGACCGTGCCGGTGATGGTCGTGCGTGCGCTCGCCATCGACGCCGTGCCGTTTTTCGCCAACGTGGTGACATCGTCGTTGAACCCGTTCGCGGTGTTCTTCCCCGCGTTGATCGCAGCCGTGGTGTCCTGATCGAAGGCGTCGATGCGCTGCTGCTGGAACGTCAGCTGTTTGCGGGCTTCGGCGAGTTGCGCGGAAAGATCCTTATACGTTTGGCTGTTCGGATCCAGCTGGCTGGCCTGCAACGCCTTCTCCACGCCGTCGAGCACATTGCCGGTGGTGGTGTTGACGTGATGCATGGTGCTGGACACTTGGTCGAGCGCGTCCTGCGTGGTGTTCAGTCCGCTGAGCACGGTGCCGGTGGCATTGCTCACGTTGACCTGCAGGCCGGACAGTTGCGTGCTGCCGTTGTCGAGCGCTCCGACCAGCGTGTTCGAGAATCGTTCGGTTTGTGTGCGCGTCTCGCTCAGCAAGTCGGACGCCTTGCCGACGGTGTCAAGCGAGTTGGTGATTCCCGAGGCGAGCGCGATGTTGGACTGTTTGGCCGAATCGATGGTGGTGAGGGCTTTGTCGAGCGTGGAACGCGTGCCGCGCAGCTGCTGTTGGACGGTTTCGAGCTGGTTGATGGTGTCGGTCAGATCGTTGATGACGTCGCTTTGCGCGCTTTTCATGCTGCCGGTGGTTTCTCCCGCTGCCTCCTTCACTTCCTTCGCCACGGCGTCGGCCACGCTGGAAACGAAAGTGGTGTTGATCTGCTCGTCGATCGTGGTCGCACCCGTATCGGTGATTTTCGGCGCGATCGCGTTCAGCTTTTCGTTGATGTAGTACGTGATCGACGGTCGGTCGCCTTTACCAGTGACGGTGCCGATTAGTCTGGAGCTGAAGTCTTCCGGCAGTACGATCGCCGCATAGTATTTGCCGGATTCCACGTCTTCGATGGCTTGCTGCTCGGGAACGAAACGCCAGCCGAGCTGATGGTTCTTCTTAAGCTGGTTGACGGTTTGCTGGCCAGCGTCGAGATGACCGACCAGCGTGGAGGTTGTGCCCTTGTCCTCGTTCGCCACAGCGACCTGGATGTTGCCCGTGTTCGCGTACGGGTCCCAGTTGGCGAGGATGTTGCACCATGCGTACAGTGATGGGATGATGGCCACACCCAGCGTGACGACGAGCGCCACTGGGTTCTTCAGAATGCGTTTCACGTCTCGAAGGAAGATGGCGAAAACCTGGTGCATCAAGCCTCCTCGCGGGTATTGGTCGCAACATCTACGTGCGGCGGCATGCCCGTGCGGGAATACCCGGTTGGGCTCTTCGTCGCGCGATCCGGTGGATATTCTATGACTTCCGATGGAACGATCGCAATGGTTTCGCCCTGTTTAATGGTCGGTCCCGCAAATGTCGGGATATGAGACGAAAACGCTCGGCATATGGCCCTAGTGGGGCGGGCGACCTGGATATGGAGCGGACGGTCGGGAAAACGGAAAGGAAAGATGGCGAATGTTGTCACATGATAAGTGGGATAGGGTCGGGCGATAATGGAGGCATGACTATTGCAACGCCGGAACGTTATGCGCAAATGCTGGACGCCGCACGCCGCGGCGGTTACGCCTATCCCGCGATCAATGTGACCAGCACACAGACCCTGAACGCCGCACTCCAGGGTTTCGCCGAGGCGGAATCCGATGGCATCATCCAGGTCTCCGTAGGCGGCGCCGCCTACTTCTCCGGGCAACGCGTCAACGACCGCGTCACCGGCTCGCTTGCCTTCGCAGCCTTCGCGCACGAAGTCGCGGCGAAATACCCCAACATCACCATCGCCCTGCACACCGACCACTGCGCCAAACAGTATCTGGACGAATGGGTGCGCCCCCTGCTCGACCATGAAGCCGAACAGGTGAAGCACGGTCAGGAACCGACCTTCCAGTCACACATGTGGGACGGTTCCACAGTGCCGCTGGGTGAAAACCTCGACATCGCAGAAGAACTGCTCGACAAATCCCAAGCCGCGCACACCGTGCTGGAAATCGAAATCGGCGCGGTCGGCGGCGAAGAAGACGGGCACAGCGCCGAAATCAACGACAAACTGTATTCCACGCCCGCGCAAGGCATCGCCGTCGCGCAACGACTCGGCCTTGGCGAGCGCGGACGCTACATGGCCGCCTTCACCTTCGGCAACGTGCACGGCGCATACAAACCGGGCGTGGTGAAACTGCGCCCCGAACTGCTCGACGAAATCCAGACCACGGTCGCGCTCGCGATTAAGGCCGGCGAAATGCCCGACCCCGCGCACTCGCTGGATGTCGCTCCCGGTAAGCCGTTCGCCCTGGTGTTCCATGGCGGTTCCGGCTCCGCGCCGGAGGAGATCGCGCAGGCCGTGAGCTACGGCGTGGTGAAGATGAACATCGACACCGATACGCAGTACGCATTCAGTCGTGCGGTGGCCGGTCACATGTTCTCCAACTATGATTCGGTGCTCAAAATCGATGGCGAGGTGGGCAACAAGAAGATGTACGACCCGCGTTCGTGGGGGCGCGAAGCGGAAAGCGCCATGGCCGCACGCGTGGTGGAGGCTTGCAGGCAGCTTGGCAGCGCGGGCAAGGCGTTGAAGTAGTGTGATGCCGCACGCGCCGTGTAATGCATGCGGCGTGTGGCGGCACGGTGGGTGTGTCGCGTTGTATGAGACGAAAACGATGGAACTGACTAGTTTCAACGGCCGATCGGTGCATATCCGGCAGATATCCGGTAGAGGGCGCAGGATAGTCTTTGTAAGGCCTTGGTAAGGCTTTGAGGCGAAATCGCATACGCGCGGAGGTGCAACAACATGCCTGGAATTGTTTTGATCGGTGCCCAGTGGGGAGACGAAGGCAAGGGTAAGGCGACCGACCTGATCGGCACGAAGGTCGACTATGTTGCCCGCTTCAACGGCGGCAACAACGCGGGCCATAGCGTGGTGGTCGGCGACGAATCGTATGCGCTGCACCTGCTGCCATCCGGTATTATCAGCCCGACCGCGACTCCGGTTATCGGCAACGGTGTTGTTGTTGATCCTGAAGTGCTTTTCGAAGAGATCGACGGCTTGGAAAGCCGCGGTGTGGACTGCTCCCGACTGCTGGTGAGTGAGGGTGCGCACATTATTGCGCCGTATCATCGTGTGCTTGATAAGGTGACGGAACGTTTCCTTGGTAAGCACAAGATCGGTACCACCGGTCGCGGCATTGGACCTGCGTATGCCGACAAGATTAATCGTGTGGGCATCCGAGTGCATGACCTGTTCAATGCGAAGCATTTGTACGACAAGGTTGAAGCAAGCCTGCATCAGAAGAATCAGATGCTGGTGAAGCTGTACAATCGTCGTCCGATTGATGTGAACGAAACCACGGATGAGCTGCTTCGTCTTGGCGAGCGCCTGAAGCCGTATGTTGCCAATACTTCGCTGGTGTTGAACAAGGCGCTTGATGAGGGTAAGACCGTGCTGTTCGAGGGTGGTCAGGCGACCATGCTTGATGTGGATCACGGCACATATCCGTTTGTCACGTCCTCCAACCCGACTGCCGGCGGCGCATGCACCGGTACCGGTGTCGGCCCGACCAAGATCACCCGCGTGATCGGCGTTTCCAAAGCGTACGTGACCCGCGTGGGCGAAGGACCGTTCCCGACCGAGCTGTTCGGCGAGGAGGGCGAATGGCTGCGAGCCCAGGGCCACGAGTACGGCGTGACCACCGGCCGTCCGCGTCGTTGTGGCTGGTTCGATGCGGTCGTCAATCGTTATGCGGCTCAGGTCAACGGCCTGACCGACATCGTGCTCACCAAGCTCGACGTGCTTACCGGCCTGAAGGAAATCCCATTGTGCGTGGCCTATGATGTCAACGGCGAACGCCGCGACGATATGCCTACTGATCAGTCCGAATTCGCGGCAGCGAAGCCGATCTACGAATCCATGCCGGGTTGGGACGAGGATATTTCCCAAATCCACGACTTCAATGATCTGCCGAAGACCTGTCAGGATTACGTCAAGCGTCTTGAGGAACTGTCCGGCTGCCGTATCTCCGTGATCGGCACCGGCCCGCAGCGCGACCATATCATCCAGATCAATTCGCTGGTCGACTGACCGTCGGCAACGAGTTTCCCGGCTTGACTGGCAACGACGCGGCACATGATATCCGCCGGCTGATTCCGCGATTCGACCACTTGAAGTGGAAGATGGCGGCGGCCGGCATAGTCATTGGTCTGGTTTCAGGATTGCTGGTCGTCGTATACCGTCTCGGCATCGAATACGGCACGGATGCGTCCCGCTGGATATATGCGCGGATTCGCGAGACCCCGTGGCTGATTGCGCCGTGGGCGGTTGCCGCGGTGGCGGCCGCGCTGGCGATCGCGTGGATGGTCGGCAAGGAGCCGATGGCCGGTGGCAGCGGCATCCCGCAGACCAACGGCGTGGTGATATGCGGCTTGAAGATGCGTTGGCAGACGATTCTGCCAGTCCGTTTCGTCGGTGGACTGTTGGGCGCGTTGTTTGGTCTGTCGCTCGGCC
>ENA-OQHN01000035-OQHN01000035.1-human-gut-metagenome-genome-assembly--contig:-NODE-35-length-51459-cov-8.099178_pt1 | contig 51459 bp, 26 predicted proteins | sample MGYA00242564_ERZ504721 | MGnify/ENA primary metagenome ERZ504721 (study PRJEB26092, sample SAMD00036212) | human gut metagenome | host: Homo sapiens | study: EMG produced TPA metagenomics assembly of...
CTTACGATTAGACACTACGTTGACAACGTTGCGCTCTATCTCACTAACGCGCTTAGAATCGACGCCGAGCACTTGACCGTCATCGTCAACGCCAAGATAAATGCTGCCACCAGAACGATTGGCGAATGAGCATACAGTCTCAAAAGTATCCGTATGAGGCAATTCGCTGCAGCGCTTGAACTCGACCATAGATGATTCACCGGCCTGCAGCACTTGCATAAGTTCATCCTGCGTCATCGCATTCCGCCCTTCATAGCGATAATTCATACATTAGGACATGGCACTTATCGTATTTTAGCATCTAATTAGTACATTAGGACATTGTTTTATGTCCTAATGTACTAATTAGGCGGCTAATTGTACTAATAATTGCACACTGATGTACTAATCCGATGATCGAATGCACTAATTGTCCGCGCAAATGCACTAATCGGATGACCGAATGTATCAATGAGACCTATAGGCAGCCGATTGGCTGACGATCAGCCCAGTCATTGGCTATCGGCCGCTAGCCAGTCAGCCGCCAACAGCCAACAGCCACCCAACTAATAGCCGCCAGCCAATCAGCCCGTCCAATCACTCCTTGTGTTCCAGTGCGGCCTTCAAATCGCGGCTACGGTAGCGTTCGCGCAGCATCGAGAATCCACCGAAGCCCACAAGCCACACCAGGCCGGCAATCGCGGAATTGCGCGTATCGTCCGCAAGGAACAACGTCAGGTAGATGAACACGAAGAACACGATTGCCACCGTATTGAGCACCTTCCAAGCGGGCATGACGAACCCGTCCGGAATGAAATCAGCGGAGCGACGGTACTTGCGGTGTGCCATCAGCGTCAGGATGTAGATGAACAGGAACACCGCGGAGCTGGCGGACGAGAACAGCACGAACGCTCCGGACACGCCGGGGATGGCGTTGACGATCGGCGACAGCAGTATCAGCGCCGCGGACACCAGGATGGCGCGGGCCGGCACCTTGCGATCGGACACCTGACCGAGCTTGTTGAGCGTCGGGTTCGGCGACACCTCGGACAGCTGGTACAGGTGGCGGCCAGCCGAGTACAGCAGCGAGTTCAGCGCGGAAGATGCGGCGGTAATCACCACGAAGAACACCAGCGCAGACGCCCAATTCAGCCCGGCATACTGGAACATCATAATGAACGGGGATGCGAAGGAGCCGTCCTTGTTCGGCTTGAACGAGGTCCACGGCACAATGCACATGATGGCCACCAGTGCGCCCACATAGAAGATGAGCACGCGCACGATAATCTCGTTGATGGCCTTGGGCAGCACCTTGCGCGGATTCTTGGTCTCGGAGACGGTGACGCCCACGAATTCAATCATCTCGTAGGCGAAGAACACCATCTGGAAGCTCATGAGGAAGGCCATCCAACCGTTCGGCGCGAACGAGAAGTTGGCGAACAGGTTGTCGAATCCGGCGTGGCCGGCCGGGCTCACGTGGTCCACGCCGTGAATCTGCACGGCTGGGTAATGGTAGCCGATCACGATCATGACCACGGCGGTGGCGATCATCGCGCAAATCAGCGTGATCTTGATCATCGAGAACCAGAATTCCACCTCGCCGAACACCTTGACGGCAATCAGGTTGATGGAGACCAGCGACACCAGGAAACACAGCTCGATCAGCCATTTCCAATGGGTCAGGTCGATGCCGAACGTGTCGAAGAAGGTGATGAAGTACGTGGAGACGGCCGTGATCTCGGTCATGCCCAGCAGCACGAGCGCGGCCCAATACGTCCAGCCGGCGAAATGCCCCCACCCGTTGCCAAGGTAACGGGTGATGAAATTGATGAAGGTGTGCTGGCTGGGGTCACGGTACATCATTTCGCCGATGGCGCGCATCAGGAAGAACATGATGACACCGACCAGAATGTACACGAAGATGATCGAGGGGCCGGTTAGCGAGATTGACTTGCCCGAGCCCAGGAACAGGCCGGTGCCGATGGTGCCGCCAATGGCGATGAACTGTACGTGGCGATTGCTCAGGCCACGCTCCATCTCGTTGGTCTGGTCCAGGCTTTCGACAGACTTGAGTTTGCCCGTAGCCTGCTGTGTACCACCATTCACATTCGTATCGGCCATACTGATTTCATTTCTCTTCTCTGCCGCCCGATTGTTACGCACCAGACGCGATACTCGTTCAAAACAAGTTCAAACTGTATCACCGAAATATGTCACGAAAACCGCTCAGCTCAAGAATACATGCGATGATACTGTAAATATTCCGCCAAAAAGTTCAATTCATCAACACCAAATTGAACTTCTACCTCTATTCCACGGACTTGAGCGAGCTGACCGGGTCTACGCGATCGAGCACTGGGTTGGTGAACAGCTGCACCAGCAGCGCGAACGCCAGCGTCGCCACCACGGCAATCGCATAGCTGTACCAGTGCACTTCCACTTCGAAATACAGCGACGGCATATTCAACGCAGCAGTCAGTAATCCGCCTATCCACCTGCCAAGCGGCAGACCAACCACCACACCCATACCGGTCAATATCATCATCTCGCGGTTCACGTAGTTGTGCACCTCGCGGTCATAGAAGCCCAGCACCTTCAGTGTGGCCATCTCGCGGATGCGTTCGGACACGTTCGTATTGGCCAACGTAAACAGCACCACCAGCGCCAGACCGCCGGCGAGCCCCACAATCAGCGCCACCACGGCACCCATCAGATCGAACTTAAACGTGGCGGCCAGATGCGCACAGCTCACGGCCTTGAGCACCGACGATTCCTCGCCCAACCGATCCGCATATTCGGCCTGTTCGGTCTCGGAACCTTTCAGCTTGGCGAGCATCGCGTTCCACGTCAAGGTCGAGGCAGTGCCATCTCCCGAAGCCGAAGACGTCACACCGCCGGCCGCAAACTTCTGGTCGTACAGTCGCTCACTGATGTACACATCAGAGCCAATAAGATTGCGCGTCACGGCCGTGACCTGCACCTTGGCCCGGCTGCTACCGCCATTGCCCAGCGTGACGGTGTCGCCGGCATGAATATTCAGCGAGTTGGCGGCGGACTGCGATACAATCACGCCACTATCGTCCAGCGCTACAGTGCCGCCACCCGCTTTGCCGAAGATATTGGGCAGCCCAAACCATCCATCATCGCCAGCTTGTTCCAGCGTGACCATATCGTTCAAGATATTCAGCGAATCGTTGGGCACGGTCATCAGCTGCACGGTTTCGCTTTCCTGCGCCGCATTGCTCATCTCGCCACTATCCACGCGCAGATTCAGCGTTTCGGTGGTTTGGCCATCTTGTGCCACCTGCTTGCGCATCGCGGTGGCGTCATCGTCATTGGCCACGACCATCAGGTCGTACTGGTAGATCTGCTCGTATTGTTTGACGCCAATCGTGTCGACGGTGTCATTAATCGCAAATCCGCAGATAATCAACGCTGTGCAACCGGCCACGCCACCCACGGTCATAATCAAGCGCGACTTGAATCGGAAGATATTGCGCGCGGTGACTTTGCCGAGGAAGTTCAGCCGGCTCCATACCGGGCGAATCCGCTCCAGCAATATGCGAGCGCCCGCTTTCGGTGCCTTCGGCCGCATCAACGCGGCGGGCGTGTGCCGTATCTCCTCGCGACAGGCGAGCGCGGTGGCCACGCCCACGCCGACCACGAACAGCACGATGCCGGCCGAACCGTACAACCAGTCGTATTCGAGTCGCACACCGGGCAATATATACAGTCCCTCAATCACCACCAGCAGGAATGCCGGGATGCCAAGGAATCCGACCAGCAGACCGATGCCGCCGCCGACCAAGCAGGCGAGCAACGCGAACAGCAGATACCGGCTGGACACGGCGAGTCCGCCATAGCCGAGTCCAAGGTAGGTGCCGATAAGTCCGCGGTCTTCCTCGACCATGCGGGTCATGGTGGTCAGGCTCATGAGCACGGCGACCAGCAGGAACACAATCGGGAATGCGCGGCCGATGGATTCGATGGAACTGACGTCTGATTTGAGCGAGCTGAATCCGTCGATCGAAGCGCGTGTCTGCACATACCAACGTGCGTTGGCCACATCGTCGATGCGCCGTTGCTGCTTGGCGAATTCGCTTTCCGCTTCGCTTCGCATCGCATCGAGTTCAGACTGCGCATCATCCAGTTTCGCCTTGCCGTCCGCGAGCTGTTGTTCGCCTTCTTCCAGCTGCCGCTCGCCTTCTTCGAGCTGCTGCTTGCCGCTGGCCAGTTGGGCGGCCTGCGCTTCAAGTTGCGCCGACTGGGTTTCGAGGGTTGCGGCATTCGCTTCGAGTTCCGCGGATTTGGTATTGAGCTGTGCCTCTCCTGCAGCCGCTTCCTGTTCCTTGGCGGTCAGTTGCGCGTTCTGCTGGTCCAAGGTGGATTGTGCGGGGGCAATGGTTTCGTTTAATGTGCGCTGCAAATCGGCTTTCTGCTGGGCCAGACTGTCTCGCTGCGTTTGCAGTTCCGTTTGCTTGGCGGTCAGCTGTTGCCGCAGATCGCTGATTGACGGCACTTCAGGCACGGTAATGCCAAGGCGCGCGAGCAGTTGCTTGATGGCCTGCCATGTGGGTGAGTTGAAGTCGATATTCGGGTCAAGTTGCGCCAGTAGATTGTCGGCCTGTTGAATCATGGACAGCATCTGATCAATTTGTGCCACGCCTTGGTCGATTTGGGTAATGCCCTGTTCGATTTTCGTGCGATTGGCAGTCAGTTCCGTTTGCGCCGCATCGAGCTGTTTGCGAGCCGAGGTGAGCTGCGCTTTGCCCGATTCGAGCTGGGTGCGCGCTTCGGCTATCTGCTGGCGACCTTGCGCGATCTGTTGACGGGCCGATGCAATCTGCGCACGTCCATCGGCGAGCTGCCGTTCGCCATCGGTAATGGTTGTCCTGTTGTTCTCCAATTCGGTACGGCTATCTTGCAATGTCGTTTCGTTGGCTTCCAGCTCGGCCCAGTTGTCGTCGATCTGCTTCTGGGCTTCGTCCAGCTGCTCGTTGGCCTCGTCTTGGGCATCGTCCAGTTTGCGCTGCGCGCTGGAGACGATCTGTTGACGACGGGCTTTCTGGCGTGTGGTCTGTATCTGATGTTCGATACGGTCGGCCACGGTTTTGACGGCTTCATCGTAGGCATCGGAAAACGTGTCAAAATCGGACGCACCAGTGACGGCAACCGATATCGCAGTGTATATATTGCCGGTCACGCCGTCGCTGGGTGCAAAGAACGTATAGTCCTCGGATGAGGTGGACCGGAAGGAGGTCATGCCCGAATAGCCGTCTGGATTGTTGAGGTCGCGCGGGTCAAGTACGACGCCGGTGATGGTGAGTTTCGTGGGGAACTGCGGGGATTGCTCGGCGTCGGCGTCCGTATTGGCGGCGGACTTCGCATCGGATGCCGAGGCATTGGCGGCGACACCTACCGTATCGGCATTATTGGAATCGTCAGTCTCCGTGGCCGCTACCGATATGACGGATGAAGAGGTGTCTTGTGGCGTCACAGTAATGGTGCCGCCAATCTTGAGTCCGCTATCGTTCAGGAACTGCTGAGTCACCGCCACTTCGCCGGCCTTGTTCGGCAGTTTGCCTTGTTGCAGGTACGGCTGATCAAGCCCTTCGGTACCGATTTCCTGCATGGTCACGGTTTTCTTGGTGCCGTCCACCAACGTGGTCACCGTCTGAGAACGTTCGGGCTGCACGGTTTGCACACCGTCGATTCGGCGCAGTGCCGTTGCATCATCATCGGTCAGGCCGTATGTGGATAGCACCTGCAGGTCATGCAGTCCCTGCTGATCGTAAAAACGACCGGCCGCCAGAAAAGCATCGCGGCATCCGGCGTAGATGCCGGTCAGCACGGCCACGCCAAGCAGCGTGATGACGGCGATCGAGACGAGCCTCTTCCAGCTGCGCAGCCAGCAACGCAACGTATCTTTGGCAAATACCGCAGAAACGCCCGCTCCTCGACCGCCGCTATCGTCGAGGTTCCGCCGTTTCACAGAATGTTTCACAGGTTGTTTCACGAATCGCCTCGCTTGTTTCACGGGGCGTTTCACAGAGTGTCTTGCAGTGAGCATCGCCAATCACCTACCATTCGATATCGGCGATGGGCCGCGGCGTTGCGTTGACCTCCTCGCTGGTCACCTTGCCGGAGCGGAAGCGAATCACTTTGTGAGCCATCGGTGCAAGCGCGGAATTATGCGTGATGATCATTACGGTCATGCCTTGTGTTTGGCAAATATCCTGCAGCAACTGCAGCACTTCCTTGCCGGTCTCGTAATCGAGCGCACCGGTCGGCTCATCGCACAACAACAGCTTCGGCTTTTTGGCAATCGCGCGGGCGATGGATACACGCTGTTGTTCGCCGCCGGACAGTTGCGCGGGGAAGTTGTCCATCCTCTCCCCCAGTCCGACTTTGCGCAGCGTTTCCCCTGGATCGAAATGGTCAGGGCAGATTTGCGAGGCGAGCTCTACGTTTTCGAGCGCGGTAAGGTTAGGCACCAGATTGTAGAACTGGAAGACGAAGCCGATATCGTTGCGCCGGTAGGTCACCAGTTCCTTTTTCCGCAGACCCGTAATATCGCGTCCGCCGACCACTACGCGGCCGGTTGTGGCGGTATCCATGCCGCCCAGAATGTTCAATGCCGTGGTTTTGCCGGCACCGGACTGTCCCAGAATCACGCTTAATTCGCCTTGTTCGGCGGTGAAGCTGGCCTCGTCGAGCGCGCGAATCACACTGCTGCCAGAAGGATATTCCTTGACCACATGGTCGAATTCGATATACGCCATCGCACACCTCCAACGCGCTCGTGGCAGCCACCTAGCCCCATAGGCCCCGCCAGAACTTCCTGCTATACTCAAGTAAAACAACACTGTGTCGGTTCTGCAACCAACAGTTGGATTGTGGGTTGTCGGAACTTGGGGAGAAGGCCATGTCCAAAGAATTGACGGAAAGCCGCCGCACCCGTTACACGAGACGTGCCATGCAGGACGCGCTTATCGAGTTGCTGCGCGATCAGCCGCTCGGCTCCATCACCGTTAAAGCGTTGTGCGAGCGGGCCGATGTGAATCGTTCCACGTTTTACGCGCATTATGCGAGCATCGAGGAACTGCTGCACGACATTGAAGACGAAACCATGGCCTGGGTCACCACCGCACTCGAACAGCTACTCGCCCAGCCAGATCCTGCCGGCATCGAGCATGTTATTGAGCGCATCTGCCAGTACATTGCCGACAATCGCAATCATCTCCAAGTGCTGATGAGCCCGAAAGCGGATATCGGTTTCCAGCAGCAGCTGCTGGGATTGATTTACAGCCAGCGCGGTGTAGGCGAACAGTTGCAATCTTCGGCGGGTTACCCAGCCGAGGCGCAGATGCGTATGCGATTCGCCGTGTCCGGCAGCATTGGGCTTTTGCAATACTGGCTCGCCACCGATCTCGCGGCCTCTCCCGAATCGGTGTCCCACACCATCTTCACCATGTGTACGCCTGCCACGCAGTGAGCACAGTGAATTCAGTGAACTCAGTGAAGCGTGCGGTTTCATAAGCATCGCTCGCTATAGCTTCGCCTGCTCACCGGCCGCGCCCACGCCCGCGCTTGCAATAGCGCACAAATAGACGATTGACCATTTCTGAGACGATACGGCGGCATAGAATAACGAACGTTGCGCATCACGGCAAGCCCCGCGTGCGCCAAACCCAAGAAATGTGAGAGAAGAGCACAATGAGTACTACTGATGCGCCTAAGAAGCCGCGCGAAACCGACGACGTGCCGGTGCCGGCCACGCTGCGCAAGTCATTGAAAAACCGCCACATCCAGCTGATTGCGCTGGGCGGCGCCATCGGAACCGGCCTGTTCTATGGTTCCAGTGAATCCATCGCGCTGGCCGGACCCTCGATTCTGCTCGCCTACTTGGTTGGCGGCCTCGCGATTTTCGCGATTGTGCGTGCACTGTCTGAAATGTCCGTTGAGGATCCGAAGGCGGGCGCGTTCAGCTACTATGCCACCCGCTACTGGTCCAAGCGCGCCGGCTTTATTTCCGGCTGGAACTACTGGTTCAACTACATCCTCGTCTCGATGGTGGAGCTATCAGTGGTGGGTTCGTTTGTGAACTACTGGTTCCCGGCGATTCCGACATGGGTGTCGGCGGCCGTGTTCTTGGTGATCATCTGCGCCGCCAACCTGCTGGGCGTCTCTAAATTCGGTGAGTTCGAGTTCTGGTTCGCCATCATCAAGATTGTGGCCGTGATCGCCATGATTATCGGCGGCCTGGCCGTCATCATCTTTGTCCTGCCCACCGCATCCGGCGTGCGCGCAAGCTTCGCGAACTGGTTCACCGTGGGTAACGGCTTCTTCCCGAACGGCCTGATGGGGCAGAATTCCGACGGTTCCTGGACCGGCCTGCTGATGGCACTGGTTGTGGTGATGTTCAGCTTCGGCGGCACCGAGCTCATCGGCATCACCGCCGGCGAAACCGAGGATCCGAAGACCACGATTCCGCGCGCCACCAATGATATTATTTGGCGAATCCTCGTGTTCTACATCGGCGCTCTGGGTGTGATCATGGCCGTAGTGCCGTGGAACACCATCGATGGCAAGTCCAGCCCGTTCGTGCAGATCTTCGATTCCGTGGGCATTCACGCGGCTGCCGGTATTTTGAACTTCGTGTGCCTGACCGCTGTGATGAGCGTCTACAATTCCGGCCTGTACGCCAACTCCCGCATGCTGTATTCGCTGGCCAAGCAAGGCAATGCGCCCGCGTATCTGGGCAAGCTCAACGCTAAGGGCGTGCCGGTGGCCGGCGTGCTGACGTCCGCCGTGATCACCGCCATCGCCGTGGTCGTGGTGTTCGTGTGGCCTGAGTTCGCGTTCAACTATCTGATGTCGATTGCCACCATCGCCGGCATCATCAACTGGACGATGATCATGTTCACCGAAATGAAGTTCCGTAAGGTGGTCGCCGCGGGCGGCGCTCCCGAGGATTCCGAGCTGGCCGGCAAGTCCGGCAAGGAAGCGCTCGACGCGATTCACTTCAAGCTGCCGTTCGCCAAAGTAACCCCGTGGGTGGTATTGGCGTTCCTGACACTGGTCGTGGTGCTCATGTGCTTCTCCGCCAGCTACCGCGTCGCCGTTATCGCCGGCGTGATCTGGCTCGCCATTCTCTTTGCGGCCTACCAGCTCACTCAGGCGAAGAAGTAAGGCTCCATTTGCGAATAGCTCTCACTGATGAGCACTCAGTGAGAGCTATTCGCAAATGGGATTTATTCATGAAACAGCTCATCGATGCCGACGAGCTGAACGTCGGATTGAGACGCCGCAGCATCGTCGACCAGTGATTGATCGAAACCGCCGAGCGAAAACAGCAGGTATGTTCGCTGGCCGATACCGGTTCGCGCAGCACGGTCTCGCAGTAGATTCAGCACGGAACGGTCCACCGGCGCATTGCGGAATTTGCACTCGCCCACAATGGCAGCATCAGACGCATTGTCAACGGCCATCACGTCTATCTCATCCTGACGATCCCACCAACGGCCAACCGCACGCGCACGGAAGGGCAACCGTCCAGCAGCACTCTCACGCCACATCCATTCACGGCACAGACCCTCGAACGGTTTGCCGGCAAAATCATGTAATACCGGCTTGATATGACGCTCGTATACGCCTTCCACATCGCCCCGCTCCAATTCCGAGCGATACGGAAATACAAACGAATACCAGAATCGGAAGAAATTGTCGTTCAGCTGATACAGCCCACGCGAACCTTTCGCCCGCTCCTTAGGCTTCGCCGTGACTGGGAACTCACGTTCCACAATCCCCAGTTCCATAAGATTGGCGAGATACGACGATACTGTTGCGTTTGCCATCATCGTGTGTGTCGCGATCTCATTCAGCGAAGTTGCGCCGAGCGCGATCGCCCGTATCACGCTGTTATATTTCGCAGTTTCCCGCAGTTCTTCGTGCAACAAAAATTCAACCTCGCTGTATAGCGGAGCAATGCGTCTCAGAATATGCCGCTTGACATTTGCGTCTATGGTCTCATCTGGGTCAAATTCCTCTAGGTAACGCGGGATACCGCCCAGTATTGCGTAGGCCAGCGCCTTATCCTCGCTACTATAGTTGGGGAAGAATTGCGCTGCATCCCAATATGGCATCGGCAGCATCTTCAGGATGCCGGTCGCACGACCATATAGCGGCGATTTTTCTCCCAACAGCTCCTTTTCGATGAAGCTCATGGCACTGCCGCAAATCACAATCATCAGATTTGCATGACGCAACGTGTGGTCCCAAAGATTCTGTAGCACTGACGGCAATGACGGATCAGATTTGACCAGATAAGGAAACTCATCGAATATCACAAGCCTGCGGCCGCCATCGCTCGGCTCTGGCAGCCGGGTTAACTCGGTTAACGCCCTTTCCCAAGAAGGATATTGACTCAGATAATCCTTGCCCGGGGCACCCGCCTCGAACATGAGACGGGAGAACGATGCCAGCTGTTCATCTTTAGTGGCATTCTGCGCCGCGAAGAATAAGGTTTCCTTGTCTTTTGCGAGTTGAATAAGCGTCTCTGTTTTTCCCACGCGCCTGCGGCCGTAGACGAACACAAGCTGTGCCCTACGCTCAGTGAAACATTCCTGCAGTTGCCGTAAATCGCTATCTCGTCCGATGAATGTCATACTGCCCGCCCCTCTATGCCATACGTTGGCGAATTCCTATTCGCACCACGATTTATTGTATCACGATTAATATAATCGTGATTATATAAGATGCGGGCGGTGCGGACTCGGGCCCACTTGCAAAAGACTCTCACTGAGGAGTGCTCAGTGAGAGTCTTTTGCAAAATCAGGCCACTCGTTGCAAATTTCTCTCACCGACTCAACGTCAGTGAGAGTTTTTTGCAAATGAGGGGTCAGATACGGCGCTTGCGCCAGATGGTCAGGGCGATACCGGCGGCGGCGAGGACCACCACGGCACCAGCCACGCCGAAGACGGCGGCACCAGTGTCGGAGATGACGGCACCCGGCTTCTTGCCATCAGCGGAGACCTTCACGAGGGCCTTGCGGGCCTCGGTCAGGTGACGAATCGCATCCTGGACCTCGGTGGAGATGGCGTTCTCCTTGGCGAGCACCTTCTTCGCTTGGGCCAGCGCATCGGCGTAGGCCTTCCACGAATCGGCGGTGTAATCGCCTTGGTTCAGCTTCTCGGCTTCGACCTTGGCAATGGCGTCTTCGAGCTGCTTGAGCTCTTCCTCAGCGGCCAGATCGGGATCCGGAGTCGGCGTCTCGTCGGCAACGACCTTCACGGTGAACGTGGCGGTCTTGGTCGAATCGGCCACAGACTGCACGGTCACGGTCACCTTGTCGGAGGCCTTCGAGGAGTCGAAGCCGAGCAGCTCGTACTCATCGGCGGCGAGCTCACGGGTGGTGGAGCCGCCGTTGCCATCGGCCACGGTCGCGGTGACGACCAGACCGGCAACGTCGAGCGCTTCACCAACCTTGTACTCGGCCTTGGCGGGCTGCGCGGTCACGGCGATGGAGAGGATCGTGCCTGCGGCCGGGTGCTCCGGCTCGGGCTGGCTCTCCTCCAACGCATTCTGCGCGTCGGTCAGGGCCTTGGCGGCGGCATCGACATCAGCCTGAGACAGGCCGGAGTCAAGGAAGGTCTGCTTGGCCGTCTTGGCTGCGGCGAGCGCATCCTCGAATGCCTTCCAGCTGGCCTCGGTGTAAGCAGAGCCATCGGTGCCGAGCTTGTCGGCCGCTTCAATCGCGCCATCAAGCGCCGTCGTATCGGCCATCTCAATGGACACGCCTTCGTCGGTCGGGTGAATGGTCTGCATCAGGCCGTCCGCGTCGAAGGTGATCTCGTCGATGGCGGTTTCACGGTGGTAGCCGAGGCCGGAGGTGAACACGCCGAGCGGCGTGTAGTGGCGATGGTAGGCCATGAGCCAACGGTCGTTGCCGTCCGCGTCGGTCACATGCACGTCGGACTGGTGCGCGGTACCTTGCAGGTTCTTGGAGGAATCCTTCTGCAGCAGCACACCCTTGTAGGTGATGGTGCCGTCGATGGAATCGGAGACGCCGTACCTCACATGGTAGTTCGGGGAGTTGGCGTCGTCGCACGACCAGGTCCAGTGGTACTTGCCGTCGCGGTAGGCGACGACCACGGACTCGCGGAAGCCGTTCAGACCGTTGAGCTTCTTCACCGTACCGGCCTTGATGCTCACCATGTCGTCGTTGAGTTCGGCGATGGCGGGCGAACCGTTGCCGTACAGGATGTACGACTTGCCGGTGTTCGGGTCGGTGAAGATGGACGGGTCGATGGCCTGTCCAACGGTGACGCCTTCCATCGTGCGAGTGACCAGCGGTTGGTCGGCGGCCTTGTACGGGCCGGCCGGGTTGTCGGCCACGGCGACGCCGATGGCGGATGTACCGTTCGGCAACTTCGCGCAGTAGTAGAAGTAGTACTTGCCGTTCTTCTTCTCGATGGTCGGCGCCCACGCGGAGCCCACGGACCACGGGGAGATGGCGGTGTTCTCATCGCCATCGGTGGTCGGCTGGTGGTCCTTATTGACATCGAGGATCACGCCCTCGTCGGTCCAGTTCACCAAGTCGGTGGAGCTGAACGCATGGAAGTAGTTGCCGCTCCAGCCGGAGAAGCCGTCGGTGGTCGGGTAGATCCAGAACTTGCCGTCGAAGTAGTCGATGTCCGGGTCGGCGTACTGGCCGGGCAGTACCGGGTTGTTGCCCACGGTGACCTTCTTCAGCGTCCAGGTCTGCGGCGCACCGTCGCCCAAATCAACGACCAAAGTACGGTCCTTAGCCAGGTCGGCCGTACCACCATTGGTGAACGCCTGACCATCAAGGGTGAGCTTGATGGAGTCGTCGCTACGGTTGACAGACACCTTGACGGGCACCTTGGTCGCGCCGCCACGGCGGTTGAGCACGGTGGTGACGGTCTTCGTGGACCAGTCGAGGGTGGAACGGACCTGAGAGTGGTCGTCAGTGCCACGCAGCGAGTTCGGGTCGGACGGCACAGTGCCCACAGAAATACCCTGCAGAGCAATCGGGCTGGTCTTCTCGACTTCCTGAGCAGTGAGCGCGCGGTTCCACACGTTCACATTGTCGAACGAACCCTTGAAGTATGGGTCGTTGTAGAAGGACTTGCCCAAGTAGGCCAGCAGATCGTTACCCAAATCGGTGACCTTGTTCTTGGTCGCCTTGTTCTGAGCCACCTGCGCACCGTCAGAGTACACGGTCATCACGTTGTCGTCCAACGTGACCGTGACACGATGCCATGCGCCGTTGCCAGACAACGTAGCGTTAGCCGCGTCCTCCGCACCATACGAGTTGGTGGTGATGCGGCTGGCGAGCTCGCCGGAGTTGTTGTACTTCAGGAAGTAGTACTTGGTGGAGTTCTGGCCGAAAGCGAACGTGAACTGGTTTTTATTGATCTCCGACTTGACATCCATCTGCACAGTCAGCTTGTTACGGCCATCGAACAGGCCCTTCGGGAACTCGGCGTAGGTGCCGTCAGAGCCGTCGAGCTTAAGCACCTTGCCCTTTTCGGCATCCTCGGAGACCTTGGCGTTGCCGTTGAAGGTCAAGTCGTTGCTGTTCTCAGTGGTGTCGGTACCCTTGCTGTCTTCGAAGTCATACTCGGCAATCGGACCGGAGCCGTCTTCATCGGGTGTGACTGGCTCGGTGTCCTTGTTCTTATCGAATGCCTTCAGGATTGCGTTGTACTCGGTTTCAGTGACAGGCAGGATGGTGCCGTGACGCTTCTTGAGCGAACCGAAGTTCACATCAGAGGCAAAGCCCCAATCAGCCTTATCAGTGCTGCCTAAATCGGCAGAACGGTATGGGGTGTAACCCTTACCGGCTGAGTACTGGTCCCACATCAGACCGTAGAGCATCTTCTTGCCCGCATCACTGGTCTGCACGTCATCTTCATTGTAGAAGAACAGCTCCGGGCCTTCCAGCTGCGCACCGGTCAGACCGGTACCAGTCAGGTCACCGAATGTACCGACAAGCGTCCACTGGTTCGGATCACTGTCAGTGTTGTAGTAACCATTCGCAATTGTGTCACCAGTGGTGAGCGTTGTGGCATACGGATCCTTGCTACGCTCAACACCGAGGTACGTGTCACCGGACACACGATAGTAATAGCCGTCATCGGCCTTAATCATCGTGGTATCGATAACGGACTTGACTCGGTCGATCCACTTGACAGGCGTCGTGAAGTTCACGAAATCACGCGTGGTGGAGTAGTACATATTGGTGCGATCGCCGGACTTGTTGTCCGCGTCGGAAGCAGTGGCCCAGTACACCATGTACTGCTTGTTCACATCATCCCAGTAGGCTTCCGGAGCCCAAGCCATGCCGGCTCCCGGAATCTGAGAGGCAACGTCAACGGCGCGCGGTTCGCTCCAGTTGACGAAGTCATGCGACTCCCACACGATTAGGTTGGTGCTGCCATTGGTGGTAGCGGTGGCCGCGCCCCAACCGCCACGGTTATGGATGCTCAGCTCGGTAGCGATGAGGTAGACGGTGTCGCCTTCCGGAGAGCGGACCAGATACGGGTCGCGCACGCCGTTGTCCTTACCACGAGAGTTGCCGGTCTGGCTGTTGTTCCAGCTGAGTACCGGATCGCCGGACTCGCGGGTGTCATGCCAGCTCAGGCCATCCTTGCTGGTGGCGAAGTACATCTGCTCGTCGGTAGCGCTACCTTCGGTGCCGGTGAAGTGCGCAAACAGATAGTCCGTGGTCTTCGGCTGTTCGACGGCGGCCTTGACGGTCAGCTCGAATTCCTTGGTTTCCGTGTTGCCGTCAGCATCGGTAATGGTGGCAGTGAGCGTCACCTTGGTGTCGGTTTTCTGACGAGCAACGACACCAGCTGCGATGTCACCATCTGCCGCATCGGTAATGACCTTTGCGTTGCTGGATTTCCACGTAATCGCGGAACCGTTAACCGAGCCCTTGGCCGGAAGTGTGATGTTGGAATACACATCAGTGCTGCCGTTGTTAATGGTCAGCGCATTAGCGTCGGCCTTGGCGGCATCGGACTTCGTGGAATCGTAGGCTTCCTTGATTTGGTCAGCAGTATGCGCAGAGCCGTAAATCTTGAGGTTGTCAAGTGCGCCGGTATAGTATTCGCCATTCACCCAGTTGGCCTTGCCGATCTGCAGCACGCCGCCGTCTGCGCCGAGAATATCGGTGAGCTGAGCGAAGCTCGCGCCATCAGCTGGGGCTACGGTTGCGGCCTGCTCACCGTCAATGTACAGCGTGGAAGCGGCCTTGTCGATGACCAAATCGACGTGACGCCACTGGCTGGCGAGACCATCCTTGCTCACATTGCCGGTGGTGTCGCGCTTACCAGCGTTGTTGTAACGCTCAACGTTCACCGAAGTGGTGCGATCCATCACGCCGAGGTAACGCTCTTGCTGATAGGTCTGCGCATTCGTATTCGGTGCCGCAAATACCGACCAGCCCTGATTGGTGCTGGCGGACTTGGAATCATACGAAATCGTGACCGCATCCAGACCCTTGAGCACAGCCGAATCATCCGACTTAGTCACATTCAGCCAGAAGCCAGAACCGAGCTGAGCTGCGGTAGTGCCGTCTTTACTGGCAGTTACTGCGGCGGCACCGTTGATGGTTGCCTTGGTGCCGGTTGCCTCATCGGTGAAGGTACCAGTGGCACTTGCCGTGACGTTGTTGAAGTCAAGGCTGGCAAGCAAATCACTGTCTGCCGATGCCTTGGCATTTGATTTCAGGGCTGCTGCCAGCGCCCGCTGTGCGGCCGATGAATCGGTGGTATCCGATTCAACCGCATTTGCTGCTGGCGCCAGCGCCATCAGCATCGGGACAGCTGCAAGAGCTGCCACCGCTTTCTTCCACTTACCCATATGTCTCCTCTGATTGTGGGTTTTGGTTTTGTGTTCAGTTATGGATTGAAGATTGAAGTTATGGTGATACTAGGTGCTCCCTCTCCGTCCGCCAGAAGCCGACTGAGAGGGAGCATTTGGATCCGCTCAGGCGCGACGCTTGCGCCAGATAGTGAGAGAGATGCCGGCAACGGCGAGCACAACCACGGCACCACCAAGGCCGAGCACGGCGGCACCAGAGGACGGCAGACCGGAGTCCGCCCCCGTACCAGCGTTACCGTTATCGCCGCCTGCACCATCGCCGGAACCGTCGCCCGAACCGGGCTTACCGGGCTCGGTCTTGGCACTCACGGTCACCACGAACGACGTGGTGAGCTGATCGTTGGCCTTGAGCGCGACGGTGACGGTCTTGGTGCCCACAGCGGACATGTCCACGTCGCCGACCGTGTAGTTGGCGGCATCGAGCGTCTTCACCGTGCCGTCGGACATCGTCGCCTCGATCACAAGACCATCGGCGGAGAACTGCTCGCCCACCGTGTACTTGGTCTTTGTCGGCTCGCTCTTGACGCGGATGCCGGTGATGGACGGCTCAACCGGCGTATCGGGCTCGCCTACGGTCACCGTAATGGTCACCGTGCGGTTGGCCGGAGCGACCTCCTGATCCTTGGTCAGCGACATGTCGAGCATGCCGTTGGCGCGCACGTTCACGGCCTTGCCCCACGTATTGCGGTCCTGATCGAACAGGCCACCCGCCGCGGAACCGGAGTGAATTTCCGGGTAGGGGCGTGCGTGGTAGGCCATGACGATGTTGCCAGCCTCATCATGTGCAAGCGAGATGTGGCCGGGGCCGGCCTGCTTGCGCTCGTACGAGGCCTCATCCGCACCGTAGGTACCGGTGTAGGTGTCGTTGGTGTCGAACGACGGGAAGTCGGCCGTGGTCCAGCTCGACAGATCCTGCAGGTCGGCATTCTTGGCGGCACGCATCACGTTGGTGTTGTAATACTTATCCACCGTGGCACCCGCATAGGCAATGTAGACGTAGTCGCCATGCTCGAACATGAACGGTGCCTCTACGATTGCCTGATCAGAACCTTCAGAGTTGTCTCCGGGGGTAGGCGCATACTTGCCGTACTCGAACTGCTGGCTGGCCTGATAGATGTGCTCAAGGCTGCCATCCACCAGCGGAGTGACGCCATCGCCCATCTTTGCCTTGGCAAGGTACAGGCCTGCACTCTTCGGGAAGAGCCAGTAGCCTTGGGCCTTGCCGTTCTCCTCGCGCTCGAAGTACGTCACGTCGAATGCGGCGCCTTCCAGCACGGTCGGCTCGCCCCAGTTTTCGGCCTCGAGGAATCCGCCATCCTTGATGGACTGCTCGTCGCCGGTGTACGGGATGAGGATGGTGTTGTTGCACCAGCCACCGTTCGTGGACGAGGCACCCTTGTGGAAGCCGGCCACAATCCACCACTTGCCGTTGATCTTGTGGAACTCCTGGGCCCAAATGAACGCGCTCCAACCGTAGAACGAGTCGGGGTACTGGTCTTCGTGGCCCGGAGTGCCGTTCTCCGGCTTGATGATGATGTGTTCCTCAGCATCCTTCAGACCGTTGATGGTCTTGGCGCGCTTGAGACCGATGGAACGGTAGCCGTCCTTCTGGTTGTTGGTCGAATCAGTGGACTTCACCTCATAGGTGGAACCGGTGAGGTAGTAGTAGCCATCGTCTTCGTTGTAGAAGATGTCCGGATCGGCGCGAGCGTCGTTGTACATGGCCTCGGTGGTCTGCTGAACAGTGCCCTTGACCTCATACGTGCCGGCCTTTGAGGTGTCCACGGCGGCCAGATCATCGGCGTTCCAGTCGACGTTGAAGGTCTTCGTGGAGCCGTCGTTGTAGGTCATTGTGGCCTGCGTTCCGGAAACCGCTGCGGTGACGTCCTCGGCGGAAGCGCCGTTCTCCACGGTTGCGCCGCCCAGAGCCTTGACGCCGGTGTTTTGCAGATCGACATAGTTCTTGTAGAACGCATCGAATTCAGAGGAGCTCACAGCGAATGCGCGGGTCTGGCCTTCGCCGGCCCATGCGGGCAGACCTTCGGTCACGTCGCCCACACCCATCGCAACCGCGTCGGCCTTGAGCGTCTCGCCGACCGTTGCTTTGGCAGTCAGGTCGGAGAGCGTGGCCATACGGCCTTCGCCGCTCAGGCCATCGGTCCAGAAGACTTTGTAGCCCTTGGAGGCGGCATCATAGACGATGCGCGGGTTGGTGACGATGGAGTTGTCGGTCACGGTGATGGCGCGCTCGTTGGTGAACGTGGCACCGTCGCCCTTGCCATCCCACACGTAAATCGCACCGGTGGCGTTGTTCTGCGAGGAAACCACACCAAGGGTACCGTCCTCCGCACGGAAGAAAGCGGGTGAGCCCATCTGCGCATTCGGCTTGGCAGACTGCGAGCCGTCCCACTTGACCGACAGAATCGACTGCGAACGGTTCAGGGTCTCCCATTTGCTGCCATCGGCGGCCTTGGCGGCCACGTACAGCGAGTCGGCGCGACGATCGTCGTTGTAGGCGAGCGGGTCGTACTTGGCACCGTTCTGGTCGGAGCGATCGACATCCTTGACGTAGGAAGCGATTTCGCCGCCGTTGTTGAGGATTTCGGATTCGGCGGTGATGGCCTTATCCACGCCGTCGATGGTGGCGGTGAGCTTGACCTTCACGGCCTTCTCGCCGGACTTCGGCTGCGTGACCTTGCCGTCTGCGGCTACGAGCTTCGCACCGTCGCCGGTCGCGGACCAAGTAACCGTCTTGCCCAGCACAGTGCTCGGCAGGTCGCCGGTGATTTGCGCCGGGATGGCGAGCGCGGCGGCGTAGTCGGTCTTCGCGCTTTCCACGCCAAGCTCGTCGTCGCTCAGGGCCTTGCCCCAGATCTTGAAGTTGTCGAGCAGACCGGAGAAGTACTCGCCGTTGCTCCAGTTGGCCTTGCCGATCTGCAGCACGCCGCCATCAGCACCGAGGATGTCGGCGAGCTTCTGGCCGTTGTTGTTCACGGCTACCAGCTTGGAGTCGATGTACAGCTTGGCGGTTGCGCCGGAAATCACGATATCGACGTGCTTCCAGTCGGCGTTCGTCTTGGTGTATGAGACGTTGCCGGAGGAATCGCGCTTGCCGTCGTTGTTGTTGTAGCGTTCGACGGTAATACCGGTGGTCTTGTCGAGCACGCCGACGTAGTGTTCCTTGCCGTACTCCTGCTTGGTGGCGTTGGAGGCGGCGAAGAAGGTCCAGCCAGTGTTGTTGGAGGCATCGGGCTTGACGTCGTAGCTGATGGTCACGTCGTTCTTGCCCTTGAGCAGAGCGTCGCCGTTCTTGGCGGTGACGTTGAGCCAGAAGTTCTTGCTGAGCTTCGCGGCCTTGCCGTCCTTGCCGTCGGCGAGCGTGGCGGTGCCCTGCGTGGTGCCCGTCGCGTTGCCGCCGTCAAAGGTCTTATCGCCATCATCGAACGTGAAGTCGGCAAGCAGATCCGGGTCGGTCGGCTCGGTTTCGCCGGTCACGGTCACCTTAGCGGTCACGGTGATGGCGGTGGAGCTGTATAGCGTGCGGTTCTTGTTGGCGGTTTCATTGTCCACAAAGCCACCGGTCTGCTTCCAGCTGTTGTTCGCGTTCGCACCGGAGTTGATGAGGTCGTCCTCGTCGGTCTTCGACTCGCCGGCGGCGTTCGTCCACTTCCAATGGTTCTCGTTGGCACCGATGGTGTCGACCGTGCCGGTGACGGTGTATTCGCCGGGCTTGGAGGTGTCGACGTTGGAAACGTCCCACGTCACGTCGCGCTTGGCAGTGCCGTAACCGTTGGCAAGAGTGACCTGCTGCGTCTTCGGCAGCTTGGCAGTGATGTCCGTATCGGCAGCACCCTTATCCACCGTCACATCCTCGGCCTTCAGGTCGGCGTTGTCGGAAGCCTTGGCGTCAGCCGCGCGGATCGCGTCGTACTGGGCCTTGGTGAGCGAGACCACGCCACCGTGCTTGGTGTTGGCGGTGAGGAAGTAATCGTCGGCCTTCAGGACGCTCCACGGATTCTCGGAATCGAGGTTGTCGGCTTCGAGTAGGTTGTAGCCGTAGCGGGCACCGGAGGCGACAGATCCATAGTTGTCGACGAACATGTACCACTTGTTTTCGCCGTTGACCTTGAAACCGTTGGCACCTTCCTGCGCGCTGCCGAGCGTGTGTCCGATGTTGGTCTGGCGCAACACCCAGCCCTTGGCCGGGTCGGTCGCGTACTGGCCCTGGTCGTTGGCACGCCACCAATCGGCACGATCGGTGTATTCCATGAAGATCACGCCGGAACCGGTGGTGCGGTATGTGCGGGAACTGTTCTGCAGCATCGTGGTGTCGATGGTGTTGCCACGGTTGTACTTGCTGTTAGGCACGAAGACGCCGCCAAACATGTAGGTCTCATTGGTGAAGTCCTTGGTGGCGGCCCACAGCACGTGAGTCACCTTCTTGCCGGGCTGACTGTTCTCGCCATCGTATTTGGCGGAGACAGACCAATACACAACGAATGCGCCGCCCTGCTGGTTCTTCGGGTTGTCCTTATCGGAACCGTTGAGCTGACCGTCGTCGTTGAGATCATAGAAGTTCGGCACCCACGTAGCCTCAGGAGCCCATGCCATGCCGATCTCGGAGATGGTCTTGCCGGTCACGGAATCGGTGAGCGTCTGGCTCTTGTTCGGATTGGCAGTGTACTTGTCGGCGGTGGCGGTCTCCAGTTCCGTCATGTCGTTGAAGTGAATGAGATCTTTGGACGACCACACATGCAACTTGGTGCTGTAACCTGTAGCCCACGTGCCCCAACCGGCATTATCGCTGCCGAACACACGCAAATCGGTGGCCAGCACGTAGTAGGTCTTCGACTCGGGGTTGTAGGCGATGAACGGATCGCGCACGCCGGTGGTGGATTCGTTGCTCACAAGAATCGGCTCGCCGCCGTTGAGCGTGTCCCACTGGGTGGCGTCATCACCGCGTGAGATGTCGAGGTAGACCTTTTCGGCGTAGCCCTTGTTGTTTTCGATGAAGTGGACCATCACGTAGCCGTAGGCGTCATCGGCCTTGACCTCGGTGACGGTGACCTTGAGCTCGGCGGTCTTGGCGGCGTCAGCTTCGGAAGCCGCTGTAATGGTGGCGGTGCCGGCCTTCACGCCGGTGACCTTGCCGTTGGCATCCACAGTAGCCACAGCAGGATTGTTGGATTCCCACGTCACTGTGGGATCGGCACCTTCAGGGGTGACGGTTGCGGACAGGGATGCGGAGTTGCCTTCCTTGAGACTCAGCTCGCCGTCCTTCACATTGGAACCGGAAATCTCGATTGCAGTAGGCGATGCGATGCCGAGATCGGCTGCGGAAAGCGCGGAGCCATAAATCATGAAATTATCAAGCAAACCGGTGAAGTATTCACCGTTGCCCCAGTTGCCTTTGCCGATTTGCAGCACACCACCTGAGCCGCCAAGAATACTCTTAAGATCCTCGCCGTTCACGTTGCTCGCCACGAACTTCTTATCGACATAGAGCTTCGCGGTCTTGCCGGAGATGACGAGATCGACATGCTTCCAAGCATCCTTCGTACCGGTGTTCTTGTCGATGGTGGCGATGTCGGATGCGCGGCCGTTGAGATAGCGTTCCACACGGGTCTTGTCGGTGCGGTCGAGCACACCGACGTAGGTGGGGGCGCTGCCGTTCACCGCACCGGCGGTCGGCGCGGCAAACACAGTCCACTGGCCACCGGTCGCAGCCGCCTTGCTGTCGTAGCTGATCGTCACATCATCAAGACCGTTGAGCAGTGCACTGCCATCGGACTTGGTCACGTTCAGCCAGAAACCGCTGCCGAGCTGGGCGGCCTTGCCGTTGTCGTCATCTTTTCCGTTGACGAGATCCACCGTGCCTTGCACGGTGGCCTTAGCGTCACCCTGAGCACTGGCGAATGCACCATCGTCCGGGTCGCTATTGAAATCGAAGCTGGCAATCGGGTCAGCCGTCGCTGTATTGGCCGCCGCCCTGACGTTCGCACTGGTCGTGGTCGTCTGCACCGCAGGCGTCGCGTCGTCGGCCACGGCGGTGATCGGCATGATCAACCCCGCGCCCAACGTCGACACCGCCGTCAGGCAGGCCGCCAATCGTGTAACTCTCCTCACTGAGTTTCCTTCCTTGGGTCCTTGCTTCTTTGCAATACTGTGATGGATCATCGTTGCGCCATCGCAATATTTGTTATCGAATTGTTATCGAGTGACACCCGGTCGCTCCTTTATCGACCGCTTCTCGCTCCTGCTTCCGCTTCGCCGGAGCCTCTTCGTTCGCCAGCGCGACCCACTTCCGCCCGAACGACGGCCACCGGAAATCCCTACGAACGACACCGTTCGTGAACAGGAGCACCGATGTGCAATCGCACAGGTTTCTGTAAGCACTCACAATTCTAATGTGAGCGTTCACCTAAATTTGAGCACGCTTTGAGCGACGACGCGAAAGCGGTAACGCACATGCTGATTCCTTGCCATACCTGAAATACCCGGCACCCCTCTTAAAACCGGTTTCATCTCCCCGAATGAACATTTACCCCTTCTCAGCACCCCACAACAAACAAAATCGCACATCATCTGTGTGCAATATTGGCTTGTTGAGCCGCGTGGCCTGCATGTCCGCGTTATCCAGTTCACGGGATCACGCTGGTAAATCCCGTGAACTGAAGACATGTGCAATCGCACACGCAAAAGATTGGAATCAAGCCGAACTCGATGGCCGGCCATGTGCATTTCTGTAAGTTTCTGGTTCACGGGATTTTCAGCCGAAATCCCGTGAACCAGAAACGGCTCCGTACCGAGCGTATTTCCGAGTTGTAGGGCACGCGCCCGGGTACTCGCCACTCCCAGAGTCGATCAACCACCCGAAAATGGCGGAATACCAACGGGCTCTCATCGGCCGCAACGGCCAATACTTCAGCCATTGCCCTACAACTCGGAAATACACCTCCACACGGGCCGATTTCGCGATTGGAGGCTTACGCCGCTCAGGCCTGGCGCTTGCGCTGGAGGGTCAGGGCGATGCCGGCGGCAGCGAGCGCCACGGCCACGCCGCTGAGGCCGAGTACGGCGGCACCGGTCTTAGACAGACCGAGCTTGTTGCCCGTCTTATCACCAGTAGCACCAGCGTCAATGCTCGAGCCGTCGCCCGGCTTAGTCGAATCGCTCGAGCCATCGCCCGAATCGGAACCGTCGACCTTCACCAACGCGGCCTGCGCCTTGTTCAACGCGGCGGTTGCGTCGTCGACGTCCTTCTGCGAAGCGTTCTCGTCGGCATAAACCTTCTCGGCGGAGGCCAACGCTGCGGCGAACGCCTTCCACGAGGCGGCGGTGTAGTCGGACTCGCGCAGCTGCTTGGCGGACGCGAGCGCCTTGGACAAGTCGGTCTTGTCGACCGTAACCGTGTCGTCGACCACCTTCACTGTCACGGAAACGGTCTTGGAGGCCAGCTCCTCGGAAGAGCTCATGTCGAACACCGGCATGCCGTCGGCGGCCCAGTGCACACGGCGCACGAACATGTCGCGGCCGGCAGCATTCACGGATCCGAGATTCTTCGTGGCATAGGCGTGGAACACGTAGATCTGGTTGCCATCTTCGTCCTCGCTCCACATGCCGTGACCGGTGCCGAGCTGCATCTCACCGTTGAACGGACCGGACTTCTGAATCGGGTAGTTGAGCACCGTCCAACTGGCCGGGTCGGTCAGGTCAGTACCGGAGGCATCCGCTACGGCCAGCCCAGTGGTGTATGTCTTACCCACGCCGGAACCGGAGAACATGAGGTACAGCTTGCCGTCGCGCAGGGTCACGTTCGGACCTTCGGCTATGGCGGCGTTCCACGCATACTCCGGGGTGACGATGCGCACCGGGGAGCTGGTCACATGGGCCGGGTCCTTCGGATCCATCGTGGCGATGTAGGTGGCACCGAGCTGCTGCCAGGCGTAGTAGGACCTGCCGTCGGCATCCTGGAAATAGGTCATGTCGAGCGACATGCCCACTCCGCCGGACGCTGTGGCTGCGAGCTGCTTGTTACCGTTGAGCAGCGAGGCGTCATTGCGGTAGATCGGTGTCGGCACAGTCCAGTTATCGGGGTCGGCCGGGTCGAGGTCGTGACCGTCGGCATCCTGCTTGAGCTGCATGTACACCGACTTGCCGTTGGACCATGTGTTGCCGTATCCGGCCATGAACAGAATCGTGAGCCTACCATCAATCTCATGAATTTCTGGAGCCCAGAAGCTGTGCATGATGGCATTACCCTCGGAGTCCTTGTCGCCAGCCTTGAGCAGCGACACCTCCTTGTTGTTGTAGCCGTTCGACTGAATCAGGGCATTCGGGTTGCCCGGCTCGTCGGCGAGACCGGAAATCGTGTCGGCCATGCGGAACGGCATGTGGGGCGAACCATGCTGCCAAGTGACGTCACCTTGGATGTCATTGGAAGCGATCATCAGGAACTTGGTTTCGGTGACTTCCTTGCCGTCGGCCTCATGCGTCCACTGCCACTTATACACCGATGGATCGGCGCGGTCCTCAGCGAACGGAATCTGGTATTCGGTCTGCTTGACGGTGCCGGTGACAGTGTAATCACCCACCTTCGTCAGATCTATGCCCTCAGTGTTCCATGAGGAAATCGGCAGGGAGCCGGTAGAACCGTCGGAGTAAGTGAGGTCCACGTTCTTCGGCAGTTGCGCGGTCACCTCATCGATTGAGGCGCCCTTCTTGACGGTGATGTCAGTGAGATTGCTCGTGCCGGTGTTCTCAGAGCGGCCGTAACGGGTGTTGAGCGCCTTCACCGTGGCCTCGTCCACCGCGATGGTGGCACCGGAGCGGAAGTTCGCGATGCCCTGTACACCGTCGGCGGCGAGTACGCCGGACTTGGCGACGGAACCGTACAGTACGCTGCCGTGCTTGGATGTGGAGCCCTTGAGCGAATCGAACGTGGTGTACTTGGCCACGCCGTTGTCATCGGCCCAGCCGACAACATACTGCTTGCTGGCGGTGTCGTACACGGCGTACGGAGCGTTGACGCCGTTGGTCTCGCCAAGGTCGACGATGGAACCGGAGTTCTCCTGTTCGCTATAGGTGAGCAGGTCTTCGGAGGTGGCGATGAGCACGCTGGACTTCGCGGTGGAGTCACCGGTGGCGGTGCCGCGGTTGGTACGCACGGAAATCACGCCATAGGTGCCGTCGGCCATGCGGAACAGGCTCGGATCCTTGAGACTGCGATAGTCATTGCCGTCGAGGTTCTCGTTGAGCTTCTGCGCCTTCGGCGAGCGTGCGAAGAAAATGCCGTAATTCTCGTTGTACGGGGTGTACGAGCCGTCGGCGTTCTGCAGCGCGAGGTGCATGCTGTAGGCGACGTCGCCGTTGTTGGCCTCATTCTCGCCGGTGGCGTTGCGATCGTAGGCGGCGATGGTCGCGGACTTCGCGGCGGGCAGCACCTTTACGGTGAAGGCCTTGGTAATGGGCTCGATGCCGGCGAGACCGTTCTTGGAGAACTCGACGGTGATGGTACCGGTCGTGGCCTCGTCGCCATCGATGGTGATCTTGCCATCCTCGACGGCTACGTCCTTAGTGGACGTAACCGTGGCGGTAGTGCCATTCACAGCCGCCGGGAGGGCGTCTCCGGAACGCACGACGGACGGGATCACGTAGCCGGCCGCGACTTCCTTGAGCTGTTCAGCGGCAGTTTTCGTGGTCGGGTTGACCGTGACCGTGAATTCCTTCGTAGCGGTCTGGCCACGGACCGTGACGGCGGCGGTCAGCGTGACAGTCTTGGCTGCCTCGCCCTTGGCGGGCTGGTTGACCGTGCCGTCAGTCGCGATGACGCTGCTATCGGAGGACGCCCACGTCACGCCGTTCGCAGTGGGCAGCGAAATGAACGGATCGTCGACCGTCGTGGGGATGATGATGCCGTTCAGCACGGAACCGGTGAGTTCACCGGCATGAATTGAGGCATCGGCAGTGCTGATCGCGGCGACCTGATCGGCGGTGAGCGCGGCATCGTATACGCGGAAGTTCGAGACCGCGCCCTTGAACAGGTTGTCGGGCCACGGCGAACGGCCGATGGTGTTGAGCGACTGGTCCTTGACGCTGGACAGTTTGGCCGGCACGGTGCCGGATGCCACCTGCGTGCCGTCGATGTACAGTTTCGCGGCGGTGCCATCAATGGTGGCGGTCACCGACAACCATTGGTCGGCCTTGGCCACGCAGGAGCTGGACTGCACGAGCGTCTCCGTACCGCCCGATTTCAGGCCGACGAGCGGGTTACGCGAACTGCCGCAGTTGAGCGTGGCGAAGAAATACTCCGTATCGGAGCTGTCGTTACCGATGTTCCACAGGAAATGGAAAGCATTGAGCATGCTGGAATCCGCTTTGACCTCCAACTGCACCGTGGCGGCGTCCTTGCCGGACAGCAGATTCGAGGGCAGCTTGACCCAGTCGCCGGTGCCGGTCTTGGCACCGCCGGAAAGGGTGAGGGCATCATCGGCCCAAAGCGAGTCGGCGGAGTTCTGTACTTCGGCCGCGCCAAGCGTAGCGTTCGGCGCACTGTTGGCCACGGTCTTGCCGTCACTTGGCTTCGTGGTGAAGTCGTAGGCGGCGATGAGATTATCGGTCGGAACGGTATCGGCCGCGACCGCCGTGGTCGCACCGATTCCCACGCCGGCAAGCGCCATCGGCACTGCCAGCATCACACCGAGCAGGCGCTTGCCTATCGATGGTTTGGTTGTCATTGCTTCTCCTTCTTGCGCGCGGTGATACTGCTTGCCGTGCAACAGATCTAGATGTTGAGTGGTGAAGTTCGGTAATGGCTATTGGAGCTATGGGGCCATAAAGCTTATGCGTCTGACAGCGTCGTCGGACGAACGTGCAATACGCCCCCTCTGATGGGACCGCACCATGAAGCAAATAATCCAGTAGGCTGCTTGCTATACGGCTCGGCCCGTCAGAGGGGGCTTGGTCTACGCTGCAAGCAGCTCAGGCCTGGCGCTTGCGGAGGGTGTAGGCGGCGCCGGCGGCGACGAGCAGTGTGACCGCGGTGATACCCACACCGAATACCGAGGCGCCGGTGTTGGACAGAGCGCTGTCCGGCTTGGAGGCGGGCTTTTGGGCACCGTCGTCCTTGCCGTCGGTCTTGCCGGAGTCGCCGGACTTCTTGACCAGCTTGTCGGCGGCGGACTGGAGCTGCGACAGCGCCTTGTCCACTTCCTGCTGGTCGGTGGAGCTCTGCAACACCTGCTGCGCGTCGGCAAGCGCGGCGGCGAAAGCATCCCAACCAGACTGGTAATCAGCCTTGTTATAGCCCTTCACCTTATCGACAAGCGCCTGCAACTTGGACTTGTCCAGCGTGGAGCCGGGCTCGCCGGCCTTGATGGTGAACGTTGCCGAAGCAGTACCGGAGTACTTGCCAGCGCCGGTTACGGTCACTGTGGCGGTGCCGGGTTCGACGTTGTTCGTGTAGGCCACCGTGTAGTCGGCGCCTTCCTTGAGCGTCGCGCCATCGAGCGTAACGGTTACGGCCGGTTCCTTGGCAGCACCGTCTGCGGTGAACTCGTTGGGGTCGGCCGTGACGACCGCCCCGGAGATGTCAGTGCCAGTCACGGTGACGGTCGCCTCGACCGGCATACGGGAATCGTCCTGGGCGACGCCCTTGACGGTGAAAGTGCCGGTCTTGGCATAGGAAGCTGCGTCAATGGCATCCCACTCAACTGCAACGTCAGAAACGGAACCGTCCGCATGAGTCAGATGCGCGGTTTCCGGCAGCGTCGGCGCCACACCAACCGTCGTCTCGGCAGACAGCGCGTCAACGGACTTCACAGCCGTAGCCGGAGCGTACGCCTCCAGCACCTTCTGATACTGGGCGCGGGTCACGGGCAGCACAGTGCCGTGGCGCGGCTTGCCGCCATCGGAATTGGTCGGGAAGTTCGCCTCAGGCATCTTATTGCCGATAACGGTCCACTGACCGCTGGCGATATCCTCAGTCGCCATCGGCACATAGTGGTTTGGACCTTGATGATAGCTCGGCTGATCGGCGAACAGGTAGTACTGGTAGCCGTTCACATCGCCATCGTTGGCCTTGAATAGCGATGGACCTTCGCCGGAAGTGAAGGTTTTACCGTAACCGTTAGCCTGGCCTTTACCGATGTTCGTGGCAACTTCGCTCCATGCACTACCCTTAAGCGCATCGGCGTAGTTCTTCACGCCGGCACCACCAATTGCGGCAGTCAAATCTGTGGACTTCTCCTGACGCAAAGACATCGTGTTTTCATCTTTGTAGATGCGGTAGTAGGTATCCCCTACCTTTTGCACGGTCACATCGATGGATCCACTGCCTGCACCACCTCGGCGATCAACGTCAATCCACACTGTCGGGTCGGAGAAGTTGACGAAGTCATCGGTGGTGACGTACACCATGCGGTTGTAGGTCAGCTGCTTGCGGCTGTTCTCGTCGGTGTTGTCGTACAGGTTCGAGGCCCAATAGACCACGTACTTGCCGATTTCCTCGTCGTAGTAGGCCTCAGGCGCCCAAGTGTTGCCTGCGTAATCAGAGCTCACCTTGACGTGGCTTTGCTTGGACCAGTTGACCAGATCGTCGGACTTCCAAATCTCAATGTACTTGGAACCGTTAGCCTGTGCACCAGCAAAGCCATTCAGCCCGTTGAGGGGGGCACGACCGTCAATCTTCAGATCGGTGGCGAGCATGTAGAACTTGTCGCCGTCCTTGGACTTCATGATGAACGGATCGCGCAAACCCTTCTCGCCAAACTCGGAAGTGAATATCGGCGTGCCGTTGTTCAGCGTGTTCCAGTCGAGCGCATCGTTGCCCTTGGAGGCCGCGAGGCTGATTTTCTCGCCGCCCACGCCCTCGCCGGTGAAGAACGCCCACACGTAGGCCTCGTCCTTCTCTTCGGCGGCAGGCATCGGCTGAATGGTGACGGTGAAGGTCTTCGTTTCGGTGGCGGTACCGTACTTGGCAATGGCTTTGAGCGTCACAGTGACGGCATCGCTACCGGCGGCAGGGCGCTTAACAGTGACCGTTCGAGATTTGTCGTTCACGCCTTCGCCTAGTGTGGCGACATCCTTGCCACCGGTCACTTCCCACGAGATGGTCGAACCATTGTTGCCCTTGGTGGGCACGGAGAAGTTGCTACGGATGTCGTCGGAGTCCTCGATGGTGACGACGTCAAGGTCGGCCTTGGCTTGCTCGGCATCGGAGAGCTGCTTCGGCACGAGGACCGTGTAGTCGGCGGTTTTGGCGTTGTTGCCAAACGTGGCGGTGAGGATCACCTCGGCATCAGCTGCGGTTGCGGCCGGACGAGTGACTGTGGCCTTGCCGGTAGCGTTGTCAACGGCGATGGCTGCGTTGTCCGACTTCCACGCGATGCTCACGCCAGCGGCGCTGGTCGGCAGCGCGAAGTCCTCGGTAGCGGATGCGGGCACAGCGGCCTTGACAACGGCCTCGGCCTTGTCGAGCACCTGAGCGTCATACAGCTTGGTCACGTCTGCGGCGCTGATGGCAGTGTCGTATACGGCGTAATCGTCCACGTCGAGCTTGGAGTTCGGGTCAGCGTAGGAGGACTTGCCAATGTAGGCGACGAGGCCGCCGTAATTGGTCAGGCCACCGGCCGGAATGGTGTAGGTGGCGTCTCCAACCTGCTTGCCGTTGAGGTAGAAGCTCATGGTGCTGTTGGTGCCGCTGATGACGGTGGTGTACAGAGCCAAATCGCTGGTGGCCTTGGTGCCGGTGGTGGCGGCGTTCGTCGATCCAGGGCCGACTTCGGTGCCCCACGGGCTGTTATTCGGGTCGGCCGCAGTGGCATTGGTCATTACGGATTTCGCGTAGCCACTCGGGTTGGCCGGGTTGAGCAGCCAGTAGCCGTTGGCCGGATAATTGCCGGTCTTGGCCGCGCCGATGTACGCGGCGGCGGTATTGCCGTTGCCGTAATTGTTCTTGAGCCAGATGGAGACGGTAACGTCCTTCTTACCGGCGATGGCCGTGGTCGGCACGCTAATGGTTTGCGAGCCGGTCAGGTTGATCTGGCCATTGGCCACCGTGGCGTCGCCGGATAGGGTGGCATCGCTGTTGGCCGCGCTGCCCTCGTTAGCGATGGTCTTGGACGTCAGTGCGTTATCGAATGAATAGTGGATGATCGGACTGGCATCGATTGGCGATGCGCTCTCGGCACTGGCCGTCATCGGCAGCACCAGACCAGCGAGCAGTGTTGCCACGCCGACCGTGAGTCCGGTTGCCTTTCGTATCAGCTTTCCCATGTTTCTCCTCATTGATAGGGTTGATTGTGGTTGCGCCTTCAGTTATGGAGCGAAGTTTTGTGGCCGCCCTCTGATGAGCTGAGCCGTGAAGAAAACGCCAGAGTCGTTTTTAGGCGAAGGCGAACGACAGTGAGCAAATATGAAGCCAGCTGAAAGCTGGTCCTTAATTGCGTTCGAGGTGGCCGCCGTTAGGCAGTCGGGGGAGAGACCTGCGGCGGCAGCCGCGGGATACAGAATCGGCCGAAGGCCATGCCGTTCTTTCGGTGGCTTCGCCGCGGTCTCTCCCCCAGTCAGCCTTCGGCTGACAGCCCCCCTCGTCAGAGGGGGGCTTGGTTGCCGTAGCAGCTCAGGCGCGACGCTTGCGCCAGAGGGTTAGGGAGATGCCGGCGATGGCGAGTGCTACCACGGCACCACCCAGGCCGAGCACGGCCGTACCGGTATTGCTCAGCGCGCTGCCGGGCTTGTTGACGTTGGTCTTGTCGCCGGTGGTCGGGGTAGTCGGCTTATTGCCGTCGCCCTTATCTCCGTCACCTTCGCCCGGATTGGTCGGAGCCTTCTGCAGGGCTTCGATTGCGGTCTTAAGGTCGGCTGCGGCGGTATCGACCTCGCCCTGATTCTCAGCGGCGAGCGCGGCCTTGGCAGTCTTCAGCGCGGCGGCAAGCTTGGCCCAGGAATCGGCCGTGTAGTCGGATTCCTTGAGCGCTTCGGCGGCGGCGATCTGCTTGTTGAGCTCAGCCAAATCGACCTTGCCCTGTTCAATGCCGTCAACCGTAGTATCGGATGGATTGACCAAACCATCGGTGTAGCCGTCGTAAGCAACCGCAACAGTGCCAGAGACGCTGGCCGGGAGGGTCACAGTGGCCTTGCCTTCGGCGTCGAGCTTCACGGTCTTGGACCAGTCGCCAGCAGAGAACTTCACCGAACCGGCGAGCGTGCCCTTATCGGCGGCGGTCACCGTGGCGGTGAGCTCGCGGGTGCCGGCGTTGTACACGGCCTTGGTGGTGGAGTCAACAGCCTCGATGTGCGTCGGGTTGGCAGCGGTCCAGGACTTCGTCACCTTGAGCACAGACTCAGGCACGTTCACGAACGCACCGTGACGCACCTTGTCCGGCAGACCGCCGTTAGCACCCTGAGTGATGTAGCCCTGAGCGCCCGGCTCGGCTTTGACCGGCTTCTTTTCGTTGTTGAAGTCCGGGTAACGCTTGGTCATCGGGTTGTCCCACGTGGTCTTGGAAAGCTCGGCACCCGTGGTCATAAATGCACGGTAGGCGAAGTTGTCGGACAGCAGAATGTAGCCGTCGTCGTCCTTCGTGTTGAGTTCGTCATCCTTGTTGAGCTTGATGGTCTCTGGTCCTTCGAACGGCAGCAACGCCTGCTCGAGCAGCTGCCAACCGGTGTTCGGGTCCTGGCCCGGAGATGCCTCGGTGGTCGGTGCAGTCAGCACCTTGGAACGCTCAAGGAAGATGCTCTTACCAGTGGTGATGTAATCGCCAGCGGCACCGCCCTGCTCATTCTTGGTGAATCGGTAGTAGTAGCCACCGATCTTACGCACGGTGGAATCAATGCGCGAGTAGCCGGTGTCCTGCCACATCTGCGGCTCGGTGAAGTTCACGAAGTCGCGGGTGATGGCGTAACGCACCTGAGCATAGGAGCTATTGCCGGTTTTGTCGTTCTTGACCGGAGTGGTACGGGTGTCATCAGTGAACATGCGGGAAGAGAAGAACACCACGTAAGCGTTCAGGTCATCATCCCAGTAAGCTTCCGGCGCCCAGGTCATACCGGCGTTCGGCGTGTTGATGGTGATGCCGCCGTTGCCGTCGCCGTTGGTACGGGTCCAGTTCATCATATCGGTGGACTCGTAGACCTCAACTTTCCGAGAACCGTTAACCTGGTTCTGGCTCCAGCCCATTGACGAGACCTTGAGATCAGTGGCAATCAGGTAGTACTTGTCGCCTTCGTGGGAACGCAGCACGAACATGTCACGCAAGCCACCCGTGTCTGCATCATTGGTAAGTACCGCCTGGCCATTGTTGCGAGTCTTAAACGTGAAGAAATCGTTCTTCTCAGTGGAAGCCACCCAGGCCTTTTCTCCACCGTTGCTGTCGCTCTCAAAAGTGACGGCCGCATAGCCGGTGTCAGGCGCGATGCGGGTCTTCTCCTTGACAGTGACCTCGATGGTCTTGGTGACCTTCTCACCGCCGTTGTAGGAAGCGGTGGCGGTCAGCGTAACCGGCTTGGAATCACCGTCGCCGTAGGCCGGACGATTGATGATGCCAGCACCACGATACGGGTCATCGGCACCAGTGGTCTTGTTTTCGTACTTCTCGTTAGTGGACGTAATGAGCTTCTCGTCCGAGGACTTCCACGTAATCGCCGAGCCGTTCTTGGTGCCCTTGGCGACTAGCGGCAGATTCTCGGCCGCCGGAACTTTCAGCGCAGCAATCGCGGCATCGAGGTCGGCTGCGGCGGCGTTCTGGGCGTTCATCGGCTCAACGGTGACGGGCAGTTCGGCCTTCACACCACCCAGCTCAGTGGTGGCGGTGATGGTGGCAGTACCAGCCTTGACGCCGGTTACAGTACCGTCTGCGGCGACCTTGGCCACGGACTCATCGGAGGAGGACCAGGTGACGTTCTTGCTCACGGCGTCGTCCGGAGTGACGGTGGCGGTGAGCTTGGTGGAGTCCTTCTCAATCAGGGTGAGCTTGTTGTTCACCACACCGGTGCCGGAAATCGCAACGGCGGTCGGCATGGTCAGGTCAGCGCCCCTGTAGACCTTGATGTCATCCATTGCACCATTCCAGTACTCATCGACGGAGTAGAACGACTTGCCGATGTAGGCGGTGGTCGCGCCGAGATCGCTCATCTTGATGCCGGTGTTGGCCTTGAAAATAATCAGGGCATTGTTGCGGAACACGGCAAGGTTGGTGCCGTCCACGACAATCTTGTAATCGGCCCAGCTGTTGTCGTTGCCGGAAACGGTGACCTTGGATCCCTGTTCGTTACCCCAGTTGTTGTTGGAGATAACGCCCTTGATGGCGGTCTTGCTGTTGTAGAACATCAGGTACTTGTTGGCGTTGGCCTGATCGGTGGTGTTGGCGTCGTTCGAGCCGTCCTTGCCGACGATGAACGAGAAGAACTTGCCGCTGTCGTCGTGACGAGTCTTGGACGCGAACTCCAGAGTGAAGGAGTCGCCCGCATCCTTGAACAGCTGGTCATCGATCTGGGCGTACTGGCCATCGCCGCGCAGTGAGAGCGCCTCGTTGTTGCTGCGGTCACCGTACTGTTCGATCTTGGCGCCGTCCTTCAGCGTCAGGTTGTACTTGCCGGTCGAATCGGCAATCGCGCTGTTCGTGGTGCCGTTTTTGCCCGTGAAGTCCCAGCTGGCGAGCAGCGTCGGTTCAGCAGCCTTAGTAGTCTGCACTGTCGCGGTATCGGTTGTCTGTGGTTGGGAATCTTCCGATTCCATGGCATACGTCGTCGGAACTACTGCCACCATCGTTGATATTGCAATCAACGATGCTGCCATCTTCTTCCAATGCTTCACCGCATCTCTCCTTGTCCTTTGCCTCGACCCACTTGTCGAGTGTCTCGTTCGCCTCTACGTGAACGCAAACATTATTTGCGATGATACCATTACGGCACTGAGACTCAGTGTGCCAGATTCCTTATGTATATAAGCACTTACGGGGGGCAACCGCCCAGCCCGAACACTCCCCGTATGCCAAAAGCCCCCTTCCAAGCCAATCACTAATACCCCTCAATCGGCACCCCGCTCCGCCAGCCGCCCCAAACTGTTATTAATTTGTTATCTTTACCGCGCTTGCGTGGACAGAGAGCGCTCAGACCTCGAAGATCGCCGCATATTCGTGAGAACCCGCCTAGTCAATGAGATATGGCTTGAAGACACGCTCGGCGACGGGGATATGGAGCATCAGCATGGTGCCGTAACCAAGGATCACCAGCAGGAACAGTCCACCGGGCATGTGGAACCAGCTGGCCGCCAGCAGTGCCACGAACACGGCATCCACGATGACCAGGGCCACGGTCATCGCGATGTGGGAGATGCCGAAGATGAAGGCGTTCTTCAAGGTGCCGGCCACGGTGTTCTCGAAGCGTGCCTGAAGCGCGAACACCCATTCGAAACCGATAAGCCAGAGGATGGTCAGCGCGAATTTGATGATGAGCAGCGGCGTGATCTGCAGGACGATCCATGACCAGACCAGTGCAATCAGCGCCACCAAGAACGGCAACCACAGCAGTGTGGCTTTGATGAAGTTGGTTTTGAATGACTTGAAGTAGTTGGAGGTTACGCCTTTGCCCTCGCCCTCGATGGAGCGGCGGCAAGCATCATGGCCGGCAGTCAGGGCCGCACCGATGGTGATGATCGGAATCGAAGTGACCAGCATCAGAATGTTGATCCATACGCCGTCAACAAGATTGCTCCACGCGCGCATGAATTTCGAGTCCGGTGCCAGCCAGTTCATCAACTACTCCTTGTACAGCTTTTGGCTCCCCTCAGGGAGGGAGCCAAATTGTCGGGCTCAACCCTTGACCGCGCCCGCCATGACACCAGAGACTATATACTTCTGGCATACCAAGTAGAAGACGATGATGGGGATGATGGCCAGCACCAGGCAGGCCATCATGGCGCCCATATCCACGGAACCGTAGCCGCCCTTGAGGTATTGCACGGCGACCGAGACGGTCTTGTACTTGCCGAGGTCGAGCGTCAGGTACGGCAGCAGGTAGTCGTTCCAGATCCACATGGCTTCGAGGATGGCCACCGAGACGATCGACGGCTTCATAATCGGCACCACGATCTGGAAGAAGATGCGCGGCACTGACGCGCCGTCGATCATGGCGGACTCCTCAAGCTCCTGCGGGATGCCCTTGATCACGCCAGTGAAGATGAACACGGCCAGACCGGCACCGAAACCGAGGTACACGATGCACAGGCCCCACGGGGTATTGAGCTTCAGCATGTCGGCGATCTTGGAGAGGGTGAACATCACCATCTGGAACGGCACGATCATATTGAACAGGAACAGGGTGTAGAGCAGCTTCGCGGCCCAGTTGTTCACGCGCACGATCCACCATGCGCACATCGAGGTGCACACCAGAATCAGCGCCACCGAGCCGACGGTGATAAGCAACGTCCAGCCGAAGGAGGCGAAGAACTGCGTGGTCTCGATGCCGCGCACATAGTTCTCAAGTCCCACGAACGCCTTGCCGGCAGGCAGGGAGAACGCGTTCTTGGAGATGTACGCCTTCTGCTTGAAGGAGTTGATCAGCACCAGGACGATCGGGAAAATCCAGAACAGGGAGACAACGGCAAACAGCACGGTCCATAATGCGCCATGCTTCACAGGCTTGTTCTCGTTCATCAGGCTGCCACCTCCTTGCTCGTGGTGAGCTTGTTCTGAATCAGGGCGATGACCGCGACCAGGATGAAGAACAGCACGGCCTTCGCCTGGCCGACGCCTTCCCAGCCCATACGGCCGTAGAAGGTGCGGGTGATGTTCAGCGCCAGACCTTCAGACATGTTGCTCGGCGCACCGTTGGTCAATGCGAGGTTCTGATCGTAGAGCTTGAAACCGTTGGTCACGGTCAGGAAGGAGCACACGGTGATGGACGGCATCATCAGCGGGATGATGATGCGGAACATGGTCTGCCGTCCGTTGGCGCCGTCCACGGCCGCGGCCTCCAGCACATCGGTGGGCAGGGCTTGCAGGCCGGCGATGTAGATGATCATCATGTAGCCGATCTGCTGCCAGCACACCAGGATGACCAAGCCCCAGAACCCGTAGGACGCCTTATAGGTCAGGGCGCGGCCCCAGTGGGCTAGTACGCCGTTCAGGAGCAGCAGCCAGATGTAGCCCAGGATGATGCCGCCGATAAGGTTCGGCATGAAGAATACCGAGCGGAACAGCGTGGAGCCCTTGATCGCCTTGGTCAGCATGTAGGCGATGGCGAAGGCGATCACGTTGATCACGATGGTGGTCACGATGGTGAACGCGGTGGAGAAGCCGAGCGCGTGCAGGAATTCCTTGTCTTTCAACGCTTTGCCATAGTTCTTAAGCCCCACCCATTCACCGTCGGTAACGGTGGTGAATTCGCAGAAGCTTAAGTAGACGCCCATGATGAAGGGCACCAGGAACCCGATGATGAATGCGGCGAATGTGGGGAGCGCGAACAGCGCCCACCATCTGCGTATCGCCTTGCCAGCCATGCTGATCATGACTTTTCCTCCTCCTTGAGTCCGCTGCGTTGTGACACTGCATCGTGCGCCGGCTGCGGAGTTCAACTCAATGCGAGCTTGCCGATCGAGAACCGCATGCACGGCCTGTTCTCGTTCAAGCCTATGTTCATAGTAAACGTCGAATCATTATATGTCAAACGTTGTCATTTTAGGCGTTTCAAGTTCGAGCACACTCCGGCTCCAGCAATCTTCTTTCACCTAAGATAATGGCTATATAAAGCCAATCTAACGCCGACATAGACACTTTGCAAACGTTTGTAATACAATCGTTGTCATCGCCGCAGATCAATCAATCAGCATGTACACTGGAGTCAGTTGTGCATGTGTATTGCGATTTTCCATTCAACGCAAGGGGGCTGCAATGGCTACGAGCATTCAGGATGTCGCCCGCGAGGCCGGCGTCTCCATCTCCACCGTCTCACGTTCCTTCACCAGGCCGGATCTGGTGTCGGCCAAGACCCGCGAGCGCGTGCTCGCCATCGCCGACAAACTCAATTTCTCACTCTCCCGCTCGGCTGCGGCCCTGAAATCCGGCCGCTCCCTGCGCATCGCAGTACTGATGAGCGGCCATATCCGCCTGTGGTTCACCGCCTCGGTCATCGAGGGGCTCAACGAGGTGCTGCACACGCAGGGCTACGATATTTCGGTATTCCAGATTTCCAGCATCGAGGAGCGCAAGGAATTCTTCGAGATGTTGCCGGTACGCCGTAACGCCGATGCCGTGATTGTGGCGTCTTTCGATATCGACAACAACGAAATCGCGCAACTGGCTTCGGTCGGCGTGCCGATCGTCGGCATCAATTCAGTCGAACCCGGAGCCCGCGGCTTTACCGCCGCCGTCAATATCGACGATGTGCAGGGCTCCACGCTGGCCGCCCGCCATCTTATCAATCTCGGACATCGCCGCATCACCTACATCAGCACCAATCGCGAGGTGTCGCTGAGCTTCTCCGTGCAAAGCCGATTCGACTCATTCACCGCCTGCTGCCGCAGGGAAGGCATCGAGCCGCAGGTTATCGTCTGCAAGGTCGATGACGATGGACGTTATGAAATCAGCGACGTGGTCAACCAACTCATAAGCCAAGACGAGATGCCCACCGCCATCGCATGCCAGGAGGATGGCATTGCTTTGCCGCTTATGTTCCAGCTGGAGCGCAATGGATTCTCCGTGCCCGGCGACGTCTCGTTGATCGGCTACGACGATAGTTTCTACACCGGCGATATCGGCCTGACCACCATCCGCCAGGATCCGGTGGAAATGGCCCGCGTGGCAGCCCGCATGACGCTCGATCTCATTGACGAAAAGCCGATTGAGCAACCCTACATCGTGTTCCCGGCCCAGCTGAAGGTCCGCTCCTCCACCTCCCGCGTTAAGTAGGCTCACACAACAAAGCCCACCATAGAAAAAGTGTGAGGCAACCGCACAGTAACGCTCAATCGCACATTGTGGAGAATGGCGAAAAATCGCCGATTCATGGCCCCACAGTGTGCGATTGAGCGGGTGCGTGCCTCACACTTTTTTGCGGCGGACGATTTTGTGCGAGACTCAGCAATACAAAGCGGCGCCCCCCGGAGAAGGAAATGGCAGGGGCGCCGCGGATTGTTACTTATCGGCTATGGGACTCTATGAGACTCAGTGCGAAGCCTCGTATTCGGAAGCCCAACCGTCCACGAAGGCGGTCTTGACGGCATCCCACTTGCCGGTGCCCTGCGCGTACTCGAGCAGTGCCTGGCCGACCTTGTTCTTCCACTCTTCGGACGGCATCATGGTGAAGTTCCAAGAAACCTGGGTCGTGCCGGACTTCTGGTCTTCCACGGCGGCTTCGGTCAGCGGGTTGTCAAACTTGACGTCATCGAAGGTCTTGAACGGGGTGGTGAAGCCCATGTCCTGAGAGATGGCCTTCTTGCCGGTGTCGGAGGTGATCACCCAGGAGAGGAAGTCCTCGGTGGCCTTCTTGTCGGCGTCGGAGGCCTTGTCGTTGATGCACCAGTAGTTCTCGGAACCAGTGGCCAAGCCCTGCTTCTCTTCACCCTTGACACCGGTGTAGATTGGCATCATGCCCACGGATTCGGCCTTCATGCCGGCCTTCTGCAGGTCGGTCCAAGCCCAGGTGCCGTTCTGGTAGAAGGCGGCCTCGCCGAGCGCGAACTCGGAGTTCGCATCATCGCCGGTCTTGGCGCTCAGCTGGGTGGGGTCGGTGGTGGAGTCGGTGATGTACAGGTCGAAGATCTTCTTGTAGTTCGGCAGATAAGTGCCCTTGATGGTGGCCGGCTGCTCGGTGACGTTGTCGTCCTTGAACTCATAGTAGAGCGGCAGGTTGGCCAGATGGGTCTTGAATCGCCAGTCGGAGCTGGAGTCGAAGCCGGCGGAGGTGAACGCGCCCTTGATGCCGAGCTCGTCCTTGCGGGCCTGCATGTCGTCGGCCACGGCCTTCAGGGTGCCGAAGTTGTCGATTTCGTCCATGGACGTGGCTTTGGCACCATCCAGCGCGAAGTACTTGTTGAGGATGTCCTTGTTGTAGATCAGGCCGTAGGTTTCCATCACGTACGGCACACCGACCACCTTGTCGCCGTCTTTCAGGGCCACGTCCTGGTTGGTGAGTTCCTTATACACATCCGTGTTGGACATGTCGGCGGTGTACTTCTTCCAGTTCTGGTAGCCGACCGGGCCGTTCACCTGGAACAAGGTCGGGGCTTCGGTTTTGGCGATTTCGGACTTCAGGGTCTGCTCGTAGGTGCCGGAGGCCGCGGTCTGGACCTTGACATCAACGCCCTTCTCCTTGGTGTACTCCTTGGCCAGAGCGGCCCACTGATCAGCCGCTTCCGGCTTGAAGTTCAGGTAGTAGACCTTGCCCTTGGCGTCATCGCCGGAGGTCGAGCTTCCGCAGGCCGCCAAAGTGCCGAGGGACATCGCAGCGATAGCCGCCATCGCGACTGCTGACTTGACTGTACGATTCATCATCGAACCTTTCTCTTTCATCGTCGACCCCGGCCGTCCCCGGTCAGGACAGGTACGCTAACACGCACCTTTATGACTATCGACATGCACTATTGTGCAACGGTTTGCTTCTTTTTGCAAACGATAGCAATATCGGCGCGTCATAAATCATCATTTTCAGGCCATTGTCAACAAATATCCCATTAATTCGGTCATTTTTGCCTCATTATCGCAATGCAAGCGTTCGCAATTATGAGAGCGCTAACATATCTTTCATGGCAATCGATTGCCACTTATACCCATCAAAAAAAACAACACGGCGACGCTATCGTTTGCAAATCATTTATCGACATACCGCAATTCCCACCACAAACAATAAAGGCCCGCCCGCAGCAGCGGGCAGGCCAGCGTAATCACAGCGCAACCGGGGCTAGGCGTTCCACCGTTCGATGACGTTATCTCCCTTATAGACGCTAAGCACCGAGTAGTGCGCCGTATCCAAACGCAGCAACCGCGCGAAATGCGGGTCCACGCCCAGCCATTGCGAGGTGAGGATGCGCAGGATGTGCGCATGAGCCACCAACAGCACATTATGGCCGTCTTTCAGCAGCGGCGTAATCTCATCGATGGCGCTCTTGGCGCGTACCGCTGCTTCTTCCAGCGTCTCGCCAGGCCCGGCATGGACCGGCACCTGCTCGCCCGAAGGTAAGGTCTCGACCCAATCGCCCTCCAGCGTGGGCGTCAGCGAGCGCGGTCCGTCACGCCACACATCCCATTCAAAACCGCTGGCCTCACTCACCTGCTGGCGCGTACGCCCCTCGGCTCGGCCATAATCCCATTCAGCGATGCCGTCCAACACACCGTGGTCCGCAAAACCGGCCAGTTCAGCGGTTTGGCACGCCCGCTTCAGCGGACTGGAAAACACACAGCTCTGGCTGAATCCTTCGGGGAAGGCCTCGCGCAGGCGCCTTCCGGCATCCGCTGCCTGCTGCTCGCCGACCGCGGTCAACGGGATGTCCGTGCGCCCGGTATGCTGCCCGGATTCGCTCCACACGGTCTGGCCGTGGCGCAGCAACACCAAAAATCCGTTGCCGCCACGAGAGTTCTCGACGGCAACGGTGCCGTTCACGTTCTGTTCGCTCATGCCTCCACTCTAGTCTGCGCTCGTTCATGACTCCACCATTAACGCCCATCTTTTGCGCTGAGATGATTGAGATGCTATTAGACTGAGAGTCATGAGCGACGAAACGAACACCGACTTCCCCTCCAGCGCCGACCGTGCGGTCGACAGCCTGCACCGCATCGACGAGAAGGTCAACAGGCTGCGCGAGGACCGGCTCAACGACCCTGATTCTCTGGGCGACAAGCTCATCAAGTCGGCAGTCCCAGCGCTGGCAGGCTTGGTTGCCGGCAAAGCATTCCAGATGATATGGGACAAGGGCACGAGCAAACGCAATCTGCGCAAGGGACTGGCGGCAGACGCGCCGCAAGGTCTGGCAATGAGTCTGGCATTCGCCGCCGTTTCGGCCGCACTCGGCGCAGTGGTTTCGCAGCTGTCGGATCGGGGCTCCAAGGCGTTCGTCGACCACCGCCATCGCAAGTCCAGCCGCTAATCCCCCGGTTGGATGATGGTTTCTGTTGGTTGACTGATGGCTCATCGCTGGATTTTCGTCAAGGAACCATCAGTCAATCGACAGGAACCATCAGTCCAGCACAGTTCCGCCACACAATATCGGCATTTCACTGTGAGGTAATCCACCGTGGCGTCCGGCGTCTGCCGTGCGACAATAAAACCATGGTTACCAACGCAACAATCGAGGCTCTTCTGGGCCGCCGCTCCATCCGTAAGTTCAAGGACGAGGCCATCGACGACGATACCCGCGCCACGCTCGAAACCGTCGCCCAGCATGCCGCGTCCAGCCAGTTCCTTAACGACTGGTCCGCCATCCGTATCATCGACCCGGCCATCAAAGCCAAGCTCGCCGAATTCGGCCATCAGCCGTATATCGCCACTGCGCCGTTGCTGTACGTGTTCGTTATCGACGAGCACCGCAACGCGCGCATCGCCGAACGCAAGGGCATCGATCCCGCTTCCGACGAATTCCATCTGAAGTACAGCTATCGCTTCACCCAAGCTCAGAACGACGCAGTGCTGGCCCTGCACGCCATGGAGACCGCCGCCTATTCGCTGGGACTGGGCTGCGTGATTCTCGGCTCTCTGCTCAACAACATCCCCGGCCTTATCGACGTGCTGAATCTGCCGGAATACACGTATCCGGTGCTGGGTCTGGCCATCGGCAAGCCCGATCAGAACCCGACCGTCAAGCCGCGCATGCCGCGCACGATGCAGTTCTTCGAGAACACCTACCCGGCTGACGCCGATGGCGTACTCGACCAGCTGCCCGCCTTCGACGAGGAAGTTCACCGGTACTACGATCTGCGCCAAGCCGACCGTCCGGTGGACGCTTTCAGCGATCAGGTCGCCACGATCAGTCGGCAGGATGTCAGCCATCAGACACTGCTCGACAAGGCCGCCGCTCAGGGCTTCCGTCTGGATCAGTGAGACCAGAACCAACGAGATAGCCTCGGATAGGCTCGTCACTGAGTCGTCTCGGTCTCAGCACTGCGACGACTCAGTTCCAACACCTCAACATTTCATCACCGGATACCGGCAAAATTGCACAACCATCCCGCCGGTGTCGCACCATCAACAAACGTTCACATATCAGTCCCATTATGCGGACAACCAACGGCCAGTTTTGCAAGAAAACCCGCCAAACCAGCAGTATTCGCACCAGTGGTGGGAATAGACTGCATGTGGCCGCAGTGACTACGAACCGGAAAAGAGGGACTGGATGCGGACGGTTTGGCAAGTCTTTCTACGCGATTGCAGACGTATCTTACGCAATCCCGTTGCCGTTGTGGTGACGCTCGGCGTAGCAATGCTGCCCTCGCTGTACGCATGGTTCAACATTCTCGCCAACTGGGATCCCTATTCAGCCACCGGCAATCTGCAAGTGGCCGTAGCCAATGAAGACCAAGGCACCACCAACGATCTGGTCGGCCATCTCGATGCGGGCCGGCAGGTCGTTAAGAAACTCAAGCAGAACGACGAACTCGGCTGGCGCTTCGTAGACAATGAGAACAGGCCGTACACGGCGTGGAGACCGGCGAATACTATGCAGCATCGTGCTGCCCAAGAATTTGCAGCACCAGCTGGTCGAATCGGTGCCGGAACCTCCAAACAGCCGAAAATCAAGTATTACGTCAACGAGAAGAAGAACGCGATCGCGCCGAAAATCACCGACACCGGTGCCACCACCATCGACGAGCAGATCAACTCCGCCTTCGTCACCACGGTAGCCACCACCGTTGCCTCGGCCGTTTCCGAAGCGGGAGGCGATCTCGACCAAGCCACCGGCAAAGTCCAGCACGATACGATCAATGATCTCAATACGGTGATGTCCACGCTGAACACCGTTCAGGATTCACTCACCGACTTACAGAACACGCTGGCCCAATCAGACACGATTCTCGCCGACGCCAAACAGACCACCGCCTCACTCAAGCAGACCGTCGCGGCCGCGCAGAAGGCCTCCCGCCAGTCCGGCACACTGTTGGCGGAGACACAGGCCGGGTCACAAGCCTTCTCCACCACACTGGTCGGCGCGCTCGACACCAGTTCAGCACAACTCTCCGGACTGGCCGTTCACGTCAACAACGCCGCCGGCAGCATCACCGGCTCCTTCAACAGCGCACAGAACTCCGTCGACACCATCACCAACACACTTTCGGCCCCACTGAATGCCACCCAAACGTCAATCAGCGATCTGAAAGACGCGCTGACCAAAGCCGGCATCGGCAAAGACACCACCGACCCGGTCGGCCAGAACATCTGGAAACAAATCGATGCGCTCGACTCATCGATCAGCAAACAGCAGACACAGCTCAACACCTTCCATACCGACACCACACAGTTCATCAACTCCGGTAAAGACGCCACCACGAATCTTTCCGGAGCCATGACCAACACCACCACCGGCGGCATCGCGGCGCTGAATACCGCGCGCGGCTCGCTGACCGGCACCGTAATGCCGTCGCTCACCTCATCATTGAACAGTTTCGCCGCCCTGAATGGCACACTGGATGGCACGTTGACTTCGTTATCCGGCACCTTGGATCAGGCCGACGGACTGTTCGACCAGCTTGTCGATACCCTGAACCAAACAAAAACCACCATCAGCAGCACGCAGGATTCGCTGCGCCAGGTGGCCAACGATGTCGCCACCGTACGCACCGATATCGCCACGCTCGATAGTTCCGCCGCTTACCAGAAAATCCGGGATACGCTGCATCTGGATGACAAGGGATTCGGCGACTTCATGGGCAATCCCGTCACCCTGACCACGAAAGTCGTGTATGCCACCGACAATTACGGGTCCGCAGTCACCCCGTTCTACACGAATCTGGCACTGTGGGTAGGCGGTTTCGTGCTAATCGCCATCTACAAGCTTGAGGTCGACCGCGAGGGCATTCGCCGTATCACCGCTACGCAAGCATATCTTGGCCGCTGGCTGCTGCTGGTCACCATCGGATTCCTGCAAGCCGTCATCGCCACCATCGGCGATCTGGTGCTTGGCATCCAATGCGAGCATCCGCTGCTGTTCATCTTGGCCGGAATCTTCTGTTCGTTCGTATACATCAACATTATTTACGCACTGGCCGTGGCGTTCCGCCATATCGGCAAAGCCATCGCCGTAATTCTGGTCATTGTGCAGATACCCGGCGCCTCCGGCCTGTATCCGATTGAAATGATGCCGAACTTCTTCCGCGAACTGCACCCGTGGCTGCCCTTTACCTACGGCATCAACGCGATGCGCGGCCCGATTGCCGGCCTGTACGCGAACCATTACTGGCTCGACATGCTGCACCTGTTCTGGTATCTGCCGGCGGCACTCTTCGTGGGACTTGTCATACGCCGGTATGCGATGAACCTGAACGCGCTGTTCGACCGTCGTTTGGGAGATACCGACCTGATGATCACCGAGCACAACAGCATGGTGAACGAACAGGTGAGCTTGAACTCCGTATTCCGCACGGTGTCCGACAGCAAGGAACTGCGCGATATCATCGCCCATCGCGCGCACCGGTTCTTCGCACGGTATCCAAAGATGATCGTTGCCGGTCTGGCATTGCTGACCGTACTCCCGTTCGTATTCCTGGTGCTGCTGTTCGTCACCCAAGAGAAAATCGCCATGCTGACCTCTTGGATTCTGTCGATTATTCTTATCGACGCCTATCTCATTGTGGTTGAATACGCACGCGAAGCCTACGCCATGCAGCTTGGCGTCAGCGCCATGAGTGCCGACGAGTTCCGCAATGTGATGCTCAACGGATATGTGTGGCGGCGTTTCCACGGCCACGGACGTCACGAAGCGGCGATGGACAGCAATCCGAATATCGGCGAAACCACTGAACGACTCGCACCGTTCAGTGATCAGGTCACCGAGCCGACTGCGCACACCGCACAGTCCGGTCAGTCCGGGCAGCCTGGGCAGGGAGGCGCACGATGAAGCTTATCTGGAAAATATTCGTACGTGACGTGCGCCAAGCCACCCGCAATGTGATCGCCGTAATCGTGGCTATGGGATTGGCGATTGTGCCGGCACTGTACGCCTGGTACAACATCGCCGCCAGCTGGGACCCGTACGGCAACACCAAGGCCTTGAAGGTCGCTGTGGCGAACGTGGATAAGGGCTATAAGTCCGATCTGATGCCGATCACCATCAACGTCGGCGAAACCGTGACCAATACGCTCAGGGCCAATCATGACCTTGACTGGCAGTTTGTGGATCGTGCTAAGGCCATCGATGGCGTGAACTCAGGCGAATACTATGCCGCGCTGATTATTCCAAAGAGCTTCAGCTCCGATATGATGACGCTGTTTTCACCGAAGATCAAGCACGCCAAGCTCGAATACTATCTCAATGAGAAAATCAATCCGATCGCTCCGCATATCACCGACCAGGGTGCTACCACCGTGGCCACGACCATCGACCAGACATTCGTGAAGACCTTGGCGAGCGTGGCGCTGGATTTGGTTTCCAACGTGGCCGATTACGCGCAAAGCCCGCAAATGGAGCAGTACGTCAACAACGCCACCAGTCATATTGCCACCATGTCGTCTCGTTTGACCGGCACTGCGTCGCAGATGGATTCCTATGCCAATCTGCTCGGGGCCGCCAACAGCATCATTGATTCCACCGATAAGCTGCTGGGGTCAACAGGCTCAGCTGCGGCCACAACCAAAAAGGCGTTGAAACAGACCCGCAACGGCGTCTCCAGCCTCGACAAGGCATTGTCCGGAGCCACCGATGGCGTCGGTACGGCATTGCAGCAGGCCGGTTCATCCTACGACACCATTGCCAAGCAAATCGATGCCGCTTTTGCCGATGTGGGCTCACAATCCTCACAGATATCAAACAAGCTAACCGATATGCAATTCAAAGTGGAGGCTCAGGCTGACAGCTTTGGAAAGTATGCCGCCGCTTTACGAGATCTCGCCAAACAAGCGGCTTCACTGCCCGTGGGCGGAGATACCGTTGCCGCTCAACTGAACGCGGCTGCAGACCAAGCCACAAAGGCGCAGCAGAGCATGCAGCAAGCCGCCACCGCGTTGGGCGATGCGGCCACGCACATAGCAAACGGTACTGCCGATGCCGATACAGCGCGTCGAGATCTGAAATCACAAATCGCTGCCGCCAAACAATCGATTACTCAGGCTTCAGACACGTACAAGAGCACGCTGAAACCGCAACTGAACAATCTGACCTCGTCCATGGACGAAGTGGCCACGCAGGCAAGTTCCGTAATCGACGGGCTTGCATCGACCGTAAGCAGCGTGTCAGGCCTTTCTGGCGGCGTTTCAGACAGCCTGACGGACATCCAGTCGGCCTTGACTGACGCAGCTAGCGCTTTGACCCGTTCGGCGAAGAAACTCGACAACTTGTCTTCCCAACTCGCCTCTATCACCAATGGCGGCACCATCGACCTGTCTGTGATTTCCTCTGCGAAGCCCGATGCCATTGCTTCCATGCTGGCGGCACCCGTAGCGGTCGACCGCATCGCGCTCTATCCCGTTGCCAACTATGGTTCCGCGATGGCTCCGTTCTACACGATTTTGTCTATTTGGGTCGGTGCGATCATTCTGGTCGCCATGTTGAAAGTATCGATTTCCGACCATGAGAAGGCTCGTATCTTAGGGTTGGGCAATGATCTGCCGCTCGGTTCGGGAGTGGGTCTTATCCATATGATCAATGGATGCCGGCTCTGTAATAGCTCTTCCATCTATAAAAGGATCTGTGGCAGAGTGATACTTTTTAGCAATATTTAAGATACGCTGTATCATTTCGTTAGAAAGTCCACAGGTCTTGATCGCTTTATTATTTTTAAGATCTGCAACAACAGCTCCATTGGTGGTGATGGCGTAGTTTGCCCCTGGAAGTTCCCGGATCATAGGCGGAATACCGCCTACGCCTCTTCCGGTTGCCGGCACGATCTGGATCCCTGCTTTTTCACATTCTTTTAAAGCCTGGTAATTTCCCTGGGGAACCTTCTTTTCCATGTTAAGAAGGGTTCCGTCCAAGTCCAGAGCTATTAATTTTATATTTCTCATAAGAAATGCTCCTCCTTCAGTATAAGGAGGCCATCCTTATCGTATTTAGAAGAGAAAATACCTGTAAGTCTCTTAAAGAAGGATGGATTTTCCGCTCTGTCAGCTGCCTCTTCAATAAGGTTTTCAGCTCCTTCTCTGGTCAGGGCAATGCCATCTTCTTCCATGATCTCAATGCGCTCGTAAAGAGCTAACATACTCTTTCCGGAAATACTGCAGTCGATCTTGCTCGCATACTGGCAGGCATATTTTGCGAACTCATCAATGTCCATTTCCTGCTCGCTGTGCTCTGGCTGTTCTGTCTCTGCCATACGAGCTGGTTCTTTTACAGCCGGTGCCTGAACCGGACGCTTTTTAGCTGGTGCAGCTGCCTTCTTTTCCGGCTGTGCTGCTGGTTTGGCTGCAGGCTTTGGCGCAGCTGCCTTCGAAGTTACAACTGCCTTCGTTGCCGCCGTTTTTGGAGCCGGTGCCTCTTTTGGTGCTGCCACTGGCTTTGGAGCTGGCTGTACTTTCTTCTCAACAACTTCAGGAGCCTTTGCCAGAGATCCTTTTCCAGACTCAGATGGTACAGGAGCTGCTGCTTTCTTCGCTTTTATGCTGTCAGAAGTTCCAATGCACTCAAAGCGCTTTGCCAGTCCCGGATATACACGGTGCAGTTCTTCCAGGCGCCTTGCTGTATCGATCAGGACCACATTCATACCCGTCTCATCCCTTGCCATCAACTGGTTCAGTTCCTGAAGGATGTTTTCATTCATATCACCGGCCTGCTCAATGATCAGGTCTTTTCCTGTCAGCTTATCTGCCAGCGCAAATACACCTCTGCGGTTTAATTTTTCGCCGGAGATCTTTGCTGCCTGGTTCTTTGCGCCTGTTTCTTTATGTATTTTACGCAGTGCCTCCACTGCCAGCGCAAGTCCCTTTTCAGGAACCTCTGCCTCGATCATCAAATGGTTGGAACCTGTATAAACAGGACCTTTTCTCAGCTCACGGATATCTGTAAGCGCTCTGGTCTGTCCCATTTCATCTTCCGGCAGATCTTCTTCCTCTGCTGCTGCAGATAATTTTGACATTTCTCTTGCCAGATTTTCCTGCGCACGGGCTTCATGGATGCTGGCACGGATCTCTTCATCCGCTGCTGCTGTTTCATATACAGCCTGCTCTTCATCCGCTTCCGGCTCCTCTTCAGACTCTTCCGCTTCAGACTCCCCTGCCTCATAATCTTCTGTTTCAGGTTCTTCTGTCTCGTAAGTCTCCTCAGGCTCTTCTGCCAGTTCTTCTTCAGGCTCCTCAGAAACCGGTTCTTCCTCTGTTATATCATCATCCTGAATGGTAACAGCCGGTTCTTCCCGGTAATCTTCGGTGTATTCATCCTCAGCATAAACAGTCTCATCTTCTGCTGTATCTTCCACCGGCTCTTCTTCCCTGTCTAACTGACGGCGGTCTGTATTTTCAATCGGCTGTACAATAGAAGTACCTTTTTGTATTCCTGCTCTACTGCCTTTAATTTTGCTTCATACTTCTCTTTATTTTCTACCAGATCCATCTGATACTGGTTTAAAGGTGCATACTGAAGCTTTAACTCCATGGCTTTATCTACATATTTTCCAAGACCAAACATAAGCATGATCTTATCGCAGGTCATGACGCAAAGCTGCTCCATTCCTGCCTGGTTGTACAGTTCAGCCAGCTCATACATCCACTTTTCATCCAGTTCTGCGTTGCAGTACTGCTCCAGGGTATGGATCAGCTGTTCTACAGGCGCACCTTTTGCCTTTAAGATCATATATCTTAAAATATACTGCCTTGGATCGTCTGCTGCCAGGTTGCAGAATTCTTTGTAATAATCTTCTGCTTCCTCAACATTGCCTTCTTTTAAAGCCAGATCTGCCAGCTTATAAAGCAGGCGTTTGCCAATAGGAGCTCTCTCAAACGCCAGAAGCAGAATATCTTTTGCTTCCTGGAACTCTCCGTTTTTCTCATAAATGCCTGCGACCATAGACAGGATATTTACATTACGGACCCTTCTCCAGTCAATGGTATCCGCAATCTTCATGGCTGTCTCATAATCACTTTTATTGACCAGCTTTTTTATCTGCTCAACTTTAATATTAAACTCATATTTATCCATCTTATGCATCTCCCTGCCGTAAGCGGCATTTTAAAGCTCGGTCCTTCCTTCCAGCGCCCGAAGCAGCGTTACCTCGTCGATGTATTCCAGATCTCCGCCTACGGGCACACCGCTGGCGATCCGTGTAACTCTGATCCCGGTCGGCTTGATCAGCTTGCTGATATACATTGCTGTCGTTTCGCCTTCCAGACTGGAATTGGTTGCAATAATAACTTCCTCCACATCCGACTGAAGGCGCTGCATTAACTCCTTCAGCTTAATATCATTAGGGCCAATCCCCAGCATGGGAGAAATCGCTCCATGGAGCACATGATAGACTCCGTTATATTTGCCGGTTTTCTCATAAGCCGCCAGGTCGCGGGTGTTTTCTACTACCATAATCGTACTGTGGTCGCGTTTTGTACTGCTGCAGATTGGACAAAGCTCCTTGTCTGTGAGTGTAAAGCACTCTTTGCAGTAGCGGACATTATTTCTGGCGCCGGTCATGGCTCCTGCCAGCTGTTCTACCTGCTCCTTAGGCATATTTATGATATGAAACGCAAGTCTTTGAGCAGATTTTGCGCCTACTCCGGGGAGTTTGGACAATTCTTCGATCAGTCTGCTGATCTGACTGCTGTAATAATCCATTAGAAAGGAAAGCCTCCGCCTAAAGCACCGCCCAGTCCTCCGGTCAGTCTGGACATGGCCTCTGCACTGTCGGCCTCCATCTGGCGGAAGGCCTCATTGGTAGCTGCCACGATCAGATCCTGAAGCATCTCAATATCATCCGGATCCACTACCTCTTCTGCCAGCTTAATAGAAACTACTTCCTTTTTGCCGGAAACCGTTACTGTTACCGCTCCGCCGCCTGCTGCTGCTGTATATTCCTTTTCCTCTAATGCCTTTGTTGTCTCTTCCATCTGGCGCTGCATACGCTGTGCCTGCTTCATAAGATTATTCATATTTCCCGGCATACCGCCCGGGAATCCGCCACGTTTTGCCATGGTGATGTTCCTCCTCTTTCTGTCTGGCCTTTACAGGCCTGTTTTATATGAAAATATATCAGTCTTCGTAAGTAATATCCATATGGATCTTTTCTTCCAGATCCTCTTTTGTAACGTAAATAGTATCCAGACGTTCACCCCGGCCTGCCAGTCTTGTTTTAAAATAAATGGATTTGCCGTAGGCAGCCTCTACTTTCCGCTCCAATTCTCCAATCACCGTAGGGCGCTTGCCCATATCATAGCTCATAGGGTCTAAAAATACAATGGTAAGACAGCCTTCCCCTCCGGGTTCTACTACGGTATCCCGCAGATAGGATCTGGCTCCGCCGCCGATGCTGCGGACAATTTTGGCCCATTCATTGCGTATGAGGTTTAAATCCTCCAGCTGCGCTTTGGGAAGGGAAATGGTTTCTGACGCTGAACCCATTGAAATTCCGGCAGACGTCTGTCCCGAATCACCGGAAGGGGACTGCTGCAAACTGCCTGCAGGATCGGAGCCGGCTGACGGCTGCCCCGGAAGGCCACAAGTTCCAAAGGCAGCCATACTGCCTGCCGCTCCATAAGTCCCCTGGCCTGCGCTGATTCCTCTGGCCTCTATATCCTCTAACTGTTCCTCCAGCTGATGAATCCTCTGTAAAACAGAATCCAGATCCGGCTCCATAGCCGGGTGTGTCAGACGGATCAAAGCCACTTCCAGCAAAACACGTTTCTGGCTGGCATAGCGCAGCTGTCTGGACAAATCTGAAAATACCCGTATATAGCGCATAAGGGTATTTCCGTCTGTCTTAACAGCATCTGCCTTCAGCTGCTTTAGATTCTCTTCCGACAGATCCACTAACCCCTCTGGATCATCTGCACTTTGAACCAGAAGAAGATTTCGCAGATACCAGATGAAATCTGTAACAAACTGTCCCAGCTCCCGGCCCTGAATTACAATTTCTTCCAGTTCTGTGATGCAGTCGCGGGTTCTCCCATCTGCAACCGCATTGAACATACGGCTGAATACGCTGGAATCCACTGCCCCCAGAACCTCAAGGGCATTTTCATAAGTCAGAAGTTTGCCGTAATGGAAGGCAACACACTGATCAAGCAGGCTTAAGCCGTCTCGCAAAGAGCCGTCAGCAGCCTTTGCAATATACATTAGCGCCTTATCTTCTGCCTGGATATGCTCTGCCTGAGTCAGCTCTCTTAACCGGTCTGCAATGGTCTCCAGAGAAATGCGCTTAAAATCATATCTCTGGCATCGGGATAAAATCGTAATAGGAATCTTATGAACCTCTGTAGTCGCCAGAATAAAAATCACATAAGCC